>Ga0307937_1000470_pt1 | contig 24744 bp, 17 predicted proteins | sample OrgLakmetagenom3_FD_201814 | JGI IMG/M metagenome (GOLD analysis project Ga0307937, IMG submission 201814) | Saline water microbial communities from Organic Lake, Antarctica - #3 | ecosystem: Environmental > Aquatic > Non-marine Saline and Alkaline > Saline | place: Antarctica: Organic Lake...
TGGAACTTATATTTCAACTAATCCTGCTCCATGTTCGGCAGCTAACGGAGAAGCAGAGGATTATACGATTAATATTATTACTCCTCCAAGTTGTTTGCCTCCAGCGAATCTAGATACAGTGAACGTAACTACAACATCTGTTGAGTTATCGTGGACTGAATTAAATTCAGCTACTTCTTGGATTATTGAGTATGGTCTAAGTGGATTTATACAAGGTTCAGTTAATGGTTTTGAAACACCAGCAAATTCGAATCCATTTGTAGTAACAGGATTAAATCCAAGTGCAAATTACGATTTCTACGTTCGCTCTGATTGTGGAGCAGGGGACTCAAGCGCATGGAGAGGTCCTTATTCAACATACACAGATTGTGGTATAGCAGTGGCCCCTTATTATGAAGGGTTCAATAACGGAGTGATGCCGCAATGTTGGGAGAACTTAGCGAATGGAAATTCAAGTGCTAATAATTTATGGAAATTTACTGGTGCTCCAGGTTATGGAGCAACAGCTAATGGTAAATCACCAGGGTCTTATGCTTGGACGGACGGTTCTTACGCAAATGACAGTACAATGTTAGTTACACCAGAAATTGATATTTCTCAATTAGCATCACCATTCTTGTCATTCGAATGGTTCAGTAACAATACAACTAACCCGTTAGACAATAATCCATTGATTATTGAAGTATTTGATGGGACATCATGGAATTATCTTGATACTTTACTCGCTGATAGCGTTGATTGGATGTTTGTAAATTATGACTTAAGTGCATTTTTGGGGAACAATATAAAGGTTCGCTTCATGGTGAATCAGAACACAACCTCATCTTCAGCGTTTTACAATGATATTTTGTTAGATGATGTAAGAATCGATGACTGTATTAGTTTAGGTGGTCAAGATGGATCACTTGATATATGTCGTTTAGACAGTACAGTGAATTTAAATGATAATATTATTGTGAAGCCAAATGGTGGTGGAGTATGGTCTTTTCCAGGTCAACCTAGTTATGTAGTGGAGAGTACAGATACTGTATTTAATGTACAATTCTTGCCAGTAGGTTCATATGATGTTTACTATGTTGAAAGAACAGTATGTTATGATACTACTTTTGCGACAATCAATGTATTTGATCCTACTTCTGCAGGACTTGATGGTACGATTATAGCATGTATGAATGCACCTATTAATCTTTATGGAGGTTTAGGCGGGAATGTTGATTTAGGAGGAGATTGGTATGATTACTCAACTATACTTCTTACAAATTCTCAACCAAAATCAGCAGCAATCCCTGGAAATTACAATTACCAATACATTGCAAATAATGGTGTTTGTCCAGCAGACACATCAATTGTAGAGGTTACTGTTAGACCAGATTGTGATTACTTATCACTTGGTGAGGAGTTATTTACTGATATTTCAGTATATCCAAATCCTGCAACAAGTCAATTAAATATCGTTAATCCATCTAACACTGCTTCATTAAAAGTAGAAATGTTAGACATGAATGGACGTATTGTTTTAGTTGAAGACAAAGCCTTAAATAATGCTTCAGAAGCAACGCTTGTTATCGATCACCTTGAAAGAGGAATCTATACATTAAGAGTATACAATAATGAAGGTCAAAAAACTTTCAAAGTTGTGAAGCAATAAAATAAAAGTAGCGGCAATTTATTGCGCCACTACTGCATCTATTTATTGCGTCGCTGCAAAATTTATATAAAAAACGCCTCTCATTTGAGAGGCGTTTTTTCGTTTCCATAAACGACTTAATTCATTCCAAGTCTTTATTTATAAGTAGCTTGATAAGCTATATATTATGGAATTTCCATTTTTTCTTTGTAAATTGAATATTTTAAGGAGAAATAATACTATGAAAAAAATACTTTTCCAAAATTTGACTTTATTTGCTTTTTTGGTATTTGGATTGAATCTGAATGCTCAGATTCTTTGTCCGGTCATTTCTGCTCCATTTTATGAATCTTTTGATAATAGTATAGAGCCACAATGTTGGGAGAATTTGTCTTCCGATCCAAGCACAAGCCCTGATAATTTTTGGAAATTTAACGACCAGGGAGATTATGGAGCAGCTAATAATGGAAAACTAGCTGGAAAATTTGCAAAAGCAGATGGGTCAAATCCAAATCCAGACAGTATGATATTAATTTCACCAGAAATTGATCTTTCTGCATTAACAACTCCTTATTTATCATTTGAATGGTTCAGTAACAATATCGATTTCTCAGGGGACAATACTCCATTAATCATTGCTGTTTTCGACGGTACAACGTGGACTAATCTTGATACTCTAAAAGGAGATTCAACAGGTTGGATTTTTGTCAATTATGATTTAAATGCCTTCATGAATCAAATAATTCAAGTGAGATTTATGGTGAATCAAACGCTAACAACTAATCACCCCATTTATAATGATATTTTATTGGATGAGGTAAGAATAGATGATTGTGTTAGTACGACTGGTCAAGATGGGTCTGCAGTTGTTTGTATAACAGGGAATTTCGTCAATTTAGACAATAACATCATTGTTAAACCAAATGGAGGTGGTTATTGGTCTTTTCCAAGTCAGCCTGGACTAGTGCAAGGTTCACTTTTTAATGTTTCGAATTTGACTATTGGTGCCTCTTATGATGTATATTACATAGAAAAATTAGTTTGCTATGATACAACAGTAGCAACAATATCTTTTTACAATTATAATACTGCGGGAATAGCGTTTCAGGGTTATGCTGCATGTATTGGAGAACCTGTAGCTTTATTTGATCTATTGACGGGCAACGTTGGACTCGGTGGGACATGGTATGACTTTACGGGGAATACGCTAACCAATTCTTTAGTAATTGCTCCATCAATACCGGGTACTTATGACTATACGTATGTGGTATTTAATGTAAATTGTCCAAATGATTCGACAGTAGTAAGTCTTAGTGTTCGTCCAGATTGTGGTTGGGATCCAATTTCAACCACAGAACACGATTTCACGGATATTTCAGTTTCTCCAAATCCAGCTTCAAACCATTTAAAAATCATCAATTCTTCAAATACCGCATTTTTAAATATTGAAATATTTGACATGAATGGAAGAGTTGTATTGACTGAAAATAAAGAGTTACACAATTCAAATGAAATAACTTTATTGATTGACCACCTTGAAAAAGGCATTTATAATTTGCGTTTATTTAATGACGAAGGGCAAAATGTATATAAAATTGTAAAACAGTAGTTTTTTTTGTGGATACGTTCCAATGCAACGTATCCACAAAAAAAACACAATTAATCCATCTTTGAGATCTCGAAGCCCAATTTTTCAACCGCTTTAATAATCTTTTCTTTTATGTTTTTGGTCGCTGTAACAGTCAATATCTTGTCTTCACTTTCCAAATCTACATCCCATTCTTCAATTTCATCAATTGCATTCAATCCTGGAGTGATTTTCTCTTCGCAACCACCGCATTTTAATGTTGTTTTAAATTTTAATTCTTCCATTGTGTTTTATTTTTATTTCTTTTGGATGAAGGTGGCTGAGCAACGCCGGAGCCTAATTCTCCCATGATTATTTTTTTCAATTTTACTTATTTTTTTTGATATTATTCTCTAGAGTTTAATATTTTTTAGTCGTAAACTATTGAGCACAACAGAAACAGAACTAAACGCCATTGCAGCCCCAGCTATCATTGGGTCGAGTAAAAACCCATTCACTGCATAAAGTGCTCCTGCAGCTATTGGAATGCTGATTACGTTATAAAAGAAAGCCCAAAACAGATTCTGACGGATTCCTTTTACCGTTTTTGATGATAGTTTTAACGCTTTTGGAATTGTTGCTAAATCTGAAGTCGTTAATGTCATTTTCGCTACATCCATTGCAATGTCAGAACCGTGTGCCATGGCAATGCTAACATCTGCTTGTGCTAAGGCTTCAGAATCGTTTATTCCATCTCCTACCATTGCTACAACTCGACCTTCATTTTGGAGTTTCTTTACAAAATCCGATTTATCGGAAGGCATTACATCTCCTTTGAAATCATTTATTCCTACTTGTTTTGCAACAGCAGCGGCCGTTTTCTGATTGTCACCCGTCAGCATGTAAACCGCAACGCCCAATTTTTTTAAGTCCTTAATCGCTTGAACAGAATTCGTTTTAATTTCATCTGCAATTCCTAAAATAGCAATCAATTGTTGTTCGTCGGTGAAGAAAACCACTGTTTTAGCCTCGTTTTGCCAAGATTGAATAATATCACTTAATGCTTTGTCAATTGTGATTCCTTGCGCTTCTATTAAAGCACGATTTCCAATAAAATAAGATTTCCCTTCTTCATCTAACGCTTGAACTCCTTGACCAGTGATGCTGTTGAAACCATTCATTTTTGCGGAAGTAACTCCATCTTCTTTCAATTTACTAATCACTGCGTCAGCCAAAGGATGTTCAGAATCTGATTCTAAAGCCAAAAGTTTTGAACGCAAGAGCACTTTGTTTTCACTGACCAACCATTTTTCATTAGTAACATTTGGTTTTCCTTTGGTAATTGTCCCTGTTTTGTCTAGAATGATGGCATCTACTTTATGTCCAAGCTCTAAACTTTCAGCATCTTTAATGAGAATGTTGTTTTCTGCTCCTTTTCCAATTCCAACCATAATTGCGGTTGGAGTGGCGAGTCCAAGTGCGCAGGGACATGCTACAATTAATACAGCAATGGCTGTGGTTAATCCATGAGAAAATGCCAAATCTCCACCAACGACTATCCAAATAGTGAAAGTTAGGATAGCAATTCCCATTACGGTTGGAACGAAAATACTTGCAATTTTATCTACTAATTTCTGAACAGGTGCTTTACTGCCTTGTGCTTCTTGCACGCGCGTAATGATTTGTGAAAGGAAAGTATCTTTTCCTACTTTTTCAGCTTTAAAGTGAAAACTCCCTTTTTGATTCACTGTTCCAGCAAAAACTTTTTCTCCTTCAGATTTCTCAACAGCAACAGGTTCACCAGTAATCATACTTTCATTTACAAAGGAGCTTCCTTTGATTACTGTTCCATCTACGGGGATTTTTTCTCCAGGACGAATGATAATCGTATTGCCTTTTTCAACAGACTCAATTGGTATTTCTTGCTCTTCACCATTTATGATTACACGTAAAGATTTAGGCTGTAATCCCATTAACTTCTTTAATGCTGTCGAAGTATTTGATTTTGCTTTTTCTTCCATCACTTTCCCTAGTAGAATAAAAGTGATAATTACTGTTGCTGCTTCGTAATAAACATGAGCTGGCATTCCGCGTGATTCAAAAAAGGAAGAGAAAAATGTACTAAAAACACTAAACGTGTAAGCTATTCCTGTGCTCAAGGCAACAAGAGTATCCATATTGACTTTTTTGTGCTTTCCTTGTTTCCAAGCGTTGACAAAAAAACTGCGTCCGAATATAAAAAGTACAGGTGTTGCAAAAGCCAAGGAAATATATTGACCAGGCTTCCAATCCATAAAGAACATTCCCAAAATGAATACAGGCAAGGTCAAAATCGCAGCCCAAAATGTGCGTTTCTTGACGTCTTTGTAATCTTTGTCTTGTAATTCTTCTTGTTCCTTTGCAGCATTATCCGAGCTTATGATAATATCATATCCTGCACTCTCTAAATTTGACTTTAATTCTTCTTTGCTTACTGTTGTTGTGTCATAAGAAACCAAGACGGTGTTGGAAGCGAAATTCACATTAGCTTCACTAACCCCATTCATTTTTCTGAGAATGTTTTCAACACTGGAAGCACAACCTGCACAAGACATTCCTGTTACTGGGAAAGTAGATTTTTCTATTGTTGAAGTACCCATTAATTCAGTTTTTAATTTTGTGCTGTTTCCGAGCAGACACTAATTACAAATGTCGTCAATAAACTCTTTGAAATTGTTACGCTATTCTGTAAACTTGTTATGAACTTTTGTCATCAATAGGAATTCAATAATTTGTCATTAAACCCTTCATTCAGTTATGCCTTTCCGATTAGGGCGTCGCATATGTTTAAATTCAGACAAGGTCATTCCTGTTTCTTTCTTAAAAACACCAGAAAGATAAGCAACACTATTGTAGTTGAGTTGATGTGCAATTGCGGTAGCAGACAATTCATCATAAAAGAGTAATTCCTTTACTTTTTCAATCTTTTGGATTACTATAAAGCGATTGATTGTGATTCCTTCAACAGTTGAAAAGAGACGACTTAAATAGGGATAGTCGTGATTTAATTTTTCACTAAGGAATTCTGAAAAATTGACTGTTAAAGGTTCTGAACCGTGATGAATCTGTTGAATGATAGTAGTTTTAATCTCTGAAATTAATTGTGATTTAATGGAAGAAAGTAACTCAAATCCCAGTTGAGTCAGTTTCTTGCTAAATTCAATACGTGATTCTTCACTGAGTTCTTCCAAAAGATGCACTTGTCCCAATTCAACTTGATCAGCTGAGATATTCATTTCTTCAAGTGCATTTTTAACGGCGGTAATACACCGTGGGCAAACCATGTTTTTTATGTGAAGCGTTTTTGTCATTTGGTTATTTCGTTTCTATAAACGCCAAGGATAGATAATTTTGAATTTAACGTTTAGTTTAATTCAAAAGTACAAAAACTAATATGCTTACTAATATTAATATCTGATTTATCCGTTTAATAAACCACCAACTCCCTTTAGTCAAGTTAAGAACGATTTACTGTAAATTATTTGTCGTATAACTTCATTATCTTTATATTGTGTGATTGTTGATAGATTTTAAATAAAAAATTAATCTACTTTAGAATCATACTCTTTTTAATACAAGCAATAATGAAAATATTTATACTTAAAGTCACCTTATTAATATTCGTACTTCCTTTCTCCATTTTAGCACAAAATTCAACTGCCATTCTTCAAGAAACTTTGAATTCAAATGCTGGAAATAAAGGATTAACAAGTGCCGATCTTTCGAATTGGAAACTAACAGACCATCATAATTCAGAAAAGAGGAATGTAGGTTTTTATTATTTAAACCAGTCCTACAATGAAGTGTTGGTTTATAATGCGATAAGTGTTATTGCAATTAAAAATAATCAAGGGTTTCTAACTTCAAACGGTTTTGTTTCTGATTTAGAAAGTAAAATAGAGACTTCAACTGCGACTATCTCAGCAAAAGATGCAATACTTTCTGCAGCGAGAAACATAGAGGTAACAAACATCGGAGACTTTATTGAGTTGCCATCAAAAGGAGCTAATACTTATGTTTTTGAAGCTAAAGGCTTATCGGTTGAGAATATAAATGTTGACCTTAAGTTATTTAAAGTTGATCACTCTACTTTTCGTGCAGTATGGGATTTAGATATTTATCAGTTAGACCAAAAACATTGGTGGAGTATAAGAGTAGATGCAGAAAGTGGAGAAGTTTTAGATAAAACGGATTGGGTTTTGAATTGTAATTTTGATAGTAAGGGATTTGAAAGTAATTCTCATGCTGGACATAACCACCAAAAGGCAGAATTTTCAACAATAAGTACACCACCAATAGGACCTCGCTCAGGAGCAGGGTATAATGTTTTTCCAATCCCTGTTGAAAGCCCAATTCATGGTTCTCGTCAGTTGATTATAGATCCAGCTAATCTAACATCATCTCCTTATGGATGGCACGATACGGATGGAGTTACTGGAGAGGAATTCACAACTACACAAGGTAATAATGTTTATGCAAGTGAAGATAGAGCAGATACAGATATGTTAGGACATACACCAGATGGAGGAACAACACTCAATTTTGATTTTCCTTTGGATTTGAATTTAATGCCAATTGATTATGAAGATGCGGCAATCACGAATCTTTTTTACATGAATAACATAATGCATGATGTTTGGCATAATTACGGATTTGATGAAGCAAGCGGTAATTTCCAACAAAATAATTATGGGAACGGAGGATTTGACGACGATCACGTTAATGCACAAGCACAAGACGGAGGAGGAACCAATAATGCAAATTTTGCAACAGGTCCTGATGGTTCCAATCCTAGAATGCAAATGTATATTTGGACCTCTGGTAATTCTGATTTATTGACTGTGAACTCTCCATCTTCGGTTAGCGGAAATTATAGCTCTGTACAGGCAGGTTTTGGGCCTGTAGTTCCATCAACTCCCATTACATCTAATATTGTTGTTTATGATGACAACGTTTTAGAGGGGATGGATGCTTGCGAAGTAGCAATAAATGCAGCAGCTTTGAATGGAAAAATAGCTTTAGTAGAAAGGGGGAATTGTAACTTTACGTTAAAAGTTCAAAATGCTGAAAGCGCTGGTGCAGTCGCAGTAATTGTAGTCAACGATGTAGCAGGTAATCCATTCGCAATGGGTGGAACAGATCCTGGAATTGGAATTCCTTCAGTGATGATCTCAAGTGCTGATGGTGCAAATTTACTTTTACAGTTAACAAGTGGTTTAGCAGTTAATGCAACTCTTCAGTCTCCTGCAGGAAATAACTTTCTTGATGGAGACTTTGACAATGGGATAATTGCCCATGAATATGGACATGGAATTTCGAATCGTTTAACAGGAGGAGCAAGTGCCGCTGGTTGTTTAGGTAATGACGAACAAATGGGTGAAGGTTGGTCCGATTGGTTTGGTTTGATGTTAACAATCGAACCAGGAGATTTGGCTTCTGATGGCCGCGGTATAGGTACATTTGCTTCTGGACAAACGCCAACAGGAGATGGAATACGACCTCTCCCATACAGTACGGATTTCAACGTAAACTTTATTACATACAATGCCACAAATAATACTGGTGCAATTTCTCGCCCACATGGAATCGGCTTTGTTTGGTCATCGATGTTATGGGATTTAACTTGGGCACTTATTGATAAATATGGTTATGATTCAGATTTATATAATGGAACTGGAGGTAATAATATTGCTATGCAATTGGTCATTGATGGTTTAAAACTACAAGGATGTAATCCTGGGTTTATTGATGGCAGAGATGCTATTTTACAAGCAGATCAGATGTTCAATAATGGAGATGATCAATGTTTGATTTGGAACGTTTTTGCGAAAAGAGGTTTAGGGTATTCAGCGAATCAAGGGTTTACTGATAGCAGAACTGACCAGACAGAAGCATTTGACTTGCCTCCAAATTTAGCCTCTGCAGCTAATACAGAAGTTGTCGTTGTATGCGATTCCTATACATGGCCAGTAAATGGTCGGACTTATACGTCCTCTGGAGGTTATAGTTTTGCGTTGAATAATTCTAATAACTGTGACTCAATTAGGTCTTTGGATTTAACAGTTGAGACTATTTCTTCTCAAATAGTTAAAAGTCAAAGCGGTATTGATTACGTTGCTCAATCTGGTTATTCAAGCTACCAATGGATTGATTGTGATAATGGAAATGTGTCAATTCCAGGTGCTACCGATAATATCTATACGCCAATTTCTAATGGTAACTATGCTGTAGTAATTAATACAGAATCGTGTTCTGACACTTCTAATTGTTTGAATATGTCAAATGTAAGTTTATCTAAGAATTCAATTGATGATGTAAGAATTTACCCAAACCCTACGCATGGGAAAATTGACATGCGTTTTTCAAGTTCAATTGATCAAGCAGATATTCGTGTTTACGATATGACTGGGAAATTAATCCAAGAATTTGAAGTGAATAATTCACCTCAATTTACTTTCTTTTTAAAAGGAGAGAATGGAATTTATACAATTGAGATGATAACTGATAAAGGAGAATTCTATAGAAAAAGAATTAGCAAGATTGATTAGAAGTAGAGAATCTAGAAAAATCCGTGGTGTTTTAAAATAGCACAGGTTTTTTTGAATATAAATAGTTGTTTGTTTTGGCATTGAGGTTTCTTTAATTACTTTAAGTAAATAGTAAGTACTTGTTTTTTAATTAATTGAGTTTTTAGTTCCTTAATATTCTCTAAATTCATTAACCATAAAGTACAAGCAGGTTAATAGCCCTAGCAACCCAAGCAATTAAAGTGTCGTCTCTAAATCTAAATGATGTAAATATGAAAAGTATTATAATCTTGGTTTTTCTGTTCATCGCTTCAGCTGGATTTAGTCAAACAACAAAAAAAGTTTTATTTATAGGGAACAGTTATACGTATTATAATAACCTCCCTGATTTAGTCTCTTCATTGGCTGCAACTGATGGAAATACTCTAATTTTAGATTCGCATACACCTGGTGGTTCTTCATTGAGCCAGCATGCCTCGAATCCAACAGTCTTAAATAAAATCACTTCAAAAGACTGGGACTTTGTGGTTCTCCAAGATCAAAGTCAAAAACCATCTTTTCCTTATCAACAAGTGCAATCAGATGTTTATCCTTTCGCTGAAATACTTGTAGATAGTATTTATTCGAATTATGAATGTTCTTTACCATTGTTCTACGCAACATGGGGAAGACAAAATGGAGATGCACAATGGGACAGTATAAATACATTTGAGAAAATGAATACACGTTTATTTAATGCTTATGCTTATATGTCAAGTCAAGCTGAAGGCATGCTGTCACCAATAGGAATTGGCTTTGCTCATATAAAACAAGATGCAAATGCAGTAGTGAACTTCAATGATTTATACACAAGTGATGGAAGTCACCCAAGTTTAAGTGGTTCTTACCTAGCGGCATGTATTTTTAATAACGTAATCTACGACGTGATATCAATAGGGAATACTTATGTGCCTGCTGGAATTAATACCGCCGAAGCTACTTATATTCAAGGTGTTGCTGACCATGTAGTTTATGATGTGGATTCAATTCAATTAGATTTCACTCCTGATTTATCAAACAATACTTTTACAACCGCTATAAATGCTCGTCAAGTAACTTTTACGCCTACACTTACTGATGGGATTTTTGAATTATGGGACTTTGGCGATGGTCAAACAGCAACACAAGAAAACGTAATGCACACCTATGCAACTGACGGGACTTATGAAGTAACATTGTATTCTTCTGCTCGATGTCAATCAGATTCTTTAAAACAAAATCTAGATATTTCAACTTTGGATTTAAAAACAGAGGAGATGAATTCATTCAATGTATATCCAAATCCCTCTGCTGATGGAAAAATCACTATGGATTTGATAGGAGAAGAAACGTATTCTGTTTTCACCATATTAGGAAAAGAAGTATACCAAGGAAAAGAAAAGCAGCTAACTTTAACTAAAGGAGTTTATATTGTTAGGCACAAAAATCAAAGCCGAAAAATCATAGTGCTTTAGGAAATACGCTCATAATAGTATAGAAAAAAGCTATAAATAAGCACTTTTCAACAATTATTGATCTGGTTTTTTAGGTGATATTCTGTTTTTTTGGAATTCGAATTCAAATAACTAAAAAGAGTTTAAACAATTTAGTTAGATTTGTTTAATTATTTATTCCAATTAGAAGTATGGGGTTCTTTAAGAAGCTAGGAAATTTTATTATTAGTCGTAAATTCATTGTCAATTTTTTATTATTTGGATTGGTGTGGTTCCTAATTATATGGGGAGGAACTACTTATTTTGGGAGTTATACGCGTCATGGAGAAAGTATTGAAGTCCCTAATTTATTAAGTAATAATGTAAATGATATTGATGCTCTTATAGGCGATAAAAACATTAAATATGAAATTCTCGACTCTATCTATAATCCAGACCTAGTCGAAGGGACAATTATTTATCAAAGTCCTATGCCAACAGATTCTTCTGGATTAACTGTTAAGTCAGATAGGGTAATTCGTGTAAGGGTTTCAAAACGTTCTCGTTTGGTTTTAGTTCCATTAGTAGTAAGTAAAAGTCATAGGTTTGCTGAAGCCGTTTTGATGACCAAAGGTTTGCGCACCCGAGTGAATTTTGTTCCGAGTAATGAAGATCAAGGAAGTGTTATTGCCCAGAAGTTTGCTGGTAAAAACATTACGAACGGTCAACAAGTACCCATTAACTCAATTATAGCGTTAACAGTTGGAAAAAGGACACAAGGAGAAATGGTGATGATACCTAATCTAAATGGACTTACAATAAATGAAGCACAAGAACGTTTTTTAGGAAGTTCGAGCTTAAGACTCTATTCTGTTTATTCGGGTTGTGAAACCAAAAACGATAGTCTTAGCGCGCGAGTGATCCATCAAACACCTGTTGCTTCTGATAGCAGCAAAATTCCTGAAGGATCTACGATTACTATATTTTTATCTACCAATGAAGGTGGATCAACTGATTAGGAAAAAAAAAGCCCATGAAATACGTTCAAATCTTATTGCTTATATTTTTTACCTCTACCCTTTACGGTCAAGACGGAGTGAGTCCGCTAACTGCAAATCCTGATTTATTTGGAAAGGAAAGAGAAATCGAAACGAAAGCCTTGCAAAATAGCTTTGATAGTACATTTGTTTATAACACAGACACGATTACGCTGCCTTTCTTCGATGATTTTTCAAGAAATAAATTTCAGCAATATAATGCAGATTTTGTGGATGCCAACATAACTGAACAGCTCTTTCATAGAATATTGGATGAAAATACAAGCCTCCCATTAGCTAGTGACACAAAATTAACCAACACAAGAACTTATCGATTAGAATATAATGTAGTTTCAGACACCACAACATACGATTACTTCGATACGGTTCGTTTCCTTTACGATGATTTGTCGGAATATGAGCCTAATCACATTCAAACTTACGCTTTTCTCGATTATATAATATACGATACCGTGGGAGGCGTTGCTAATTTTGAAGATACAGTCTGGATAAATAATCCCGAGTTTGTGCAAGATTCAGCAAGAATATTTATAGCGACGATAAATAATCAGGAAATGTTGTGGTTGAATAATGAAGCCTATCATAATTATAGATTTGCGGTAAATCCCTGGTCCTTAGGTGTTGTTACTTTTGATGGTCTTGATGAATTTGGATATCCTTATAATTTTGGAACTACGACCAATGGAATAGCAGACAATTTATATAGTAAGCCTTTGGATTTATCTATAAATAGTCCATCTGATTCAATTTACTTAAGTTTTTTGTATCAGACAGAGGGTTTTGGTGATATACCTGAGAGTTCGGATGATTCACTATACCTAGAGTTTTATTCTCCTGTCACCCAATTATGGAAACGAGTTTGGAGAGCCGAGGGTGGACCAACTTCTGATTTTAAAGTTGCGCATATTTCTTTAACCAATCCAGATTATTTCCAAAAAGGATTTCAATTTCGTTTTGCGAATTTTGGTTCCTTAGCAGGTGCACTAGATCATTTTCATATTGATTTCGTTGATTTCAGAACATTGTCGGGATACCAAGATACTTTGTTTAAAGATTTCGCTTTGGTCTATCCAATTTCAAGTCTAATCAAAGATTATATTAGTGTGCCTTGGAAACATTACAGAAATAATCCAACGGGTAAAATGAGCAATGAAGTAAGCGTTTCGGTTAGGAACGGAAGTGAGTTGACTGAAAACAACCAAAATGGAACCGTTAATGTATATTATGACGATGTATTAGAAGGAAGTTATACCTTAAATGCTGCCACCCTTTCGGGAGGGAATATAAACTATTCACCACGTACAAATTATTCCAGTCTTCATGATTTTTCATCTGGGTATGCTTATGACCATACACTGACTAATGATACTTTGGCATATTTCGAATATGAAGGAATTGTAAGCGCTCAGTTTCCAAATAATCCCATTAACGACACCACTTTTGGACAACAAGTTTTCGAAAATTACTATGCCTATGATGACGGAACAGCTGAAAAAGCTTATGGTGTAACAGGTATTCAAGGGTTATTGGCTTATCAATTTAATGCCTATGAACCAGATTCGTTAGTAGCAATTCAAATTCATTTTGTACCTTCTGTAGTTGACGTTTCAAATAATTTATTCTTGTTAACTGTTTGGGATGACGCAAATGGCGAGCCAGGCGATGTTCTGTATGAGGATGAGTTTTTCTATCCACGTCAACCGAAATATACTTCTGATCGAAATAAGTTTACGACTTATTTTTTTAAGGATTCATCAAGAATTGGAGTAGGGGAAACCTATTATATTGGCATGAGACAAATTGATGAAGAGCGATTAAATATTGGATTTGATGTGAATCATGACAATACGGATAAAATTTTCTGGAGTGTTGATGGTGGAGGTAATTGGAATAACGCTAGTTTTGCAGGTTCCATAATGATGAGACCTTTGATCACGAGTAAAATGGATTACCAATTGGGATTAAAAGAGCAAATTGTTATCGCTCCAGATTTAGACTTTATAATCTATCCAAATCCAGCAAAAAATATTTTAAATATTAAAGGAGAGAATTTTAGTAATTCAACTACTTTTGAAATGAGAGATTTAAATGGAAGAGTTGTAAAGCGTTTTAAAAACGAAACACAAATAGACATCTCTGGTGTTGACAATGGGATATATCTTGTTAGTCGAATGGAGAAAAATAAAGTAATACAAACAAAAAAAATAGTAGTTCACTAAGGATGAAAGAAGAAGATCAAAACGATAACATCGAAGATACAGAAAACGAAGAGTTATATGAACACCATAAGTTTATTGCAGACAAAGGACAAGAATTACTTCGTATTGACAAGTTTTTGCTTGATCGTCTACCAAATACATCACGTAATAAAATTCAAATTGCAGCCAAAAACGGCAATATTTTAGTGAATGGTGTTGCTGTAAAACAGAACTATAAAATTAAACCAGAAGATGAGGTTTCTATTGTAATGCCTTATCCAGTGAGAGAAATCGAGCTGATTCCAGAAGATATTCCATTGGATATTGTTTATGAAGATGATACAGTAATCGTCTTAAATAAACAGGCGAATATGGTGGTTCATCCAGGTTATGGAAACTATTCCGGAACTTTAGTGAATGGATTAATTCATCATTTCGAACAATTGCCATCAAAGTCAGATGATTTTTATGGTCGTCCAGGCCTAGTTCACCGTTTAGATAAACATACGACTGGTTTAATGGTTATAGCCAAAACAGAGGATGCATTAACAAATTTATCTAAACAGTTCTATGATCGTACTACAGAGCGCCGCTACCATGCATTAGTCTGGGGAGATGTTATAGAAGACGAAGGAACAATAACTGGGAACCTAGGGAGGTCAAATAAGGATAGAAAGTTAATGACAGTTTTTCCTGATGGTGATTATGGTAAGCACGCTGTTACTAATTATAAAGTATTGCGTCGTTTCGGCTATGTTACTCTAGTTGAATGTAAGTTAGAGACGGGAAGAACTCACCAAATTCGTGCACACATGAAGCACATTGGGCATACTTTGTTTAACGACTTAGAATATGGAGGAGATAAGGTGCTAAAAGGGACTACTTTTTCAAAGTATAAACAATTCGTGCTAAACAACTTTTCGCTTTTAACAGGTCAGGCATTGCATGCAAAAACTTTAGGATTTGTTCACCCAAAAACTAAGGAATTTATGCGTTTTGAATCAGAATTACCAAGTGATTTTGAAGCTGTTTTGGCACGTTGGGAAACTTATTTAGCTGCTCGTGATAGAGTTTAAATTCACTTTGCAATCGATATAGCTCATATTATATACTTTAAAACTCTGTAAATTAGTTGCTTAATTAGGTGTTGGTGAAAAAAACATTTTTTATGTCAATTAAATAACGAAAAAATATTAATTTTAGAATATTATTATGACTTCAATCATAAATATTGATTGAATAGTTGTAAATAATTTTTTAATTTGCTTTCTTTCTGAAAAATAATTTGTTAAATATCGCTTTTATGAAAAACTGTTTACTGTTAATTTCAATATTTATCTCAGCTATGGCGTTCGCACAGCCTGCTGCCGTTCACAAAGCGGATGCCGCTTTCAAAAGTGGGAAATATTTCGAAGCTGCGGAATTAGCTGTTAAGGCCTATCAAGGTATATCACCGAAAAACGCTAGAGCACTCGCTATGAAGTCCGAATTAGCCTATAAAGCTGGTTATTCTTTTGAACTCGCTTACAGTCTTGACAAATCACTTGATTGGTATCAGCGCGCTATCGATTTAAAGCACTATGAACAAAACCCATATGTTTATTTCAGAATGGGAAATGGCTATAAGAATAAAGGAGATTATGATAAAGCGAAAGCCAGTTATGAGAATTTTTTAGCTTTAGTTCCTAATGACAAACAAGCCTTGAATGCACTAGAATCATTAGAGGATGCTGTTGTTATGAAAGATAACCGTACCCGTTATACTGTAAAATCAGAATTAAAAATTAACTCTGAAGGTCTGGATATGGCACCTATTATATCTGGTCGCCGTGGAAATGCAATTGCTTTTGCTTCTAGTAGATCCGCTACAACTACAACGGGAAATGATCCAATTACAGGAGAAGGTTATTTTAACATTTGGGAAGCTGAAATTGATAGATCAGGGAATTGGAGCGAAACGAAACTATTTGAAGGAGACAGTTTAAATTCAGAGTTTAACGAAGGAACAATAGCAATGGACAGTAGGTTTAGAACAATCTATATTACAAGATGTCCTTCAGAATTCAAGAAAGATTTAGGTTGTCAGATATGGACAGCAGAAAAGAAAGGAAGAAGTTTCGGGATTCCTACGCGTGTAATTTTCGGAATTCCTGACTCTATTAGTGTTGGACATCCATTGCCAAATGAAGATGGTTCAGCTTTGATTTTTTCTTCTGACATGCCTGGTGGACAGGGTGGAAGAGATCTTTGGTATTCTGAATATCAAAGAAGAGAAGAAACATGGACAACTCCAGTTAACCTAGGACCAGATGTTAATACTGCTTCTGATGAGTTGTTTCCAACCTTTGCTTTAAACGGAGATTTATTATTTGCTTCTGACGGTCACATGGGATTAGGTGGTTTAGATATTTTTTCTTCTCCAAAATTAGAAGGTAAAATGAAATTTGGAAAACCAACAAACTTGGGTACTCCTATTAACTCTGATGCAAATGATTACCATCTGACTGAAGTTGATAAAAGAAATGGTTACTTTACTTCAAATAGAAAAGGATCGAAAGGAACACGTTCTTTACCAGATATTTGGTCTTACATGTTGCCTCCGAATATCTTTGACTTGAAAGTGATCGTTACTGAGATTGGTGGAGCTTCTCGTATTGACGGTGCGATTGTTGAAGTAACAGAGCTTCCGAAAGAAGTTGAAGAAGGTGAGGACCCACAAGACACAATGTACTACAAAGGAACGACTAATCCAACAGGTGAGATTTACTGGGATAGAAAACCAGATGGTGAACGTTTTATCAATGAACAAAGAGATTATATGATTAAAATTCTTCCTTTAGAAGGTTATCACCCAAGCAATATTATTGAGGAATTCTCGACTATTGGTTTGGAATACGATCAGAACTTTATTCTAGAAATGAGTTTATTGCCTAAAACTCCAATTGTTCTTCCAGAAGTGAGATATGCTTTAGGGTCTGCTAAACTTCAAGTTATAGAAGGAGAGATTAATTCAAAAGACTCGTTAAACTATGTTTTCGAATTACTTGAAGAGTATCCTGGAATGGTACTTAATTTAGTCTCACACTCAGACGCACGTGGTTCAGCATCCGCTAACAAAAGATTATCAAAACGAAGAGCAGAGTCTAGTGTTAATTACCTAGTAAATGAAAAAGGTGTTGACCCAGCAAGACTAGTTCCAGTTGGAAAAGGGGAAAGTAACCCACGAATTGTATTTTTAAAAGGGGGTGAGTATTATACAAATAAACCAGCAGGAGAATTTGAAGCTATAGAGTTAACGGAAAGTTATATTAATAAATTTAAAACTTCAGATAAAGAAATATTCGAAAAATTGCATCAATTTAACCGTCGTACAGAAGGTGAAGTAATGAGAATGGATTATACTGCTGAAAATCCAGTAGTAGAAAACTCAGCATTAGAGAGCCAAGACAAAGAAAAAACAGAAGAAGAAAAAACAGAAGAAGAATAAATATACTATAAAAATATTTAAAGCCCCATTTTCATTCGAATGTGGGGCTTTTTGCATTGTCAAATGTGGCTTCGGCTTCGCTCAGCTATCCTTGATAACGTCCGGACGTCTTGATATGAGGTAAGGTCGTTTTGCAAAACGTCTCTACTTAGTCTTTGCAAGAAAACGTCAAATACTGCGTTAAGCTTGTTTTTAATTAGTCCCATCGACTGGCTCACTTCGGCAGGCTCAGCGCATCGCATTTATAAAGATAAACTCCTGACAATTAAAGCTTCACTAGCCTTGTCTTTGAAGTTTTCTTGCAAAGACTTAAAAATGATTAGTTTTCTTGCAGACACTACTTACCTCAAAGCAAATCCTAAAACTTCTTCAATAAACTCCTCTGGTGCTTCTGCATGAATCCAATGTCCTGCGCGTTCTATAGTATGGAAATCTGCCAATGGAAATAGGGCTCTAATCGCATCGTGATCCTCATGTAAAATATAATCTGATTGACCTCCAGCGATAAACAATGTATCAACCATCGTTTCTTCTTTTGGCAATCCTTTTACGATTTCAAAAAGTTTCTCGTCTAACACTGGCAAGTTGATGTGCCATGCCAACTGACCTTTTTCTTTCCAGTACAAATTCTTTAATAAGAACTGTCTAATCGATTTGTTATCAATATATTTCGCAAGTTGCCTAGAAGCAGCACTTCTTGAGTCAATTACTGATAAATCTATTGATTTTAAACCTTCTATTATGCCATCGTGTGAAATTGGATATTCTTTTACACCCATGTCCACAATGATTAATTTCTCAATCATTTTTGGATATTTTTGAGCATAACGCATTGCTGTTTTTCCCCCCATCGAATGACCCATAAGAATGATATCTTTTAGATTATGTGATTGGATAAACTCATGTAAATCATCAGCCATAAGATCATAACTGAATTCATCACTCCAATCAGATTCTCCATGATTTCGCTGATCTATTAAATAAACATCAAAGTAATCTGCTAGTTTTTTACCATGTGTTTGCCAATTGTCAGACGAACCGAAAAGTCCATGCAATACAATAAAGGTCTTTCCGTCTCCAAATTGTTTAAAATTTAATTTCATCTATTTGAGTAATTCTAAATATTTCTTAATTGTGGTTTCCAATCCTAAATATAATGCGTCTGCAATTAAAGCATGACCAATACTTACCTCTTTTAATTCCGGTATGGATTGATTGAAAAAAGCTAAATTATTTAAACTTAAATCATGTCCAGCATTAATTCCTAACCCTAATTTATTGGCCAATTGAGCAGCTGTAACACATTCTTTTATGGCCGCATCACGGTCTTTAGGGTAGTTGACAGCATAAGGACCAGTATATAATTCAATGCGATCTACACCAATACTTTTTGCGCCTTCTATATTTATTGGGTCTGTGTCTACAAATATTGAAGTTCTAACTCCCCAGTCAGATAATTGTTTACATATTTTGGTTAATCGTTCCTTGTGTTTTACTGTGTCCCAACCAGCATTTGAGGTCAACACATCTGGTCCGTCTGGAACTAACGTTGCTTGAGTTGGACGCGTTTCTTGTATTAACCTCATGAAACGGTCATCCGGATAACCTTCAATATTATATTCAGTTGTTACCACCTTTTTAAGGTCGTAAACATCTTTTGTAGTAATATGTCTTTCGTCTGGTCGCGGGTGAATCGTAATTCCTTCGGCGCCAAAACGTTCACAGTCTATCGCTACTTGAACTACATTGGGAACATTACCACCTCGTGCATTTCGAATTGTAGCTATTTTATTTACATTAACGCTTAATTTTGCCATGTTACGTTTATTTTTTAGCAACAAAGTTATATACATTAACGCAGAATTACTACTTTAGTCAATACAATGATAGCAGTCGAATTAATAACAGACGAAATCCCTCCGTTAAAGCATACGGATTCAGGGGAAAAAGCATTACAGTGGATGGATGAATTTAAAGTCAATCATCTTTCTGTGCTTAAGAATGAGAGTTTTGTGGGTTTGGTTTCTGAGGATGATCTTCTGGATAAGTCTGATCTTTCGCAGACGCTTACGGAATTATTTGACCATTTACCGCGTCCTTATGTAAAAGGAACTTCTCATGTTTATGAAGTTTTAAATATTGCTTCTATAGATAATCTATCAGTTCTTCCCGTTTTGGATGAAGAAGAGAACTATTTGGGCAATATTAGTATTGCCAAGTTAATGCAGAACATTGCTTCTACTGGAAGTATAAAGGAAGCCGGTGGAATCATCGTTTTAGAAATGAGTGATACTGATTATTCTTTGGCTCAGATTTCTCAAATAGTGGAAAGCGAAAATGCTAAAGTATTGAGTTCTTTTATTACCTCTAATGCAATGTCTAAAAACTTAGAATTGACGCTTAAAATCAATCAATTGGAATTAGGTAGAGTCATAAAAGCCCTAGAGCGTTACGATTATCATGTGAAAGCAAGTTTTCAGCGCAATAGCTACCACGATGATTTGAAAGACCGTTATGATGAATTAATGAATTATTTGAATTTCTAAACCATGAATGTAGCAGTATATTCTCGCAAAATATTAAAACACGAAGTGCTATTTTTTAGTAGATTCTTTAGACAGATGAATGATTTGAATTGGAATCCGATCATCGAAGAAGATTTTTACAAACAATTAAAGCAACAAATTGGACTCAAAGATGGCTATCAAACTTTCAAATGTCATAAAGATTTTATTACAGGGATTGATATGGCAATAAGTATTGGAGGTGATGGTACTTTCTTAAAATGTGTGAGCTATGTGCGTTCAAGTGGAGTTCCTATTTTAGGAATAAACACTGGTCGTTTGGGTTTTTTAGCGGATACCAATACAGCTGATTTTGAAAGAACGTTAGACAGAATTGAAAAGAAAGACTATTCTTTTCAGGATCGTTCCTTGATCCAAGTTGAAACGGAAGAAAATATTTTTGGCGACCGCAACTTAGCATTAAATGAGTTAGCAGTGCATAGGAAAGACACGGCATCAATGATTACTGTAGAAGCATATTTGGGAGGGGAGTATTTAAATTCTTATTGGGCAGACGGTTTATTGGTTGGGACTCCAACTGGATCTACCGCTTATAGTTTGAGCTGTGGTGGGCCTATTATCAGTCCCGGTTGTGGAGTTCACTTTCTAACGCCAATTGCAGCACACAATTTAAATGTTCGTCCTGTAATTGTTCCTGATCATATACCGATTACTTTAAAAGCAGTTGGCCGAGACAGAAACTTTCTTTTGACATTAGATTCTCATTCTAAACCAGTTAGAAATGGTACGGAAATCAAACTTATTAAGGCAGACTTTACAATTAATGTTGTGAAATTTAGTGAAAATGGTTTCTTTAAGACCATTCGTGAAAAAATGATGTGGGGAATTGATCAACGGAATGAATGAAATAGATTGTCTGCTGGTTTACTTCAGTTCCTTAACGTAAACCACTTCCTTAATTACATTTATTTTTTAGATAATATTTCCAATAACTATTTACTCGCTTTAGAGGTTTAGCAGTGAGATTATAAATGAAAAACTGAAATAAGCAATAATTCCGTATTTTTGTCGTTACATTGTTCCAAATGATGATCAAATTTAAAATAGTATTGATAAGCTTTCTGGTTTTCTTAACCACCAAAAGCGCTTTTACTCAACTCGAGAATTTTGCATCGCGCTCTTCTCTTGGTTTTATGGTTGGAGGAAGCTATTATATCGGAGATTTGAACAAGTATGATCATTTCAATAATACGAATTTATCGTTTGGGCTTATTTACCGATATCACGTGAATTCCCGCCTAGAATTGCGTGGGGCATTTCGTTATGGAAAAGTTGAAGCTTACGATTCTGAGTCTGGAAATCCAGATCAAATAGCAAGAAATCTTTCTTTTGAATCTACAATTTTTGAATTGACGGGTGGAATAGAGTTCAATTATCTCAATTATAAAATGGGGAATGATGAATACTTCTTTACACCCTACATGTTTATTGATATTGGAGTGTTCCAAATGGACCCTCAAACAGAATATAATGGTGAACTAGTGAGTCTTCAGTCGATTGGTACAGAGGGACAGAATAGTGAGCTTACGGATAAAAATTCTTACCTATTAACACAATTAGTTGTCCCATTTGGTATTGGTTTTAAATTTAATTTGGGATCTAGAGCAACTTTTTCTCTGGAATACGGAATTCGTAAAACTTTCACTGACTATTTAGATGACGTAGGTACAGGAAGTTATCTAAACAGAGATGAATTGGCGCAACAAAACGGGAATATAGCAGCTAATTTGTCAGATAGATCATCCACTGATAATCAAATGACAGGAAATCGAGGGAATGCTGAAACCAAAGATTGGTATTCCATGTTTGGAATAATGTTTACATTTTCTTTGGGAAATCCTGATACCTGTTACTACCGTTAAAGTTTATCTTGTCTCAATTCCTCTAACTTTTCAGGTTTTCTTGAGGCAAAGAAAATGATGATTAAAGACATAAATGGGGCTTTAAACCTTACGAGAACATTGAACAATCCAGAGGTGAATCCAGCAAAAAATCCAAGAATTAAAGAGAATAAAATTGCGAAAACTAAGAATTCCTGTGTTCTAATAAAACCAAAGTGTTGCCGAATATTTCCTGATCGGAAAAAAAATCCAACGGTAAGTATTAATAACAAAACTCCTTCCAGTGCACTAAGTAATAAAAATGCACTGCTTGCTTCCCAAAGAAACGGACGGTAAAAGGCAGTCATGACAGAAATCGGTATTGCCTTTATAATTCCAAAAGGAGTATAGTCTGTTACTCCTAAGTCATAGCGAGGGCCAGTATAAAGTTTGTTTTGTGCAAAATCTTGCTGTACAACTGCCATTTCTTCTAAATAGGCGCTTTCGGCAATTTGATTAGCCATAGTTTGCAGGTATACTAACAAGAAGCCAGTCGTAACGAGGGTAAAAACGAAGCGAATGGACCAAAGTAAAACGGGATTATGTTTTATGTTTTTAATGATTCGATTCATTAAAATTAAAGCTATAGGTAAACCTATTGTTACTAACATAAAGTCACGCATTTTGTAAAGGAAGAATCCTGCAATAAAAAGTAGAAGGAAGTACTTAAAACTAAAACTTTTCTTTTTGAGTAGCAGTGAAAAGGCGATATATACAATTGTTTGAAATGCGGCCAATACAAGTGTATCTTTTGATATTCCTGAACACCAGAATGCAACTGTTGGCACGAATAAAGTTGCCACAGCCAAGATCCACGGCTTACAAAACGTAAAATCTTTTACTAATTCATAGAGTTTCCATGAAGTTATTCCTACAATTGCTGAACTGAGCAGAGTCATTGCCAGATAACTATTGAAGGTCACAAAAGTAAAGAGTGAAATGATTTTAGAGACAAAGAAACTTTCAGACTCACCATAAATCCATGATGGAGGATAACCTGTGTGTTCATTAAAATTGATTCTAATCGTGTCAGATGATGGTGTTTGAATCATTTCTGCGAAATATGCACTTGGGCTATCCCAAAAAAGATGATTTAACTTTACTGCTCCCTGCCAATAGGCTGTTGTGTCTCCACCTCCTAAAACCAATGTATAAGTAATTGCAAATATGAGTGCAAATCCTAGTCTAAAAAGCATTGCAGGGTAGAAAAGCTTGTAGTGAGGTTGATCTAGTTTTCTCAAACGTAAAACCCAAAAGAAAACCATGAGAAGAAGGAGCCAACTAAAGCCAACAATTATATCGAAAAAACCAATGAGCTCAGGAGTCAATGCCAGATTTTATTTTCAATGAATTAAATAAAGCGTTCGTCTGCTTCCATTATTTCCCCACAATTTTCACAAGTTCTATTTTCTTTAGCGCCATAAAACTCTTTGAAACGTGGAAGGAAGTCTTTTTCAATATTTTCTAATTTAAACTTATAGGTTTTTAAAGGATGATTACATGCTTCACAGAACCACATTAACCCATCAATAAGATCTGTTCCTTTTCGAACTCTTTCTATAACAAGTCCAACAGTATCTTTACCTCGAATTGGAGAGTGAGGTGTGGATGCAGGAAGTAAAAATAGTTCTCCCTCACGAATTTGAATATCCTTGGCTTTACCTTGCTCTTGAATTCTAACTGTTATATCTCCTTCTATTTGGAGAAATAACTCTTCAGATTCATTAAAATGATAGTCTTTTCTAGAGTTTGGTCCGCCTACAATCATAACTATGAAATCTCCTGCTTCCACATAAAGATTTTTATTACCAACAGGTGGTTTCAATAAACCTCTATTGTCTTCAATCCACTTGAATAAGTTAAAAGGAGCTTTCATATTTAAAATTTTTATTAAAGATAGTTATTCTCCTCGGGAACATCAATTGTTTCAATAAAAAAAAGAGATGAAAAAAATATATTATATTATTGGGTTATTTTTAGATTAGCTTCTATTTATCTAATATTCAATAATTTATAAATTTTAGGTTGTTTAAGATTCTTGTTCTGTTTATTTTTGAAGGAGTGGTTTGATTACTTTTTTTATTTTAAAATTATTTAACTTTTTATGCTTATCCGCTTGTTTACCCTAAAATATTATGAACTGCATATTTTCAAATTGTTATTTGTTTGGAAAACGTTTAAATCAGAGGCATAAAACGCTGTTTTTTTTAATAGAGAAATAAAAATGACCGATTCTTGGCTATATGTAATTTAGTTGAGGACGCGCTTTATGTTTTTTTGAAGTTGGAGCGTGCTAAAAGTCGCTAATAATGGCTGAAGCTCCAG
>Ga0307937_1000521_pt1 | contig 23499 bp, 18 predicted proteins | sample OrgLakmetagenom3_FD_201814 | JGI IMG/M metagenome (GOLD analysis project Ga0307937, IMG submission 201814) | Saline water microbial communities from Organic Lake, Antarctica - #3 | ecosystem: Environmental > Aquatic > Non-marine Saline and Alkaline > Saline | place: Antarctica: Organic Lake...
CAACTCATGATTCCTAATTTTTTACAATCGTTTTCATCCACTGACGACCATCATTACTAGTTATTTTTAAAATATAATAACCTGCGTTTTCCGTCTGAAGATTCACCTTAGTAGGATTACTAAAATTTCCTTGATATATAGATTTTCCTTGTGTAGTATAAACTTGAATGGACTTTTCAGAATTATCGTTCATTTCAATATTAAATTCGTCTGCAGATGGATTCGGGTAAATACTTACCGCAACCGTTTTGTTTTCCTCTGATAGAACTAAATAGTTTTCATCTTTAATAATAGTTCCTATTGTATTAATGATCCAATTTTTAGGGTCAATTGAAATATTTGGTACATTTCCGCCAATATTAGGAATCACGAAATGGTCATCGTTACTTGAGATATCAAATCTAATCGTTGTATCAGAGAATCCCGTTCTTGCAAATCTAATATCAAGAGGAGTAGTGAATGTTGGTGTTGAACTAGAAGTCGTATGGCTCACATTTAAGTATAAATCGTTTCCTACCGAATTAAACTTAACGCTGTACGCTGGATATCCTTCACCATAATACCACTGATCAAAAGCGGCGTCAAAATTCACAGTGGTTAAAGCAGCGAGTTCATCTCTTACATCTAATCCAATTGCTACGCTATCTTTAAAATTAGTTTGAAAATTTCGTAGAGCTTGATAAAATAAAGAATCATCATTCATCATAAAACGCAATGTATGCACAAAAGCAGCTCCTTTGTCGTAACTCAATCTACCACTGAAAATAGCACCTTCATTAAGACTATCTGTAACCCAAATACTGCCATTTGGCAAGCTCATTACATTGTTATGCACATTTATCATATTTGGACCAGCTTGATTCGGATATAAATGTTCCAGCATCAAATGACTTGAATAAGTAGCGAATCCTTCATTGATCCATATATCTGACCAGGAAGCACAAGTAACATTATTTCCCCACCATTGGTGACCTAATTCATGCGCTGTCAGACCTTTTTCAAAGTAACCTTGCGTTGTCATTGTTTGGTGTTCCATTCCCCCACTCAATGGAGCCATAGCATGTCCGTATTTTTCGTCACCGAAGGGATATTCCCCATATAGTTCCGCAAATAATTCAATAAAATCAACTGTTTCATCGATATCGTTTTGAAAATTTTGTAAAGTTGCTGGATTATTGTAAATATAATTTTGAATCAAAACAGGGTTTGGAGATCCAATAGGGTTTGCATAAACATTGTATTCAACATATTCGGCTACTGCAACAGAAAGTAAATAATAAACAATTGGATGTCTATGAAACCATTCATAACGTGTAGTTCCGTTTCCTAAATTCACCACATTTTCTAGAACTCCGTTTGAACCAGCTTTACAATTATTAGGAACAGTTATTTTCATTGAAACACTGTCCGCTTTATCTCTTAAATCTTGTTTACAAGGCCACCATTCATAAGCAGAAAATGGTTCAGATAAAGACCAAGTTACTTGATTTCCCCATGAAGGAGAAGAGTCATTTGACATTCCAGATCCACCAAATGGAGTAGAAGATGAGTTTGGAGGTGTTCCATCATAATCAATCGCAATTTTAAATCCTTGTCCCTGGGTTAAGTTAACTGGAACTTTTATTATTGAACCAATTCTATTAAAAGGCAACGCTACATCATTTAATCTGATTTCTGAGATATTAAAAGTTGAATGCAATTCAAAAAGAACTGAATCTAAATTTTCTTTAGCAATACCATGAATTTCTCCTGTCCCTTCAATATCAGTCGATAAATTATCTATCTCTATAGCTAAAGCATAAAAATGAACATCATATTTCTTGGCTTCTGCAATTTCTTGAAGATTCAAGTTTGGACTTTTCAATTGTATACTTGAAAAAGCATCTCTTTTGGCACAATGTGTTCTGGATTCTTGCGCAAATAAAGGAAGGTTTACTATTAAAGTAAGTGATAAAAGAAAAAAAGAGGAGTTAACTATATTCATAATTTTAAATCTGTATTTAAATCGTAATGTGCGACAAAAAAATAGAGTAACAAAAAGAAACATTGTTAAAGGTCGATACTATTGATTAGCGGATAGAAAGAAAATGACTGAATTTAAATTACTAATTTTAAATTGCATATCCGAAGCAATCAATTTTTTAAGAAACTTTATTTTATATAGTCTTTGCAAGAAAACTCCAATTACTGCGTTATGTTTGTTTTAAATTGCAGTCATCCCGACGTTGACAGTCGGGACTATTGACAATTAAAAACTTAACAAGCCTTGTCTTTGAAGTTTTCTTATCAAAGACCTAAAAATGATTAGTTTTCTTGCGGACACGATATAGCAATTAACACTTTTTATAATTCATCCTATTTATAAATGAGAGTAGGAGCTAGATTCAGAAAGCCTATGACATATGAGGTATTTATTTTTTAATCTTCCTGTAAGATGGAATTGAATCTTTATATTTGTTTACAAAATTAAATGATATGAAAAAAACAATGTTTTTATTAAGTGGATTGGCAATGAGTTTAGCGACAACTGCCCAAGTTAAAACTCCACAACTTAGTCCTAGCGCTGAAATAGAACAAACTGTTGGTCTAACAGAATTCAAAGTAGAATATTATCGTCCATCCTTAAGAGGTAGAGAAATGCATAAAGAGATTATTCCATTTGATAAAAATTGGCGTTTTGGTGCAAATAAAAACACCACGATTTCTTTTGACACTCCAATTAATTTTGGTGGTAAGGATGTGAAATCTGGAACTTATGCAATGTATGCAGTACCTGGGCAAAAAGAATGGAAAATTACTTTGTATAGTGAAACAGAAAACTGGGGATTACCAGAAAAATGGGAAGAAGGTAAAGTTGTGGCTGAAATACTTGTTCCAGTAAAAAAGAATAAAAATTCAGTTGAAACATTTACTATATCTTTTGACAACTTAGATGTCAACCATTTTGATCTAATGATTCAATGGGGAAATACCAACTTATCTATTAAGGTGAAGTTACCAACAGCAGAGTTGACAGAAGCTTCTATTAAAGCAACTATGAATGGTAAGCCATCAGATCGTGACTGTTACAGTGCAGCGAGCTATTATTTAAATGCAAATAAAGAGTTAGATAATGGACTTAAATACATCGATAAAGCAATTGAGATGAATGAAGACGCTCCACATTACTACATTCGTAATAAAGCGTTAATCCTAAAAGCAATGGGGAATGATAAAGAAGCAATCGAATCAGCAAAATTGGCTTTAGTGAAAGCTACAGCAGATGAAAATGAAGATTATATTCTTAAATACCAAGAATTAATAAAAGAGTGGAGTAAGTAATTTATTTTACTTTAAAATATTAAGCGGGTATTCTCAATGAGAATGCTCGCTTTTTTGTTATATTTTATGAGGTGGTTTGATCTATTTCTCCTCACTCTCAAACTGTTTCTCACTCTTTTTTTGAGGCGAATATTCGGTTATTTTTCGCACTTATGCTTACCGAAGTAGAGTTTTGCAAAAGAAGGGGGTAAAGATGTTGAGTTTTGTTTATCTCCTCATTCTCGCACCGTTCATGTCCAGCAATTATCGGGATTTTACTCTATTTCCCTATAGCTTTCTATCGGAAAAGCTGTCTTGTATTCCGTATATCTTATGAAAATAGAACGCACATAATTAAATGTTTCGGAACCTCTCATGTATCCATAATAACAAACAGGATCATGATAGTATTTAGGATTTGAAAGATTTTTGATGTATACTTCAACGTTGCCATCCCAAACCAAAGGATCTTTCCCATATTTTTTAGCTAAACGCTGCGCATCTAATACATGACCAATTCCAGCATTGTAAGTTCCGAATGCAAACTTTACACGCTGAAGAGTATCTGGAATACTTTCCCACTCCCTATAATTCTTAATTATTTTCCGAATTCCACCATCAATTTGAACAGCAGGAGGAGAGTCAGGGTAAACTCCAAATGTTGGTCCAACCGTAGGCATAAACTGCATTAATCCGTAAGCACCAGCCCAAGATTCTTGTGATAATTGAAATTTTGATTCTTGGTAAATCAACGCTGCAATTAATCTATAATCCCAACCATATCTGTTAGAGACTTCTTTTATTGTTTTGTCAAAAGGTGAAATTTTGGACCCTTTTATAGAAGAATATTCACTCTTAGAACGGGAAGCATAAGTAGAATTGTTTAAGTACTTGTATTTGATGTAATTAAAAGTTGATGTCTTCATAAAATCATCCAACCAAGCATCTAATCTTTTGCGTAGCAAAGGACTTTGTTTTCTTACTCCAAAAGCAATACGTTGTTTGACGCTCAATTCCAACTCTGCATCGATATTTGGATAGTATCTTCTGTTTATTGTTGCAACGTTTTCATCTACGACAGTATAATCTATAAAGCCTTTAGAAACCATTTCAATAACGTCTTCGGGAATAATATTACCATCCAAAGGTTTAAGTATTATAGTGTCTCCTAATTCATTTTGAAGATTCACTAATCTGTCATAATAACTTGAATTTCTCCAAACATGAATCGTCTTTCGAGATAATTGGGCAGGATCACGGATAATTTCTTTTTCCCATACACTTTTTCTAGTTTTCTCCCAACCCTCTGGTTTTCTCTGCACCAATACTTGCGAAGTACGCATTATTGGCTTAGAAAAATCAATTTTATTCTTGCGTTCTTTTGTTACTGTATAGTTACAAGCAATAATATCTCCATCTCCATTATTTAAGCGATCAATGATGTTGTCTAAGTCTTTTACAACCTTGATTTCTAGTTTGACACCAATTTCTTTAGCAAACTCATTCAGAATTTCATACTCTAGGCCCATTTTGTGACCTCTGTATATGAAATAACTCGTTGCGCTATTTTCAGCTAAGATTGTTAGTTTATTCTCTTTTAATATCTCTCCAAGATCCTTTTGTTTTTTGGCAATGGCTATTCCAATAACTGTTTTATCTTTTTCTTGTGTGTTCTGACAACCAAGTGAGACAAGTAATAGCATTGAAATGCATAAAAGAAGAGTAGAATATAGATTCTGATTTATGGTCAAAATATTAGTTTTGTTTCTCTAAATATAATAAAATTATTAATATGATATGAAGATAGTGAAATTTAAGAAGTGTCAAATAATTATCACAATACTAAATAGTGTCTGGTCGGAAACAGAAGATTTTTATAAATTGTATAAATTTTGAGAAATATTTATTCAATCATAATAATTTTTTAAGGTTTTTCCCGATTTCTCGAGACAGGCTATGAGCATGATTTGATGCGGTTTGGTTTTATTTCTTTAGGAGATGGCATAGCATCAGCCGACAAGAAAAAAAGTAAAATATACGCAAAAGAATCAATTTTAATTTTGTGCTGTTTCCGATCAGACACTAAAAAGTTATTATTGATGTTCGTTCGATTGTTTAAAGATTAGATTTTAAGTATAATTTCATTTCAAAAATATAGGTTATCAAAGGCTTAATAAAAAGGGATAGGAGTAGTGTTTAACTGTTGTTGAATTTTTGGCCAGCATCTTTCATATAAATTCTAAATACTGATTCTATTTGCTTTTCATTATTTAAAAAAACATCGGTAGCTGTATTTAAATTGTTTTTAAATGAAATGCTACGCGATAAACCTTTAGAGGCCATTGATAAACCCTCAAGATGCGTATTTCTTTTCAGTATATTGTGCTCATTAATCATTTTTAATAAACGTATAAATGAAGAAGGATAAATATATTTCGGATTGTAAAAATGTAGATTGTTCTGATTTAACGCATGAGAATTGAAGGTGTCAACAAATTGATCTAATGAATTTTCATGAAAGTTAGACCAATTTGTTGCTAAGAGATGGTCAAAATAAAGGTCTATCGCTATACCAGCGATTTTAGGAAGTTCTTTGTAAAGATCTAATCTTAACTCTGTCACCGCTGGATGGTGATCGATATAATCATCAATTTGCCTATGTAATAAAACACCTTCTTGAACAATTTCTGGGAGGTAGGAGTAATCCTTACCCTTAACAAAGTCACCAAATAAATTGGCGACCATTAAGTTTAGATTTCCTTGTGAAAAATAAAGATGTCCTAAATAATTCAAAGATTAATAAATGAATTTACCTCTTCTGTTGGATATAATATCATACATGAAAGCAACTTCAAAACCTCCAATACTTCTAGAAGCTGGCAGCATTGTATTGATATTTGAATCATAAGAAGCTGCAATTGTTATACTCTTAAATGAATATTGGAAATTTACAATAATTGCATCTCTAAGTCTGTGATATACGCCAAAGGAAAAGACTGTTGGTGAATAGAATGAAGTTCTTTTGGAAGGTTCTTGAAGATAATAGTCAAAATTAGTTCCAAATATAATGTTTTGAGTAGGACCTTGAAAAACTGTAATCACATTAGGTGAAATCCCAAAAGTACTATTGTAGAATCTATGGCTCATTCCAAATTGTCCAACATATCTGATAAACATGTTGTCTTGAATATTAAAACTAATTTCTGGTTCAAGAATATGGTTAGCTGAAAATCCAAAATATACTTTATTAGATGGTGAAGTTTGAAACTTATAGAAAATACCAGCTCCCAAATCAAAGTTAGAAACAGTAGCGTTAGGAACTCCTTCTGGATTAATAGTTGGATCAAATTGATATCCATTCCACTGACTTTCCCAGTTTAAAATACCATTTCCAATAGAACGTTGGTAAAGGCCTGGTGAAATTCCAATTGATAAAGAATTTTCGTCATTAAAGAACATATGGTAAGCGATAGGAACAGAAAAGTGATTCACTGAATAACGTCCATCACCACTCATATCATTAATAAATGAGGCCCCAATCCCAAAATAATTATTCCGGTCTTTTGAGGACTTAATTTTACCTTCTACAGAGGCTGAGATCGTTTGAAAAGGCTTGTCAGAAACACTGAAGTATTGATTTCTATAGTTAGTAAATAACTTTACATCGTTATCGTTCGTGCCTACAGCTGCTGCATTGTGTTGTAGGTTGTTTTTAAACCACATACTAAAATTATTTCCTTGTTGCGCAGTGGCGCAAAGAAATGTAGTTAATGCAACTGTTAATAGTGTGAATTTCATTTTAATATTATTTTACAAGTGTAACATTTCCTGATACCTCACTCGTTGTACCATCTATGAGTGTATAACTAAGTGTATAAACAAATACACCTTGATTGATAGGTTCACCATCCATTGTTCCGTCCCAACCTTCTTCTAAAACGTTAGTTGAATAAACCATTTGACCATAGCGATTGTATATTTTAAATTCAATTTCAGCTATTCCAATGCCTAATACACGCAATATATCATTTTTACCATCGCCATTAGGGGAGAATGCACTTGGCACTTCAACAATTTCCTCAAAAGCAAGATAAACAGTTACTGTATCATAACCAACACAACCATTTGCATCAGTTATAGATGGATAAAAGTCAGTTGTTATTACGGGTGTAGCGAAAACAGCTGAACATGTATCACAATCAACATCAGAGTTTGGCTCCCAAAATATAGTTCCAGGTTGCGGTGAAACAGCAAATAATTCTGCTGCACCCCCTAATTCAATAATTGTATCTCCGAACGCTTCAATAGTTGGAAGGTCTCGCACAACAACAGGTGTAATTATTTGATCTGTTCCAGCAGCATTTGAAACAGTTAAAGAAACGGCATAAGTTCCAGACTGGTTAAAGCAAATATTTGTTGGATTCTGTGCTGTAGAGAATGGAGGAGTAGCTCCACCAAAGTCCCAATCCCACGAAGTCGGAATGCCTGTTGATTCATCATAAAAGTTAATACAATCTCCAGCACAGATGACTAAAGTGTCCGCAGAGAAAGCTGCTGTTGGAGCAACAACTCCGCAGCTTTGAACTAAAATTTGGTAAGTAACATCATCTGTTCCGTTATCGTCTGTAACTGATAAATTCACACTGTAGGTTCCCGCTGCTGACCAGCAAACATTTGATGGATTTTGACTTGAAGAAGTTAGTGGAGTTGCTCCGTTAAAACTCCAACTCCATGAAGAAATATTCGTTCCTGTTGATGCGTCTGTGAAATTGATGCAATCATCTTCACAGATGGTAAAGGACGATACATTAAAATCTGCTGTAGGTCCACCAGTTGTCGGTGTATTGCTAGTTAAAACCATGTTGTTAACAGCGAAAGAAGAAACGGGTGCTCCAGTGTTGGTATTGTCATTTGTCCAGTTAAATGCGAACCTTAAGTCGGCTATGTTTTCTGCAGTTGTTGGCAATGTTACCGTTTGTGGACTCCATTGCGCTTCACCACCGCCACAAACTGGTCCTGGTGTCTGTGCCCATAATAAATTCCAACTTGAACCGCCATCAATACTGTATTCTAATTCTGCATAGTCAAGGTTTGCTGCACCAACACCCAACCAATCAAACGCTAGTTCAAGTTGTGTTTCTCCAATTGTTGAAATGGGCGTCGTTAGTGCTGCGCGAATATTTGTAATTCCTGGTGTCCCAGCCATTCCATTATCCCCTGCATAGTATTTTGCTCCAGTTGCTATTGGGGGCATGCAGACTGCTGTTCCTCCACAACCAACAAAAAGTGTATTGTTACCATTTGCAATGACTGAACATCCTGGGGGTGGAACTCCACCTTCTTCGTCATTAATGAACCAAAGATTTGCATCCGGATCGTTCGTTCCTGTTAAAATATTTAAATTCCAATTAGTAGAAGTTGATTCAAAATCGTCACTCCAAATTTGTGATTGTCCAAACCCGAACAAGGAACTGATTAAAAATGAGTAAAGTAGTACGTGTTTCATCGCCTATTTGTGCTTTAATTAATTTCTTTTATAAAGACCAAATGTAAATAAAATATTAATACTATTAGTCAGAATAACGATTTCTTCATGAAAAAATTAATAAAATACAGTTTTAGTATTTAAATTTCAGACGAATAACTTCTTATTTAGCGTCTGGTCGGAAACAGACGATTTTTATTCCAATTTTATCGGGATAAGAAATATTTATTCAATCATAATAATTTTTTAAGGTTTTTCCCGATTTCTCGGGACAGGCTATGCGCTGCGCAGCGTTGCACTGAGCCTGACGAAATGCCGCATCAGGCGACGAGAAAAAAAGTGAAATATACGCAAAAGAATCAATTTTAATTTTGTGTTATTTCCGACCAGACATTAAAAAGAGGGGAGAACTGATTTTAAAGTAAGGCGAGAAAGAAACGATTAATGGCTAATTAACGATTTCACATCTGTCATAATTCACTACTTTAATTATATTTACAAATTATAAAATTGAGGTAAAAGTTTAAACTATGAGAAAAATTAACTTCCAACAGCTATTCAAAAAGAATTGGATTCACCTTTTAGCAATTGGCTTATTTATACTAACTACAGTAATCTACTTCCAACCACAATTCAATGGGTATAGTTTAAAACAACATGATATTGAGCAGTTTAAAGGAGCGTCTAATGAAATTAATCATTTCAGAGATGTTAACGGGGAAGAGCCATTGTGGACGAATTCAATGTTTGGTGGAATGCCTACTTATCAAATTTCAACAAGATATGAAGGGAATTTGTTGAGAGGAGTTTTTTATACTTTTCAATTGTGGATGTCTTCACCTGCTGGAATGTTTTTTGGTTACCTCCTTGGATTCTATATCATGCTTCTTTGTATGAGAGTAAATCCTAAAATAGCTATTTTTGGTGCTTTTGCTTTTGCTTTCTCTTCCTATTATATTATTATTTTACAAGCTGGACACAATACAAAAGCCTCTGCCATTGGTTTAGCTCCTCCTGTTATTGGAGCTTTTTATATGGCGTATCGACACAATCTCAAATGGGGAATTGTTCTTTCTGCTTTATTTATGAGTATTCATTTGTTGGCTAATCACGTTCAAATTACTTTTTATTTAGGGCTCCTCCTTGTTTTTATTGGAATTGCTGAATTTATAAGACACATCAAACACAAAAATATCGTTCACTTTTTGAAAGCAACAGGAGGATTAGTATTGGTCTATGTTTTTGCTTTAGGGATGAACTATGGAAATCTCTCTTTAACTAATGATTATTCCAAATATACTATTCGAGGTGGAAATGATATATCTATTAATGTTGATGGAAGTGCGAATGATGATAATTCAACTTCAGGATTGGATAAAGATTACATCACACAATGGAGTTATGGTATCAAAGAGTCAATGACTTTAATTTCTCCTTATACAATGGGTGGGGGAAGTAATAAAATAGCCAAAAGTCAGTTTGCAGATAAGTTGAGAACCCCCGAAATGAGATCTAAAGCGAGTTTAATTGCTCAGAATAATATTTATTGGGGAGATCAACCTTTTACTTCTGGTCCAGTTTATTTGGGAATTATCGTTTTCTTTTTAGCAATGCTTGGAATGATTTATTTAAAAGGACCAATGAAATGGGCTCTTTTTGGAATGACAATTTTAGCATTGATGCTTTCTTGGGGGAAAAACTTTATGGGATTAACCGACTTTTTCTTAGATAATGTTCCTTTTTATAACAAGTTTAGAGCTGTTACTATCATTCTTGCAATTGTTGAGTTAACGATTCCCTTATTGGCTGTTCTTTTCTTAAATGAATTATTTAAGAAGAAAGAGCAAATATTAAACAACATCAAACCATTTTATATCGCCTCTGGTGCCTTGTTAGGAATAATGGTTGTTTTGACATTTACGGGTTTAGGGAATGGTTATTTATCAAAACAAGAAAACGAATACCTTTATACCTACGGTGATCAAGTAAAAGCACAATTAGCGAATGAAGACCCTGCTCGTTTAAAAGAAAATGGTATTGATATCAATAATCCAAGTCAGGTTCAGCAAGTAGTTGATCAACAAATGAAACGTGTTGATGAGCAGTTTGATGCTTTAACAGGTTTCAGGGAAAGTGTTTATCAATCAAGTATGTTGCGCTCAATTTTCTTCTTGGTGATGGGGATTGCATTGATCGCTATTTTCCTTAAGACAAGCGTTCAAAAAGAATACATTTTAATTGGTTTGGCTTTATTTGTTGTAGTTGATCTTGTGATGGTAGACTTGAATTACTTAAACAATAAAAAATCTGACGGTAGAAATTATGACCACTGGTCTGAAAAAGAAAAGAATGATTTTCCAGTTGCAGCCGCTCAAGCGGATAAGCAAATCTTAGAACAAGAAGTGGCCGGTAATCCATCTTTAAAGAAGTTGATCGATAATGTTTCTGTTAAAAGCAATGCTGGCAGAGGTCGCGTAAACCAAAATGAACTGTGGTTGAAAAAGCTACAAACTTTAGGAATGGAAACAAACTACCGTGTTTATGAACCTTCAATTGGTTTCAATAGCTCACGTGCTTCTTATTTCCATAAGGCCTTGAATGGCTATCACGGTGCGAAATTGAGACGTATTCAAAATGTGAAAGATTTCCATATTAATTATAACAATATGGACGTATTAAATATGTTAAACGTTAAGTACTTTATCCAAGAAGGTCAAGCAAGAAAAAATCCGAGTGCGCTTGGAAATGTTTGGTTAGTTAAAGAAATGAGTGTTCAACCGAATCCGAATAAAGAATTATTGGCTTTGGGTAATATGTACATGATTAGTAATGTTTCTAGTAATCCATTATTTATTAACGGAAAAGAGAAAGAGTCAGACACCATTTCTGGAAGAGAAGATATAGTGCTTTTTGATGGAGACTCTTTAAATGTTGATTTAATGAATATTATTCGTTCAGGAATTAATTCAAGCTTTGTTGAAGACAGTAATGGCGAAGTGAATTGGATTCCAACTGCTGAATTAGCCAAAGACAGTCTTAATAGTTTTTCATCACTGCTTACTATTCAAAAGATTCACGATTTTGATCCTAAAAATGAAGCAATCATTGGAAAAGAAGAAGCGCAAAAACTTTCTTCATTAACATTCTCTGGACAAGGAACAATTGATATGAAGTCTTATGCTCCAAATGCCATGGTTTATAACGTGAGTGTTAGGGAACAACAATTTGGAGTATTCTCTGAAATGTACTTTCCGGATGGTTGGAATGCTTACATCAATGGAGAGCAAGTCGAAATTCACCGTGTGGATTATCTTTTGCGAGGAATTGAATTACCAGCAGGAGATTATGAAGTTGAAATGCGTTTTGAGGTTCCTAAATTCGATACTTCTAATAAAATCGCATTCGCAGGTTCAATTCTATTGTTCATTGTTATAGGAGGACTGTTCTTTAAGGATTTCTTGATGAAGAAAAAAGAGGATGAAGCTGCATAATAATTGGGTTCTAGTAGGTGAATTTTTTAATAGTTAAATAAAAATAAAACGATGAATCGGTCATTTTCAATACTGTCAATTTTGAGTTTTTTGGCCTTGGCCATTTACGCATTATTGATGGTGTTTCAAGTTTTGAACCCAATCATTCATTTGAAATATCTACTTATAGTTTTTTCACTTTTCTTTACTTTTCTTTCACTAGGATTATTTACCTATCGTAAAAAAGTTAATAATTTTCTATATTTCATTTATATCGTTTTACTTGTACTCCCAGTTTTCACACCATTATTGGGACTGATTTCTGCAGATGCATATACACAATACTGGAAGTTATTTGCCGGTGGAATGATTTTCCAAATTGGAACAGGAATATATGCTTTGTCGGGAGGGTTTGTTAATGATGGAATAGTCTCTTCTTTAAAAGCTCTGTCTATACTAAATTATAGCTTATTTCTCTTCTTAGCGGTTATCCTGTTTTTTGATATCACACTTTTAATGCAAGGAGTTGTTTTTAGTATTGTCGGTGGAATTGTGACTTTACTAAGTTTGTTAATTATTGCGCTGAGGAAACCACCTATTAGTCTTTGAATTCACGTTTTAAGCAGAAGTGAATCATTGCTGATCTTCAAACAGAGAGGTAATTCAAGATTATCTCGAAAGAACCTACACTTCTAATGACATAACATTAGTAAAAAAAAATACCCTTTGCAAAATCACCAAAAAACAAATTTTTTATTGATTTCACTTCAGGATGACATATTAAGGTGTTGGGAAATCAAATACTGCGTTATGCTCAATACGAAAAGCTCGCATCGACAAGATATTAGTCTTTGAAGAAAGTGCCAAACCCTGCAATTCTCTGTTTCCAGTAGGAAGATTGGTAAATATCCACAATTGAGATTCCAACACTTGTGCTGGCATGTATCATTTGAATGCTGTTATTGTTTGTTGAATAAACAACTCCAACATGGGAAATTCCTGATCCATTATCAAAGAAAACAAAGTCTCCTGGTCTTACATTCTTTCGTTTAACCTTAGTTGATGATTTATATTGATCAGCCGCTCTTCTGTCGATAGTTTTTCCCATCTCATTTTCTGTCAAATAGCATGTAAATCCGCTGCAATCGAATCCTTTTGGTGTATTTCCTGCCCATTTGTAAGGAACACCCAGCAAATCATTAGAAAGTGCTAAAATATTTTTTCTTTGTTTTGATATAGAAACAACATCAGCAACAATTATTTCTTCTGGAATAGCAATATCTTCTTTCATATTATCTGCATCTGGAATATTAGAAAAAACAGTATTCACAACATCTTCTATTAAATCAAAAGTTTTTTGATCCCCATCGCGCTTCAACTCATACATCCATTGTTTTAGATCATTTTTTAATATACTTATTTCATAGGTATGTGCTCTTAAAATTTCTCTTCCTTCGTGCGTTTGTTTTAACTCCTTAAATGTCTCATAAGCTTCTTGAACAGCATATTTATGACGTTTGTTCCAACGTTTATTTTGAGACAATTGAAGTTTCGATAGCGATAAATAATAACGCGGAACAAAAGAAAAATCATATGCTGGATTGTCAAGTAATCTATTTGCCTTGCGATAAACAGCCTTGTATTGTTTTTGGTCATACCTCATTTCTAATTGATCAAATTCCAGCACTTGAGCCGAAAGTGTGAAACTAAAAAGCAATGGAAAAATAAGAATGATAATTTTGTGCATGATTCAATTTATTCGTTCTTACAAAACTAAGCTAATTGTCTTTTGTAAAGAATAAGAGGGGTGGTAATAGATTAACATTTACTTGTTTAAAAAGCAAATTATAAAACAAATGCTTATTTTCCGTGTTTAAAAGTACCAAACAGTTATTTTTGGTGTCAAATTTGTTTTGAAATCAGTGAATAAATAAAAATAAATCATGAATAGAATTATAATTGCTCTTACAACGCTAATACTTTCAAGTACATTGTTTTCTCAGGAGGATGACGCTAATATGCTAAGAATGTATGAGGTGTATACTTATATTGACCGCATGTACTTGGATGAAGTTCCCAATAAAGAGATTTCTGAAGCAGCTATAATATCTATGTTAGAAAAGTTAGACCCGCATTCAACTTATATTCCAGCAGATGAAGTAAAGGAAGCAAACGAAAGAATCAACGGTAGTTTTGTAGGTGTAGGAATTCGTTTTAACATTTTAAAGGATACTTTATTGGTGGTGAATCCAATTCCTGGTGGACCATCAGAAAAACTCGGTGTGCGCGCAGGAGATCAGATAATTAAAGTAGATGGTGAAACGATAGCCGGAACTGGGCTTAAAAACTCACAAGTAAGAGAACTTTTACTAGGTGAGAAGGGAAGTAAGGTAAAAGTTACTATTAAAAGAGGTCAAGAAGACTTAATAGAATATACTATAACTAGAGACAAAATACCCGTTAATTCAGTAGTGAGCGCCTACATGGTAGATGAAGAAGTGGGGTATATTAAACTAACTAATTTTTCTAGATCAACAGAAGAAGAAGTGGATGTTGCAATTAAAGATCTCAAAAAGAAAGGAATGAAAGATCTTATTTTTGATTTACAAGGAAATGGTGGTGGATTGCTTTATGCTGCTAAATATGTTGCTGATGAATTTCTGTCTGATGATAAATTAATTGTTTATTCTGAGGGAAGAAAACAACCACGAAGTGTTTTGAAAGCAGATAAAAAAGGAGATTTCGAAAAAGGAAGATTGGTAGTTTTGATTGACGAAAGTTCTGCCTCAGCAAGTGAAATTCTTTCAGGTGCTATTCAAGATTGGGATAGAGGTTTGATTGTTGGAAGACGTTCTTTTGGAAAAGGATTGGTTCAACGTCCAATAGAATTGTCTGATGGTGGACAATTGAGATTGACAATCGCACGTTATTACACACCAAGTGGTCGATTCATTCAAAAACCGTATGAAGATATTTCTGCATATAGAAATGACTATATGGAAAGATACCTGCATGGAGAAATGATGCACAGAGACAGCATTAACTTGCCGGACTCATTGGTTCATAAAACCCTCATAAATGAGCGTAACGTATATGGTGGTGGTGGAATAATGCCAGATGTATTTGTACCATTAGATACTTTAGAATATTCTGATTTTTATAAGCAGTTGAGTCGCTCGGGAGTAATCAATACATTTTCTTTAGAATATGCAAATGAGAACAGAAAGGCTTTGAAAAAAGACTATGAAACTATCGAGAATTTTAAAAACGATTTTGAAGTTGATCAAGAGTTTTTAGATGAATTTTTTGCTTACTCAGTAAAAGAAGACAGTAATTTGGTCTATGTTGATGAAGATTTTAAAGTGAGTGGAGATCTGTTAAAGATTCGTTTGAAGTCAATGGTTGCCCAGAATATTTGGGACTATGAAGCATTTTATCAGATTTTCAATGTGAAAAATGAAATTTTCACGGAAGGATATAAAGCATTGAAAAATGGAACGTATGATAAAATTAATTTTAACGAGAAGTAATATTTTCGTTTACATTTTTTATATTTGCAATCTACAAAACAAAAGAATAAAATTATTATGAGAAAAATTATTTGGGTATTTTCATTCGCACTTTTGACATTTTCGTGTACAAACGAAACTAAAACTGATGCAAGTATTGAGGTAAAAGACGGTGAAAAAAGATCAAGACTTTCTTCAGGTTCGCAATCTTCTGAAGAAATGAAACAAGCTGCTGAAGAGCGCAAGGTTCAAGAGCAAAAAGCAGAAACGGAAAGATTAGCAAGTCAAACAACAATGGAAGTTATGCCAAATGTTCATGACTTTGGAAGTATTCCAAAAGAAACAGCTGTTTCTACAATTTTTAAAATTAAGAACACAGGTGATAAGGCATTGATCATTAATGATGCAAAAGCTTCTTGTGGTTGTACAGTGCCACGTAAACCAGAAGAGCCAATTATGCCAGGTGAAACAGGAGAATTAGAAGTAACATTCAAATCTAACCCAAGCCAAGCAGGTTCACCAATGAATAAATCAGTAACGATTACTGCAAATATTCCAGGTTCACAAAAGGTAGTTACAATCAAAGGTCAAGTAGAAGGTTAATAAAATACTTTATATAAATTGCAAAAGAGGAAGCCATCTGGTTTCCTCTTTTTATTGATTAAATATTTTATATCGAACTCATATTAAAGAATCTCTTTTTACATCAATGGTATAGGATAATAGTGAAGGTGTTTTTTGAGCGAGAATCTTACTCAATACTCAAATTAATTATTCAATACTGAATTTCAGCATCCCATTCTAATATTCCTCCTTTTAGGTTATAAGTTTCTTTGAATCCGAGTTGTTCTAATACAAAACAAGCTTGGTGACTCCTTGCACCACTTCTGCAATAAATAAAATAAGGAACTTCTTTGTCTAGCTTTTTAATTTCACTAATGAAATGATCAATATTCATTAAGTCTATGGTAAGTGAATTTGGAATTATACCTTGCTGCCATTCATCAGGTCGACGAACATCAAGTATTGATGCTTTAGGTGAGTCTTGTAATTTTGATTTCCAATCTGCTAGTGATAAATCTTTCATTGCTGATACTTTAAACTTTTATAAAGCCTGAAATTAAAACAATTATTTATTTATTCATGAGTATCCTCACAAGAATATTCGTCTTTAGTTGAGCAACAAGACATTTTCGCTCTTATTTTAGGTTTGTCGTCAGCATTGTCTTCCTCTTTTGCCATCATTATTTCAATCTTTGGGCTCACATAAGGAATTCCAAGATTAAGTCCCCTAATCACCATGAACAAACCAACAACTGAAATTAAACTCGCCAAAACAAATTTTCTATTGAAGAAGCTTATTCTTGCAAAAAAGTCTTTCAGTACACCGAGGAATATAAATCCAGGTAAAGTTCCCAATCCAAAGAAGAACATATAAATCATTGAATTCTGAACACTTCCTGCGTTTAATGCACTTATCAAGGCGATATAAACCATTCCGCAAGGAAGAAAAGCATTGATAAAACCAATTCCGACTAATTTAGGCGTTCCTGCAGGTTTGCCTTTTAGAAATTTAGACATGGTGCGCATCACCATTTTATTAAACCAAGTTGATTTGCCTTTTCCTTTGTAATAAGCACCCCAAGCAAAAAAGATGATAAGAATACCTGAAATTATACTTAACCATTGTAAAACACCCATCATCGAAGCGCTTAATCCAATAATTCCAACGATAACTCCCATCAATGTATAACCAAGGCTTCGTCCAATAGAGTAGGAGGTAATTCCACCAGTAATAGTAGCTTTTGATTTCCTATTTAACGGAAGTGCCATTGCAATTGGTCCACACATTCCAATACAATGTAAGTTGGTAACCAACCCCAAAGAAAAGGCCAACACTACTATGTTTACTAATGAATCCATACCGTATCTCTCAATTGGTAGTTTAGTTCCTGCACACTCCAATCAGCAGTTAACAAATACCTTCCTTTTTTAAGTTTTGAACTTTCTACGAAGACGTTTTTTCCTTTCGATTCAATATTGATATCATCTTCCTCTGAATTTGAACGGTAAAGGTTAATATCTATTCCTTTTACTTCATCTGGAGTATCTAATTTGATAAATATACCTTCAGCAGATGAAGCTATATTTATTTTACTATTATTATCTAATGCATTTTGTTGTGCGTTAATCTCGCGTTCAAAAACAACTTCTTCCTTGTAATAATCTTCGCTCACTAGTTCTGTGGGCTTGCTCATCAATATCACTCCCATATAAATAATGAATGACATAAAAGCAACCAATACAATCGTTATTCCGTGTCCCCAGTTCATCTTTCTAAATTTTTATTTATTAAAGTAACGGACCTATAAATCGCGTTTTAACTTTCAATAATTCTTCACCATTACCCAAAACTATAATTTTGAGTTTCTTCTGACCCCTTTCCAGTTCGTCATTATTTAATTTTATGATAAAGTTGTTTTTTGTGTGCTCTTCAGGACCTAAGTGGTAAGGGGCCTTTGTTACGTTAACTTCTCCATCAATACCATCTTCTAACTTTAAGTCAATGTCAAATGAGTTTTTTGATTTATTAATCAATTCAATCTCATAAATATTACTGATTATTCCGCCATCAAGCTGTTGATAGGAAGAACCTCTTTTCTTTAAAACAACTGCTTGGAAATCTGTTCTGGTTCCAATTAATGTTCCCCAAATAATCAATAATAAACCAAGTAGGACAGTGTAAGATTTCATTCTTTTAGTATAGACGAATTTTTTACCACCTTCTATATTACTCTCAGAGGCATAACGAATTAATCCTTTTGGTAAATTAACCGCTTCCATGATATCATCACAAGCGTCAATACAAGCAGTGCAGTTGACGCACTCTAATTGTGTACCATTTCTAATGTCAATTCCAGTTGGACAGACATGCACACATTGTTTACAATCGATACAATCACCTTTTCCAACTTCATCGCGGTCTTCCGTTTTTTTGTATCGTCCACGTGATTCTCCACGAACATGGTCATAAGCAACAATAACTGAGTCTTCGTCTAATAAAACGCCTTGAAGCCTACCGTAAGGACAAATTGTAGTACACACTTGTTCTCTCAAGAATGCAAATACACCATAGAAAACGAGTGAGAAGATAATCATTGCCATAAATCCGCCAAGATGAGTAGATAAGGGAGCTGTTTGGATTTCCCAGAGGGCATCTGAACCAATAATATAAGCAAGAAACGTATTACCAATCAAGAATGAAATCAATAAGAAAAGTGAATGTTTGGCAGTCTTCTTAAATATCTTTTCCCTGTTCCAACGTTGTTTGTTTAGTTTCTTTTGATGTGTCCAATCACCTTCAATCCAATATTCAATTTTACGAAAAACAAATTCCATAAAAATTGTTTGAGGACAAATCCATCCACAAAATATTCGCCCAAATACCACCGTGAATAAAATGATAAAAACGAACAAGAGAATCATCGTAAAGGCAAAGATATATAAGTCTTGTGGCCAAAATACCTTTCCAAACAATACAAATTTACGCTCTAGAATACCTATTAAAACGAGTGGTTGACCACCAATTCTAATATGAGGAGCAGCAAAAAGAAGAGCAATTAGGAAAACACTTAGTATAAGCCTCCATTTATGGAAAAACCCCTTTGGCTTCTTTGGATAAACCCAGATTCTTTTTCCAGTTTCGTCGACTGTTGAGATAGAATCTCTAAACTCATCTTCGTATAACTCCTCTTCTTTTGCCATCTAACTCTATATTTTAACTGAAGTTTATTCAGCTATTTCCCCTTGCGGTTCTTTTCCTCCCTTTGCCTCGCTTACTTCATCGAAATGAAGGACGTAAGATGCTACTTGTTCTATTTCTATAGGGTTAAGTTTCGATTCATGCGCAGGCATTCCCTTAGGTGCACCTTTTTTAATTACAAGAAATACATCTTTGATGTTACCACCATATATCCAGTAGTTATCTGTTAAATTAGGTCCAACTTCTCCATGACCATCTTCCGTATGACAAACAGCACAGTTGTTAAGGTATAATGCTTTTCCAGCCATAAGATCAGATTGATCCTCCATTAACGTTGCATTGGTCTCATCAATATTCATTGCATTCGCTTTACGGTAGGCAGCCACATCAATCTCTGCTTGAGCAACAGATTTGTTATATTCTGCCATTTGTAAATCGCCTGTTCCAAAAATATGATAGTGGAACATGTAAACGAAAGCAAAAATAATTGAGATAATAAAACCTGCAACCCACCATGGCGGCATCGGGTTATCTAATTCACGTATTCCATCATAATCATGGCCTAAATCTACTTTGTATTCATCTTCAATGGAAACACCACCTTGCAATGCTTGTGCTAATGATCCTTTTTTAGGATTTCTATCTGCTTTAACTTTAATCTCTTTTGGTTTGATTAAGCGCAATGATTTATAGAACATATTAATCATGTGTAGCGTGAACGCTAGCAATAACAGAGTTATAATTACTAATGCATTTATGTCTGCACTTGTAACATAAGCCCACAATTCTAATTCTTGAGCTGCTGCAGTTGGACCAGTGAAAGTTAATGCACTTACAACTTGACTTGTTCCAACAAATCCAATAATCATTATTAATGTTAGAATTTTCCCACCGTTTTTAGATTTATTGTGTAATTCAGCAATTTTTTCGCGGTACATTTCAGAGCTAATTAATGCTGTAGTACTTCTTGAGACGACATAAATGGCTAACAATAATACAATGATGATGAATATGAAAACTGTGAAAATTGTCAAGTTCTTTTCATAATTGTCTACATAAATAACATGCTCGCCATTCGTTGAATTTGAAATCCCAGCTCCAACGTTTGAAAGTGCATCTGTTGGTAGATTAGAGGCAGCTGCTGGTGGCTCATAAGTGTCAACATAATCAATTACAGCTTTAGCTTCATCTAAGGAGATATTTTGAGCAGGCATAGCAGTAGCACTATATTGCTCAGCCACTTTTGCGCGTTCACTTTTTCCTAATGCAATAAGCTTTGCTGGGTTAAGTACCCATTCGTATATGTTTTCCTCTTCACCTTCCCATTTGGCTTTTACACCAATAAGGTTAGGTCCCGTTGCATCCTTTCCAAGTATATGGCAAACGCTACATTTTGATTCAAATATTGCCTTTCCATCTTGACTATTAGCAATAAATGCAAAACCAATTGACAAAACACTTAAAAGGAACGATTTTTTTAAGTTCAGTAATCTTTTCATAATTATTCTTTAGTGTCTTTAGTATCTAAATGCTCATCTTCCTCCGTTAATGGAATTTGACTATATGTCTCTGTTTCTGCTTTTGTCATTTTGAACATTCTCCAGAGAACCGCTATGAAGAACAGTACAAAAATGAGTAAGGAGATAATAGGGAATATTTCTATGCCTGCTATTTCTGACATGTTATGTTTAATGTATCTAAGCATAATTCTAATTATTTGAGTGAAGTTTCAATCTCTGTATCTTCTATTTCTGCAGGAACAGCTTTAATATCTGTACCTAATCTTTGGAGATAGGAAATTAAAGCAATAATTTCCTTGTTGGCTATATCCGAAACTTGAATATCACTTTCTTTCTTACTTAAATCTTTAATAATGTTCGCTGCAATTCCTCTGGCTTGCTCGTTCAAGTCAGTTAAAGCTTGTTCATCATACCCTTCTGGGTAAGGGACACCTAAACCTTGCAATACTCTGATTTTTTTCTTAAGATGACTCGTATTTAATTTCTCTTCTGCTATCCATGGGTAGGCAGGCATAATCGAACCTGGAGACCAGTCTTTAGGACTAATCAAGTGGCCATAGTGCCAAGAATCACTTCTCAATCCACCTTCACGCGCTAAATCTGGACCTGTACGCTTAGATCCCCATAAGAATGGGTGATCATATACAAATTCACCTGCTTTAGAGTATTCACCATAACGCTCTGTTTCGAAACGCAATGGACGAACCATTTGGGAGTGACATCCAACACAACCTTCGCGGATATAAATATCACGACCTTCTAATTCAAGAGGAGAATATGGTTTTACTTGTGTTATCTTTTTAATATTCGATTTTACGGCCATTGTTGGAATAATCTCAACAGCTCCTCCAATTAAAATCACAATAACACTAAACAAAAGTAATCTCATAGGCTTGCGTTCAATAACTCTGTGCCAGTATTCTCCTTTATCACTGTGTTTTGTTTTCAACGATGATGTAACTTCTACAACTTCGTTGTTTGCAAAAGTACCCGATTTAGCAGTCTTTATTAAGTTGTAACCCATCAAGAGTGCACCAATAATATATATTAAACCACCAAAAGTACGCATGATGTAGAACGGTTTCAATGCAGTTACTGTAGTTAAGAAATCTGGATTTGTTAATGTTCCATCAGCATTAAATTCTTGCCACATTAGCCCTTGACTAAATCCAGCCCAGTACATTGGGATTGTCCATAAAATAATACCTAAAGTAGCAATCCAAAAGTGAGCATTCGCTAGTGATTGAGAGTATAATTTAACCTTGAATAATTTAGGGAATAAATAGTACATCATTCCAAATGTCAACATTCCATTCCAACCTAATCCTGCGACGTGAACGTGTGCAATTGTCCAGTCTGTGAAGTGAGTTAAAGAGTTAATACTTTTAAGAGATAACATTGGTCCCTCAAATGTAGCCATACCGTATGCTGTAAGCGCTACTACAAAGAATTTTAATACAGCACTGTCACGTACCTTGTCCCAAGCTCCGCGCAAAGTTAAAAGTCCGTTTAACATTCCTCCCCAGGATGGTGCGATCAACATTATAGAGAATACAACTCCTAATGATTGTGCCCAGTCTGGTAAACTTGAATATAGCAAGTGGTGAGGTCCTGCCCAGATATAGATGAAAATCAATGCCCAGAAGTGGATAATTGATAGCTTATAAGAATAAATTGGTCTATTGGCAGCTTTAGGAACAAAGTAGTACATCAGTCCTAAATATGGAGTCGTTAAGAAAAATGCTACCGCATTGTGCCCATACCACCACTGTACAAGTGCATCTTGAACACCTGAGTACCAAGAATAACTTTTCATAAAGTGAACAGGTACCTCAAATGAGTTAAAAATGTGCAATACAGCTACAGTTACAAATGTTGCAATATAGAACCATATTGCTGTATAAATATGTTTTACACGTCTTACAAGAAGTGTAGCCATCATATTCCAACCAAATACCACCCACATTAATGCAATTGCAATATCAATTGGCCACTCAAGTTCAGCATATTCTTTACTAGAAGTGAAACCCATAGGTAAAGTAATTACCGCTGACACGATAATTAACTGCCAACCCCAGAAATTGAGATAACTGAGTTTGTCACTCCACATACGTGTTTTAAGTAAACGCTGCATAGAATAGTAGACTCCAGTAAAAATACCGTTTCCTACAAAGGCAAATATTACTGCATTGGTGTGCAATGGACGAATTCGACCATAGGATAAATATTTATATCCAAGATAGTCATTAAAAAAATTGGGAAAAGCCAATTGCAAGGCAGCCGTTAGGCCGACTATCATTCCAATTATACCCCAGAAAATTGTTGCATACGCGAAGTACTTCACAATCCTGTTGTCATACTTAACTTCTATTACCTCCATTATTCTTTATTTGATTTTTCATTTGGTTTCGCTTCAACTTTTTCTTTAACTTCATCATCATACAATATGCGT
>Ga0307937_1000522_pt1 | contig 23475 bp, 21 predicted proteins | sample OrgLakmetagenom3_FD_201814 | JGI IMG/M metagenome (GOLD analysis project Ga0307937, IMG submission 201814) | Saline water microbial communities from Organic Lake, Antarctica - #3 | ecosystem: Environmental > Aquatic > Non-marine Saline and Alkaline > Saline | place: Antarctica: Organic Lake...
CATGCCAGTGCTACCCCGTTAGCGACAAGGTCGTTCTTGACTACGACGAAATGTAATTCTGGAGTTTTCTTACATGTCAGTTCTTAAAAGCTTTATTGCCGGTAAGTGGGTTGGTGAACGGCAGACCAAAGCCCTTCCCAGCGCCATCAACGGCGAGATTGTGGCGCACACGCACGACGACACCCTGGACTTCAAAGAAGCCGCGGAATACGGCCGCAAAGTCGGTGGCAAAAACCTGCTGGCCATGGATTTCCAGGAACGTGCTCTGGCGCTCAAAGCCATGGCGATGTACCTGCAGGAGCACAAGAAAGAGCTGTACGCGTTGTCTATGCACACCGGTTCCAGCAAAGCGGATAACGGCTTCGACATCGACGGCGGCTTTGGCACTATGTTTTCCTACGCCAGTATGGGCCGCCGCGAGCTGCCGTCTGGCAACGTAGTGCACGAAGGCCCGGTAACGCAGTTGGGCAAGAACAACCACTTCGCCGGCACTCACATTCTGGTGCCCCGTGGCGGTGTTGCGCTGCACATCGACGCTTACAACTTCCCGGTGTGGGGCATGCTGGAAAAGTTTGCGCCAACCTTTTTGGCGGGCATGCCCTCCATTGTTAAGCCGGCCACCTCCACCTGCTACGTAACCGAACTGGCCGTGCGCCTGATGCACGAATCCGGTGCGTTGCCAGAGGGCAGCCTGCAGCTGATCATTGGCAGCACCGGCGACCTGTTCGAGCACCTGCAAGAGCAGGATGTGGTGACCTTTACCGGTTCGGCAAAAACCGCACGCATGCTGCGTAACCACCCGAACATCGTCCAGCGCTCGATTCCGTTCAACGCCGAAGCCGACTCACTGAACAGCGCGGTTCTGGCCCCGGATGTTACCCCGGAACACGAAGAATTCGATCTGTTTGTGCGTGAAATCGGCCGCGAAATGACCGCTAAAGCCGGTCAGAAGTGCACCGCGATTCGCCGGGTTATGGTTCCACAAAACCAGGTGCAAGCCGTGTGCGACAAGCTGAAAGAACGGCTGTCGAAGATTACCGTCGGCGACCCTTCCGTTGAAGGCGTACGCATGGGTGCTCTGGCGTCCATGGATCAACTGGAAGACGTGAAAGCCAACATCCAGGAACTGCTGAAAACCAGCGAACTGGTGATGGGCGGAGACGGCAGCTTCAAACCCACCGGCCTAGGCACCGACAAAGGCGCGTTTATCGAACCGCATCTGCTGGTGTGCCGTAACCCGGAAAACGGTTGTGGCGCCCACGACATCGAGGCCTTCGGCCCGGTTGCCACCATTATTCCTTACGGCACCCTGGACGACATGGTGGAACTGGTCGCCAAGGGCCGCGGCTCACTGGTGACCACAGTCACCACCCGTGATCCTGCAATCATTGCCAAACTGGCACCGGCACTGGCCGCCTATCACGGCCGCCTGCACCTGCTGGACGCGGAAGCGGCAAAAGAATCCACCGGCCACGGTTCTCCCCTGCCCATGCTAAAACACGGCGGCCCAGGCCGCGCTGGTGGCGGTGAGGAACTCGGTGGCATTCGCGCGGTGCATCACTACCTGCAGCGCACGGCTATTCAAGGCTCGCCCACCATGCTGGCGGCGGTCACCGGCGAATACGTTCGCGGTGCCAAACTGATTGAAAACGACGTGCATCCGTTCCGCCGTCACTTTGAAGACCTGCAGATTTGTGAATCGCTGCTTACACACCGCCGTACTGTCACTGAAGCAGATCTGGTGAACTTTGGCTGTTTGTCCGGCGACCACTTCTACATGCACTTTGATGAGATCGCGGCCCGCGAAAGCCAGTTCGGCAAGCGCATTGCACACGGCTATTTTGTGCTGTCTGCTGCCGCAGGTCTGTTCGTGTATCCGGGCGAAGGCCCGGTATTGGCGAACTACGGCCTGGACACGCTGCGCTTCATCGAACCGGTCGCACCGGGCGATACCATTCGTGCCCGCCTTACCTGCAAACGCAAGATTGATCAAGGCCGTATGTCACCAGATGGCCATCCGCAAGGCGTGGTGGTGTGGGATGTTCAGGTAACCAATCAGGAAAACGTACTGGTTGCCAGCTACGACATTTTGACCCTGGTCGCCAAAAAGCCGGAATAAGTTATCCGGCCATAAAAAAACCGCCAGCAGCTTCAAGCACTGGCGGTTTTTTTGTATCTGGCGTTCAACCTGTCCCTTCTGCCGGCAGGCCGATACGGCGTAAAAATGGGATGAACTGCTCCCCACCTCAATTTGACGTCTGTGCGCCATTGTGTTGATAGACCTCAGGCAGTACCCAGCGGCACGATCAGCACCGGACGCTTAGAGTGAGTTAGCGTTTTGATCGCGGTAGAGCCCATCAGTGCTTGTCCTAGCGCGCTGTGCTTGCGGGTTCCCATAACGATCACATCGGCATTCATCTCGTCGCCGACTTCAAGGATTTTACGCCAGGGGGTGCCTTCCTCGATGCGCGCCTCAATGTTCTTCATGCTTAACACTTCGTGCTCTTCCAGCTCATCCGCGCAGAAGCGCTCTATCCGCCCGCGGATCTTGATGCTCAACGCCTCAACGCCCTTATGCAGCATGTCGTCGAGCTCTTCTTTTTCCATCATGTTACTCAGCACACTGCGGGCGGTACCCGACAGGGACTCAATCACATACAGATAAGTGATCTGAGCGCCGGAGTAGTGACCACATAGGCTGACCGCTGCACGGAATGCCGGACGTGAACCTGAATCAAGATCGGAGACGTACAAGATTTTTTTAACATCATGAAACATCGTTCTTCTCCTCTACCCTCTCGGGATAGGTAAAGCTGTACCGCTTAGCGGTACAGCAGCTCCGGCAAAAACAGTGCAACTTGAGCAACAAAGACAATTAGCAGTAAGCGCACAATATCAGCGCACCAAAACGGCGTAACGCCTTTGAAAATAGTACCCGTTTTGACGTCTCTTAACACTGCGCTGAGCACAAAGACGTTCATACCCACGGGCGGTGTGATCAAACTGATTTCAGTCACGACAACAACAACGATGCCGAACCACACCAGATCAAAGCCCATACTCGCCACCAGCGGATAGAATACCGGCACTGTCAACAGGATCATCGACAGGCTCTCAAACACCATCCCAAGCACAATGTAGATACCCAAAATTGCCAGAATCACAACAATCGGAGCCACATCCAGCGCAGTCACGAACTCCAGCAGCATGTCCGGCAGCCCGGCACGGTTAATAAAGTCCGAAAAAATCAACGCCCCGATCACCACGGCAAACAGCATTGCAGAAGTCCGCGCTGTATCCGTCAGTGTTTCGAAGAGTGTCGACAAAGTGAGGCTGCGCCGCGCGAGGGCAATCAGAAAAGCGCCACCGGCACCGATGCCCGCCGCTTCCGTCGGCGTGAAGATACCCAGATAGATACCACCCATGACGACGGTGAACAACAACAACACGCCCCAAACTCCTTTCAGCGCGCGCAAACGTTCTGGCCATTCGGTTTTCTCACCCGCGGGGCCGGCGCTGGGATCACGCCAAACCACATAACGCACCGCGACCATATACATTAGAATGCCGAGGATGCCCGGAATGAAACCCGCGGCAAACAGTTCACGGATAGAGGACTCGGTCAGCAGACCGTAAATTATCAGAATCACGCTCGGCGGAATCAGGATGCCCAGAGTGCCGCCAGCAGCGATAGAGGCGGTGGCCAAGGAATCGGCATAGCCGTATTTGCGCATCGGTGGCATAGCCACCTTGCCCATGGTCGCGGAGGTCGCCAGACTGGAGCCCGAGATCGCCGAGAAACCACCACAGGCTGCTACCGTTGCCATGGCCAACCCGCCCTTGCGATGACCGAGAAAGGCATTGGAAACATAGTAAAGCTCCTGGGCAAGGCCCGAACGGGTCACCAGGTTACCCATCAGCACGAACAACGGAATCACCGACAAGCTATAATTCTGGACCGTACCGATCACCCGGTTCGAAGCCATCGAAAGGGCGCCCCGCCAGCGGAAATCCATGAAATTGGTCAGGTCCAGCCCCATTAGAAAGGCGAAACCAAAGAAACCGACCAGGCCCATAGCAAAGGCAATTGGCACCCTCAGAACCACGATCATGAAAAGGAGAACGGCAAAGCCGGTCAGCACGACGGTCATAGAATTTTCCGTAACTGATTGGGTTATTTTTGAGGAGTGAACAGAACGCGATAAACGCCGAGCGTTATCATGGCGGCAGCGGTCAACCAACTCATAATGGCGATGTACTCGGCAATATAACCACTGGGCAGGCCGAGAAATTCCGTCACAACACCTCGACGGATCGACCTCTCGCCAAGCTCAAAGATCCGCACCCCAAGGAAGTACATCGAAGACGAAATAAGCAATGCCGAAATCAGTCCGAGAATCTTCAACACCATTGGCCCCAGGACATGGTCCAGCAGATCCACCACGATATGCCCGCCCCGATAAGTGATAACCGGCATCGCCGCGAATACCATCAGGGCGAGGCCGAGTCGGGTGAGCTCAGTGGCCCCGGGAAGGGGACTGTTGAAGAGATAGCGACCGGCCACGTCCAGGCAGGTAGTCAACATAAGCAGGAAGAGAACTGACGCTGCTACAAGTTCAAGAAGGAAGACCAGCCACTTGGCTGGCCCCTTCTCGCTATAATGCCTGTTAACCCATGTAGCGAGAGACATGCGCTTACTCCTGGTGTTCACGCTCATACTCTCGAGCAACGGTCCGCAGCTCTTTGAGCGCCTGTCGGGCATTAGGGGCACGATCAGACACACTCTGGATCCACTGTTCGTCCATGCCCTGAATCAGCTTCTGGAAGTCTTGCGCCATCTGATCGCCTTCCTTGACCCGGATGATATTGACACCGGCTTCCTGCGCGGCCTTCAGGCCCTCGTCATCAATACCATCCCAAGCGCGTCCGGCCAGTGCGGAGAGTTTTTCACCCGATACGCTCATGATCGCCTCGCGATCCTTTGGGTCCAGCTTTTCCAGGAAGTATGGATCGATGAACATGGAAAAACTGCCGAGGTACATGCCTCCAGGGAGCATGGTGACGTTGGGCGCCACTTCTTTGAGACGCAGGGTCTTCTGCTCACCCATGGGGAGGAAGGCACCATCGATCACCCCCTGTTGCATCATTTGATAGACTTCTGGGGCTGGCGCTGAAACCGGGGTCACGTCCATTCGCTTGCCAAGATCGGTCTGGACGCCACCACCAATACGAATCTTCTTGCCCTTTATCTGATCGAAGGAGGTGATTGGATCAATGGAATGGATATAGCCCGGACCATGGGTAAACATGCCAATGAGGGTCAGGCCTACAAACTCGCCGGAGTCCATGAAGTACTTGTTATACACCCGCCAGAGTGCCACGGAAGCCGCCTCGGCTCCTACACCCAGGCCCGGCAATTCCACAATCTGGGGCAACTCGAAACGGCCCGGAACGTAACCGTGGTAACTAAATCCGGCGTTGACGACACCGTCTTCTACCAACTGGAACATGGTTTTCGGGTGGCCCAGATCGTGTTCGATTTTAACCTTAACCCGCCCTTCCGTTGCCTCTTCGACCCATTTGGCCCACGTCGGCCAGACCACGGCGTTCTGTGGGTTGGTCGGCGGCAGCCAGGTCCCGACGTGCAACGTCGTGGCGGCGAAAGCGCTACCGGATATCGCCAGCCCTAATGAAAGCATAGCGGCCTTGGTAAAGAACTTTATTTTTGTCATAACGGCCTATCTCCTTATTATTTTGTAGTTATTACTTGCATTGGCGCGGCCCGGGAAGACCCGCAAACCTTTCTGACGCTGCCACTACAGGTCTTGCAGCGCCCACCCGTGCACACTCCTGTCAGTTATTTGAGAACAGGGCATGAATGTTGTTTTTGTTGAACTTCAACACCGGATCTAGCTCCGTCATCTCGAAAGAGATCTGCACATAACTTTCATCAGTGATCGGTTGCATCCAGTCACACAGAATCTTGAATACGTGCTTAGCGACTTCCTGTTTAAGCGTCATATCGCGACCGTGTCCGATCTTCAGGTTCAGGTTCAGGAACGCGAAGTCATCACGACCATCAGCCACCCGAAAATCGTTGCAGCGAATTGCACGGCTGCGCACACCGCCAAGCGGGAAAGCACCCGTTGACACCACATATTCATGTAATCCCTTGAATAATGGCTGAAAATCCAGACGGTCATGCAGGTTGCCCGAGTATTCAACTATAAAATGCGGCATCGTCAGTACTTCTCTCAACGGTTGATTTGCGCCCGCGCCCCGAACCAGTGCAACGATTAAGATCAAAGAGCGAACACCAGAAATCTACTTAACATGTTAACTGTTGTCAATACGTATAGCTATTGCAACAGTATTCTGTTGCGCGCACCCACTCAACGATCACTATAGTTCAGATAACAGCCCTTGACTTAGTTAAGATGTTAACTAAAATGAGTTTCAGACGACCCGTGTGCCATCGCCAGCCGCTTTTCTATGAGGCCGCGCGCAATTTCCGCACAGTCGGTGAACCGCAACGGACAATTATGAGGTGCCATCAAACATGTTGAACAACGAGCAGATAAAAGCCGCCGCCGATCGCCTATATGAGGCAGAAGTGAACCGCAAGCAGATCGCTGCGCTGACCCTGGAGCATCCTGAAATGGACATGGCGGACGCCTACGCCGTTCAAAAAGCCTGGGTTGACCGCAAGATCGAAGATGGCCGCAAGGTGATCGGTTACAAAATCGGTTTGACGTCGCGCGCCATGCAGATGTCGTCCAACATTGACGAGCCTGACTATGGCGTGCTGCTCGACGACATGCTGTTCGACGACGGTGCCACCCTTAAAGCGTCCGATTTTCTTGATCCGCGCATCGAAGTAGAATTAGCGTTTGTACTGAAAAAACCATTGTTCGGTGCAAATGTCACCATCTTTGATGTTATCGACGCGACCGACTACGTAATTCCGTCGCTGGAACTGATCGCCGCGCGCTGCCTGCGTACCGATCCGAAAACAGGCTACACTCGCAAGGTGTACGACACCATCTCCGACAACGCAGCCAATGCCGGTATCGTCATGGGTGGCCGTCCAATCAAACCGATGGATATCGACCTGCGCTGGGCCGGCTGTATGCTGTATCTGAACGGTCAAATTGAAGAAACCGGTTTGGCCGGCGGTGTACTTGGCAACCCATTAAAAGGTATCACCTGGGTATGCAAGCGTTTCGCTCCACACAACATCGGTTTGGAGTCGGGTCAGGTGATTCTGTCCGGTTCTTTCACCCGTCCGGTACCCGTAAAGGCGGGCGATACCGTCCACGCCGATTTCGGCTCACTGGGCGGCGTAACACTGAACTTCGAATAAGCCCAAGCGAACAGGAGACGACCATGGAGCTGCCAAAGAACCGCTTCAAGCAAGGGTTGGCCACCGGCAACACCCAATACGGCCTCTGGCTTGGCCTGCCGGACAACAGCGCCGCTGAAATAGCCGCCGTGGCCGGCTTCGACTGGTTGTTGATCGACGGTGAGCACGCCCCATTCGATCTGCGCACCATCATGGCACACCTACAGGCGATCGCCCCTTACGACACGGCGCCGATCGTGCGCTGCGTTGAGGGCAACACCGCCCTGCTCAAGCAGCTGCTGGATATCGGCGTACAAACCCTGTTGGTGCCCATGGTCGAGACGGCCGAACAGGCGGCGCAACTGGTGCAGGCTGTACGCTACCCGCCGCAGGGCATCCGGGGCCTGGGCACCTCTTTGGCCCGTGCCGCGCGCTGGAATCAAGTATCGGGTTATCTGAAAAAAGCCAACAACGAGATCTGCCTGATTGTTCAGGTGGAAACCGCCAGCGCGATGGAAAATCTGGACGCCATCCTTCAGGTAAACGGCGTTGACGGCGTGTTTATCGGCCCGTCGGATTTGTCTGCGTCTATGGGCTACGTTGGCGACGCGGGCAACCCGGTGGTGGTCAAAACCATTAACGCCGGCCTGAACAAGATTCGCGACGCGGGTAAATATGCAGGCCTGCTGTGCCTGGATCCGTCGCTGGCGGAGAGCTATGTGCAACAAGGTGCCCACTTCGTTGGTGTCGGTGTAGACACCATGATTCTGGCCAATGAAACCCGCAAACTGGCGCAGCGCTTCAAACAGGATGCTCCAGTTGAAGACGAAAACCCTCAAGCCGGCTACTGATTGTCCGCCATCAACACGAGAAGGTTAACAATGACTGCGAAGACTTTAGTTAACAGCAAGCTGGTCTGCGTCGCACTGAACGACAAGGCACAGCTAGCTGCTCTGGAAGCAACATTCAACGAAGCCCCTTACAATAAGCCGCCGACTCAACCAGTGCTTTACTATAAGCCGCGCAACACCTGGAGCACCGAGGGTGCCGTTGTTGAGTGGGCAAAAGATTTTGACGGTAATGACGCTGCTGAAATGGCCGTAGGTGCCAGCTTGGGCGTGGTAATTGGCAAAGAGACCTGTCGCGTCTCTGCTGAAGAAGCACTGGATTATGTCAGCGGTTATACCATCGTCGCAGACTATTCCCTGCCGGAGCAGAACTACTACCGCCCGGACATCAAAGGCAAGTGCCTGGACACCTCCGCGCCGGTTGGCCCTGAAGTGGTTGCCACTGGAAAAGTTGCCAACCCGGACGCCCTGACAGTCACCATTAACGTTAACGGCGAACACAAAAGCGCCTTTGATCTGGCAACCATGGAGCGCAGCGTTGCCGAACTCATCAGCATTATCTCGCGCATCATGACTTTGCAAACCGGCGAAATCATCGCCGTCGGATTCGCCGGTAACCGCGTTGCGGTTAACAAAGGCGACAAAGTTGAAGCAAGCATCAAGGGTGTTGGCACCCTGAACAACACACTAGGAGGTGCCTGAGCCATGAGACACGCACGAATTATTTTGGACGGTCGTGAACTAGACATCAACATCGACGCCAACGACCAGCTCACCACCACCGGAGGTGAAGCACTGGACGTGGCGCTGAATTCTGAAAAAATTACCTGGCTGCCGCCGGTAAAGCAGCCGGGCACTATCTTTGCACTTGGCCTGAACTACGCCGACCACGCTACGGAACTGGCGTTTGAGCCACCAAAAGAACCGCTGGTATTCATCAAGCACGCCAACACACTGACTGGCCACAAGCAGGTCAGTTACCGCCCAGACGGTATTGAATACCAGCACTACGAGTGTGAACTGGTTGCGGTGATCGGCAAAACCGGCAAGAACATCAAGCGTGAAGACGCGCTGGACTACGTGGCCGGTTACACAGTGTGTAACGACTTTGCCATTCGCGACTATCTCGAAAACTATTACCGTCCGAATCTACGTGTAAAAAGCCGCGACTCATTGTTGCCGATGGGCCCCTGGATTGTGGATACAGCCGACCTGCCTGACGCCAACAATCTGCGCCTGTTAACCGAAGTGAATGGCAAGATTACTCAGGACGGCTCGACTAAAGATATGATCTTTGATATCCCTTTTCTAATTGAATATCTCAGCAAGATCATGACCTTAAATCCGGGCGATATGATTGCAACCGGCACACCCCACGGTGTAGCCGACATGCAGCCGGGCGACACCGTGGTTTGCAGCATTGAGAACGTCTGCTCACTCGAAACGAAGATCGTTTCTGAGCAGCAATATTACGGCGACAATTACTAAGAGCTTCAGGAGAATACTATGAGCGATACACTGGCAACTAACCTGGAGCGCGCGCAACAGTATCTGGAGCGCTTCAAAAACACCACCACCGGGCACTACATCAACGGTGAATTTACTCTGGGTAACGGCGGTCGTGAATACGATAACCTTACTCCTACCGACAACAGCAGCATTGGCAAGATAATGGCAGGCTCCGTGGCCGACATGGATGCAGCCTGTGAAGCGGCTGAAAACGCCTTTGAAGCCTGGACCAACTTACCCGGTGCCGAACGTAAAAGGATGCTGAACGAATTTGCTGACCGCCTGGTTGAGCGCGCTGACGAAATCGCACTCATCGAATCCATGGACTGCGGTCAGGCGATCCGCTTTATGAAGCAGGCCGCCCTGCGTGGCGCCGCTAACTTCCGCTTCTTCGCCGACAAAGCCACCGAAGCGCAGAACGGACTGGCCCTGCATCAAGACGAGCACACCAACTTCACCATCCGCCGAGCCATTGGCCCGGTTGGCATCATCACCCCATGGAACACGCCGTTCATGCTGTCCACCTGGAAACTCGCTCCGGCACTGGCCGCTGGCTGCACCGTAGTGCACAAACCGGCCGAGCTGACCCCGCTAAGCGCCTACATTTTGGCCGAGATCGCGGATGAAGTGTTGCCCAAAGGCGTGTGGAACATGGTCAATGGCTTCGGTGAAGACGCCGGCAAACGTCTCACTGAACATCCTGCCATCAAAGCGGTCGCTCTGGTAGGCGAAACCGCTACCGGATCGCACATTATGCGTCAGGGCGCAGAAACCCTGAAACGCATGCACTTCGAGTTGGGCGGCAAGAATCCAGTTATCGTTTTTGACGATGCTGATTTTGAACGTGCACTGGATGCCGTTGTGTTCATGATTTACAGCCTTAACGGTCAGCGCTGCACATCCTCAAGTCGCCTTTTAATTCAAAGCGGCATTCGCGACAAGTTCGTCGCCGCGCTGGAACAGCGTGTGCGTAATCTGCGCGTGGGCCATTCGCTGGATCCGGAAACCGAAGTGGGGCCATTAGTGGCCACCGAACACTTCAACAAGGTTCTGAGCTACTTCGACATTGCCAAACAAGATGGCGCCAAGATCGCCGTGGGTGGCAAGCGCGTTACCGAAGCCAAGCCCGAGCTGAACCCGAAAGGGAACTACGTTGAGCCAACCCTGTTTACCGGTGCCAGCAATCAGATGCGCATCGCCCAGGAAGAAATCTTTGGCCCGGTACTGACGACCATTACCTTCGACACCGAAGAAGAAGCGGTTAAGATTGCCAATGACACCCAGTACGGTCTGTCTGGCTACATCTGGACGGAAAATACCGGTCGCGCCATGCGCATGGCAAGGCACGTTCAGGCCGGCATGCTATGGGTGAATTCTGAAAACAACCGCAATTTGCCGTCTCCGTTCGGCGGTATCAAGATGTCCGGCATAGGCCGTGACGGCGGTGATTGGAGTTTCGACTTCTACATGGAAACCAAGAACGTCTGCATCGCACATGGCACTCATCGTGTTCCGACTCTCGGCAAGCGCTAAGAGTTGCCGATACATCCATGCCGGCACCTTCGAGTGCGGGCATGGATGTCCGTCTTTTCTCTTATGGTCGCGTCATGAACAATAGCGATCATAGTGAATGGATTCCCAACATCATCCTGGGGCAGGATTACGATCGCCGTTATATCGACGCGCCGATTCACTACGATGCTCTGGAAAATCTGGCCGTTTTTTTTGGTCGTGACATGCCGGTGCACCGCCATGCCCAGTACCTTCAGATTCACTACATCGACCGGGGCGACATCAGCTTCCATATCGATGACAAGATCTATCACGTTCGTGGCCCTAGCCTGATTCTGACGCCGCCTTCTGTACCCCATTCATTTCTGACCAAACCCGATGCCCGCGGCCACGTACTGACCATTCATCAGTCCATTGTCTGGCAGCTACTCAAAGATGGCCTGCAGCAGGAGATGGATACTGAGCTGAATCATGGCATTTGTATTGCGCGAGTCGACCTAGAGCCTGAACAACGCTCCCAGTGGACGCTGATTACTCAGACCTTTCGCAACCTTAAAGTAGAGTGGTTTCGGGAACACCCGGCCACGCGGCTGGCCCTGCACTCGCTGGTAAGCTTTCTATTAATTCAGATCAGCCGTCTGTCTGCCAAGGAGGCGGAGAGTACCGCAGTCAATAACGACGATCTGCAAATCTTTCGCCGTTTCTCCGACTTGATAGAGGAGCACTTCCGCGAGCACTGGCATTTACCGGAATACACCGGCCGGCTCGGCATTTCTGAAAGCCGACTGCACCAAATCTGTCAGCGCGTATCTAATCGTTCTCCAAAAAAACTGACCCACGACCGTATTATGCAAGAAACCAAGCGGCTGCTGATCTTCAGCAATCTCTCCAGCAGCGATATCTGTTACCAACTTGGCTTCTCTGACCCCGCCTACTTTTCCCATTTCTTCAAGCGCCACACAGGCGTTACTGCTAAGCGCTACCGCAGCCAACAACAATAGGCTGTGGACTGTTAATTAATATATTAATAAAATGTTACCATGGAACGGAAATCGACCACCGGGGAACCCTTCAAAATCTCCATCGCCGCGCATTCAGGCCTGCCGGTGTATTCAATGCAATATACGGGGATTCGGTCATCATCATACAGCCGACACGAATTACGGATAGTGAACCACCGATGCGCAAATTCGAAGACTCCATTCCTCTAAAGCTACTCAAGGCGCGCGAAGCGACCATGAGCCTCTTCCGCCCGGTACTGCAGTCAATTCCGCTCACCGAGCAGCAATGGCGAGTCATTCGCGCACTGGTCGAGCACGGTGAGCTGGAGTCAAAGCAACTCGCTGATCTGTGCTGCATCCTTAGCCCTAGCTTAACGGGCATCATCAGCCGACTGGAACAGCAGGACTACATCCACCGTCGCCGCTCGCCAGAGGATCAGCGCCGCGTACTGGTCAGCCTGACCGACAAGGCCAAGCAGATGTTTGATAGCGTTAGTCCGTTACTGGAAGCCCGTTATCAGGAAATCGCCAAACAGTTCTCCAAGAAGAACATGGAGCAGCTAGCAGAGCTGCTTGACCAACTCTGCCAGATAAAACCCTGACACCCGTCAATAATCCATTCTATTGTTCAGCGGTAACTACTTTGGGGGCCGTTGACTTTAGTTAACATGTTAACTAGCATTAGTTACCATGTTAACTAATCCCGAGCCCGGCTGAGATAGGGTGAAACCAAAACCACCTGTTGCCCTGCTAACACTGATCGCCATGGCCAGCCCGCTGGCCCTGAATGCCTTCGTGCCGGCGATGCCAGATGCGGCCGCTGCGCTGGATGCGGATATCGCCACCATTCAGCTGACCTTTACCTTCTACCTGCTGACACTGGCCATCGGCCAGTTGATCACCGGGCCGCTAGCGGATTATTTCGGTCGTCGGCCGGTGCTGCTGACCGGGCTTGGCCTGCACACTGTTGGCAGCCTGTTTGCTGCCTCGGCTGATGGCGTTGATATGCTGATTATCGGGCGCGTCCTGCAAGCGCTGGGCGGCAGCACCTGTATGGCACTGGTTCGCGCTATCATTCTTGATGTGCATGGCCGTCAGGGTGCAGCTGGCCGCATGGGTTATGTGGTTATGGCCATTGCCATCGCGCAGGCGATCGCACCCACCATCGGTGGCTATCTGAACCTTTGGAGCGGATGGAACTCTATATTTTATCTATCTGTTTTCATGGGTGCTCTGGTTTGGCTGGTGGCTTTGCGGGTGCTGCCTGAAACCAGCGACGTACGCAGTGACAGCCTGCACCTTGGCGGCATTCTTGAGCGCTATCGTGACGTACTAGGCTCTAAGCAATATATGGGGTATGTGCTGTCGACCACGGCAGTGGCGGCAGCTTTCTATCTTTTTGTTGGCAGCAGCCCTTACATTGTGACGGATCAGCTCGGAGGCAACTCGGCCCAGTTCGGAAGCTGGTTTCTGATTGTATCTTTAGCCTTCATGGCGGGTAGTTTTCTGTCAACGCGCCTGGCACACCTGTTCAGTGTTGACCAGATGATACTCAGCGGCAACCTGATTTCACTGCTAGGAGCGGCTTTGCTGATGGGCCTGTCAGTGCTCAATCAGCTCAGCTTTGCCGGCTTGTTTCTGCCCATGGCGCTGCTTATATTCGGCCGCGGTCTAAGCCAACCCAACGCCCAGTCAGCAGCCATCAACAGCAGTAACAGCTCAGCCGGAACCGCATCAGGCCTGATGGGCTTTATTCAACTAATAACCGGTGCCGCCATCGCCCAGCTGGTGCCTGTCATGCTGGAATATAACACTACACTGATATTCGGATGCATATTGGTAGGCCCTATAATCGCCCTGTTGGCACACTTTAACGCCTGGCACCGAAGACACGACAAAACTGCCGATAATGGTTATGGAAACCCACAACGACAAAAGAGGAAAACCTAATGGGTAAGCTCGCATTAGCTGCAAAAATCACGCATGTACCATCCATGTATTTGTCCGAGCTGGACGGCCCGCAGAAGGGCTTTCGCCAGAAGGCCATCGACGGCCATATCGAGATCGGCCGCCGCTGCCGCGAACTGGGCGTGGATACCATTGTGGTATTCGATACCCACTGGCTGGTGAACGCCAAGTACCACATCAATTGCGGCGTCCACTTCAAGGGCAACTACACCAGCGGTGAACTGCCCCATTTCATCTCTAATATGAAGTTTGAATACGACGGGAATCCGGAACTAGGCAAACTGCTGGCCGCCGAATGTAATGCTCAGGGTGTTGAAACACTGGCCCATGACAAAACCACCCTCGATCCTGAGTACGGCACCCTGGTACCGATGCGCTATATGAACGAAGATCGCCACTTCAAGGTGATCTCGGTCTCTGCAATGTGCACTGTGCACTACCTGAACGACAGCGCTCGTTTGGGCTGGGCAATGCGCAAGGCGATCGAAGATCACTACGATGGCACAGTGGCTATTTTGGCCAGCGGCTCCCTGTCTCATCGCTTTGCCCAGAATGGTCAGGCACCGGATTTTGCCACCAAGACCTGGTCTCCGTTCCTGGAACGTCTGGATCACGATGTGGTTCGGATGTGGGAAAACGGCGAGTGGGAAGACTTCTGCGAGATGCTGCCTGAATACGCCGCAAAAGGTCACGGTGAAGGTTTTATGCACGACACCGCCATGCTGTTGGGTGCAATGGGCTGGTCCGAGTACGACCAGAAAGCGGAAGTGCTAACGCCTTATTTTGGCAGCTCCGGTACTGGCCAGATCAACGCCGTATTTCCGGTATCTTCGGTCAGCGGCGACAAGGTTCCTGCCGCGCAGGCCTCAGTCACCAAATCTTTTGTTCCGGGTTCAAGCCGCCTCTAAAACCAACCCCGCAACGCTTAATATTACTGCTGGCCGCACTGGCGCTAAAGCGTCAGCCTGCGGCTTGATCCCGAGTCAACCTCACCCGGATTGGTGATTGCTTTTTAACCAAAACCTGTGTCGGTCGTAAGGTTCTCATAACCCGAATGAAATGTAGAAAAATGCAATAATAAACCAGAATTTTACATTTCCTGCACAAGCTTAACTCCGCATAATTAAGACAGTGCTCCGCGCCAACGCCTCGAAGGCAATTGGGCTGAAGAAGATACTCTTATCCCCCCATGTGAAATTCGGGCCGGGCACCGTTGCACGCGTCAATGATTATGAAACCCATCACATACGAATAAAAAAGCGGATTCATATAAGAAGCGGGGCAAACCAGTCTCGGTATCATCCGGCCCTGCCCAGAAAACAAAAAGGAGAAGTAACAATGCAGTTTCACCATCACGGATACATATCCAGCGACCCGAGAATCGAGAAGGCGTCTGGTACAGGCATTGATCGCCCCGAGACGCTGCCGGATGTCGTAGATGTTCTTATCGTCGGCAGCGGACCTGCCGGCGTGATTGCCGCCGCTCAGTTGGCGAAGTTCCCGAACATCACTACCCGAATCGTCGAACGGCGCCCCGGGCGACTGGAAATCGGCCAGGCCGACGGCATCCAGGCACGCAGTGTCGAGACATTCCAGGCGTTCGGTTTTGCCGAAAGAATCACCGCCGAGGCCTACCGTATTACCGAGATGGCCTTTTGGGCCCCGGACGCCAATAACCCGGCGCACATTACCCGTTCCTCGGTGGCCCCGGATGACGGCACCGGTGCAATCAGCGAGTTTCCCCATCTAATCGTCAACCAGGCCAGGGTCCTCGATTACTTCGTCGAGTTCGCCCGAAACGCCCCCGCCCGACTGACCCCCGACCATGGTCTGGAATTTGTGGGACTGGTGATTGACGACGGCGACGACCATCCCGTCGAAGTAACATTGCGCCATACCGCGGGCGATAAAGAAGGCCAGGAATGCACGGTGAAAGCCAAATACGTCGTCGGTTGCGATGGCGCGCGCAGTCGCGTTCGTGACTCGATTGGTCGCAAGCATATAGGGGCTGTGTCGAATCATGCCTGGGGTGTTATGGATGTGTTGGCCGACACCGACTTTCCGGACATTCGCACCAAATGTGCCATTCAATCATCAACCGGTGGCAGTATTTTGCTCATTCCTCGCGAAGGCGGTCATCTGGTCAGGCTGTACGTCGACCTCGGCGAAGTCGCTAAGGATGACAACCGCCAGGTACGCCAGACTACTCTGGAAACCACGATCGCCAAGGCCAACCAAATCCTGCATCCCTATACTGTAGAGGTAAAGGATTGTGCTTGGTACACCGTCTACGAAGTTGGCCACCGGGTAACCGACAAATTCGACGACGTTGCACCTGGTGAGGAAGGCTCCCGAGCTCCAAGAGTGTTTATTACCGGTGACGCCTGCCACACCCATAGCGCCAAAGCGGGCCAGGGCATGAATGTGTCCATGCAAGACGGTTGGAACATCGCCTGGAAGCTGGGCCACGTGCTTTCCGGCATCGCGCCCGAATCTCTGCTTGATACCTATTCGAGTGAACGCCAGGTTGTCGCGCAGAACCTGATTGACTTTGATCGGGAATGGTCGACCTTGATGGCCAAGCCCGCCGAGGAGTTCAGCGACCCGCAAGAACTGGCAAATTTTTATGTCAAAAACGCTGAATTTCCGGCTGGTTTTATGACCGAGTACCAGGCGTCGATGATCACTGGCACCACAGAACACCAGAACCTGGCCACCGGCTTCCCGGTTGGCAAGCGCTTCAAATCAGCGCAGGTAATGCGGGTTTGCGATGGCAATGATGTCCACCTGGGGCACCATGCGACCGCCGACGGTCGTTGGCGGATCTACGCCTTCGCCGACAGCGCCCGCTCCGGCGCGGACTCCCGTTTGGCTGCCTGGGCGGAGTGGATGCTCAACTCACCTGACTCGCCGGTGGTAAAATATACCCCGGAGGGTTCAGACCCAGACAGCCTCTTCGACATCAAGGTGATTTACCAGCAGCCCCATGGCGAAGTCGAATTCGGCCCATCGGTGCCGGCCATTTTTGCTCCAAAAGTCGGCCCATTCCACCTGACCGATTATGAAAAAGTGTATGCCGTTGACCCGGCCGTCAACATTTTTGAAGAGCGCGGCATCGACAAAGAAGGGGCCGTGGTGGTGGTGCGACCCGACCATTATGTTTCACAAGTACTTTCTTTTGCGGACATTGACGAACTTGCCACTTTCTTTGACAGAGCCCTAAGCCGCCGCGACCGATGATGCCCTCGCCTAACGATGGTAAGCATCGGCTGGGATAGGGATTCGAAACAGACACAATAAAAGAGGAAAACCTAATGGGTAAGCTCGCATTAGCAGCAAAAATTACGCACGTACCATCCATGTATTTATCGGAACTGGACGGCCCGCGGAAAGGCTTTCGCCAGGCGGCCATTGACGGACATATCGAGATCGGCCGCCGCTGCCGCGAGCTGGGCGTTGATACCATTGTGGTATTCGATACCCACTGGCTGGTGAATGCTAACTACCACATTAACTGCGGCGCCCACTTCAAGGGCAACTACACCAGCGGGGAACTGCCCCATTTCATCTCTAACATGGAGTTTGAATACGACGGCAACCCGGAACTGGGCAAGCTGCTGGCGGCAGAATGTAATGCTCAGGGAGTTGAAACACTGGCCCACGACAAAACCACTCTCGACCCTGAGTACGGCACCCTGGTACCGATGCGCTACATGAACGAAGACCGTCATTTCAAAGTGATCGCGGTTTCCGCCATGTGTACCGTGCACTACCTGAATGACAGTGCACGATTGGGTTGGGCGATGCGCAAGGCAATTGAAGAGCATTACGATGGTACGGTAGCCATTCTGGCCAGCGGCTCTCTGTCTCACCGCTTTGCCCAAAACGGTCAGGCACCGGAATTTGCAACCAAAACCTGGTCTCCGTTCCTGGAACGTCTGGATCACAGTGTGGTTCGAATGTGGGAAAACGGCGAGTGGGAAGACTTCTGCGAAATGCTGCCCGAATACGCCGTAAAAGGTCACGGTGAAGGGTTTATGCACGACACAGCCATGCTGCTGGGCGCACTGGGCTGGTCCGAGTACGACCAGAAGGCGGAAGTACTGACCCCGTACTTCGGCAGCTCAGGGACTGGCCAGATCAACGCCGTATTCCCGATCTCCAAGGTCAGCGGCGACAAAGTTCCGCCTGCTCAGGCCTCGGTTACCAAATCTTTTGTACCGGGTTCAAGTCGCCTCTGAGGCTGAACTCCAGATTTTACGACGGCCTGCACCTGCAGGCCGTTTTTATTTGAGTCCGTTCAATACCCGACACCTAACCAGGAAGTTCACCAATGTCATCGGTAGCCAATCCTCAACGATTAATCGTACTGCTGGCCGCACTGGTCGCCTTCGGGCCGCTGTCGATCGACATGTATCTGCCCGGCCTGCCGCTGATAGCGCAAGACCTGCAGGCAACCGAATCTAGCATTCAGCTCACTATCAGCGCTTTTCTGGCCGGCTTGTTTGTCGGCATGCTGTTTTACGGACCGCTATCAGACAAATACGGTCGCCGCCGCCTGCTACTCGGTGGCATTATTTTGTACCTGACCGCCAGCATCGGCTGCATGTTAGCCAGCAGCGCAGAATGGCTGATTGCCGCCCGCTTTTTACAGGCACTTGGCGCTGCTGCAGCTTCAGTACTCGCGCGCTCCATTGTGCGCGACCTTTTTCCTCTGAACGAAGCCGCCCGCGTTCTCTCGCTGATGCACATTGTAACTATGACTGCGACCCTGATTGCACCGCTGATCGGCGGCTATCTGATCATGATATCCAGCTGGCGCTCTCTGTTTGCGGTGCTGTTTGTCTTTGCCTTGCTGGTTCTGCTGGCCAGCGCTTGGAAAATCCCTGAAACCCATCATGGCGACTCACGCCGCGCCAGCGTACTTACCGTTTTCAAAGCCTACCTAAGCATTGGTTTGCAGCCGGTCGCCGTCGGCTACATTCTTTGCATGTCGTTAACCTTTGCCGGCATGTTCGCTTATATCACCGCATCGCCATTCGTTTATATCGAGTACTTTGGCGTTAGCCCACAGAGCTACGCCTGGTTGTTCAGCCTCAATATCGGTGGCGTAATTGTGCTGGTCGGCCTCAACGCTCATTACGTAGGGCGCATCGGCACCCAGACACTGCTGGTAGCAGGGGCTTCTTTGGCAGCGTTTTCGGGGCTATTGCTGGCGTTTGCTGGCATTACAGAAATTGGTGGTTTACCTCTTATTGTCGCAGCCCTGCTGGGCTTCGTCAGCGTCACCGGCGTGCTGGGCGCGAACTGCATGGCCAGCCTGCTGTCACGCTATCCGCACCAGGCCGGCGCTGCTGCGGGACTGGCTGTTGCCTCTCAGTTTGGCCTTGGCGCGCTCGCCAGCTCAGCAGCCAGCGCGCTCCACGACGGCACTGTCTTGCCGATGGCGTTAATTATCGGTCTTACCGGCTGCGGTTCTCTGGCTGCACTGGCGCTAACGCGCCGGCCTGCAACCTGACCTGAGCAGTGCTGTAGAAAAGCTATCGATTAATTTCTTTCGATAGTTTTTTTGATCCTGAAAAGCGAGACCTGAAAAATACAGAAAAATGCAATGATAAGAGAGAATATTACATTTCCTGCAAAAGCTTAACTCCGCATAATTGTTTATATCTTGCACAAATCAGTATCAAAACTGTATTTCAACGAACCACTCGATAACCGATCACGATATAAACGAATCAATTAACAAAAAGAGGCTGCTCAAATGCATAACCAGAACCCGATGTTAGACAAACTCAAGGAGATCCTTCCTGCGATCCGCGCCAACGCCTCTAAGGCCATTGAGCTACGCAAGATACCTCAGGAAAACGTTGAGATGCTGCACGGCATCGGCCTGAACCGCGCTTTTTTACCAAAAGCCTACGGTGGTCTGGAAATGTCTATGCCGGAATTCACCAGCTGCATTGCAGCTCTGGCGGGCGCCTGCTGCTCCACTGCTTGGGGTTACAGCCTGTTGTGCACCCATAACCATCAGATGGCGATGTTCAGCAAGCACGCTCAAGACGAGTTCTGGGGCGAAAACCCCGACACCATAGCGTCTAGCTCCATTGCACCTTTCGGAAAACACGAAGAAACCGAAGGCGGCATCATTTTCAATGGTGATATGAAGTGGAGTTCCGGTGTTGATCACGCAGACTGGATCATCGTAGGTTTTATCCGGATCAACAGCGCCGATGGGAAAGTCTACAGCTTTGCCATTATCCCCAAGAGTGATTTCACTATTATTGATGACTGGTACTCCGTCGGTATGCAGGGCAGCGGAACCAAAACCGCCAGCATAACGAATGCGTTTGTACCCGAACACCGCATTCAGGCCGCTCTGGACATGATGGAAGGCCGCCATGTGGGTCGCTCTCTGTACCCAGACAGCAAGATTTACCACACTCCCTACCGCCCCTATTTTGCCTGTGGCTTCGCCGCCATGAGCCTGGGCGTGGCCGAGCGCATGATCGAAGTATATAAAGAACTGACCCTGAACCGTGTCCGTGCCTACACCGGAGCAATAGTGAAAGAGTCGATTCCACCGATTCTGCGTATTGCCGAATCTTACCAGCAGGTATCGGCTGCACGCGCCTATCTGGAAAAAGTCTGGGACGAGCAAAAAGACTACGGCGAGCGCCACCAATACCCGGACCGTTACACTCTGGCACACTGGCGTACCAATCAAGCCTATGCCATCAAAATGTGCGTAGAAGCCGTCAACCGCCTATGGGCCGTAATGGGCGCTTCTAACTGGTACCAGGATCGTGAAAGCCAGCGCCTGTGGCACGAGTCCAACATGACCGCTGCCCATGCCTACACCGATTACGACGTTTGCGCCCAAATCATCGGTCGAGAGGTTCTGGGCCTGGAGCCAGATCCCACCCTGCTTTGATTTTTCCTGACTACGGATTGCCCCGGGGCGCAGGTCGAAGGACCTGCGCCTTCGCTGCCGTACCCATAAGAATCTAACAATCCAGGTGCCCTTATGAACAATCAAACCGCTGAGTTCGACCCCAAGGCATTTCGCCGTGCGCTAGGAAACTTCGCCACCGGCATTACCGTAGTCACCGCCCAGACGCCGGATGGCGCTAAAACCGGCGTTACCGCCAACAGCTTCAACTCCGTTTCACTGGATCCCGCACTGGTTCTGTGGAGTATCGACAAGCGCTCTGGCAGCTGCGAGATTTTTGACAAGGCGAGCCACTTCGCCGTTAACGTTCTGGCCGCCGATCAGATTGACGTCTCTAACCACTTCGCCCGCCCGAGCGACGACAAATTTTCCACTATTGACTTCGCTGAAGGCTTCGGTGAAGCGCCAATACTTAACGATACGGCAGCCTGCTTTCAATGCGAATCCTATGAAACCGTTGACGGTGGTGACCACTGGATTCTGATTGGCAAAGTTGTTGCCTTTGAGGACGCTGGCCGTGCGCCGCTGATTTATCATCAGGGCAGCTATTCCGTAGTCATGCCACACACCCGCTTCCCCGCCACCAAACACGGTGAGCCGGCGGCTATTGGACGCCTAAAATCACGCCTCAACGACAATCTGTATTACCTGATGGTTCAGGCTTCGCGTGCCTACCAGGCTGACTATACACCGCTTCAGCTGTCCACTGGCTTGCGTACCAGCGAAGCACGCATGTTAATGGTACTGCAAGAAACGCCGCAGCTCTGCCGCAAGGAACTGTCGCAGGAAGTTAACATGCCAGATGTTGAAATCGACAACTCGGCGGAAATCCTGCAGCGTAAGGGTCTGATGAGTTTCTCGGAAGACTGCTACAACATTACAGCATTGGGTGAGGAGCAAGCCGAAGCGCTCTGGGCTTTGTCACGTCAAGAACAGGAGAAACAGTTCGGCGAGTTCAGCAAAGACGAGATTGCCACCTTCAGGAAGGTTCTGAGCAGCCTGGCCCGCCGCTAAACACAACAAAAAAGGCTCCCCGAGGGGAGCCAATAGCAACATCACTGCTGATCAGATTGCCAATAACGATTGGGCTACTTACGAGCGTGAATCACTTGCAGTTGTGTGTATTCCAGCAATCCTTCCAAGCCAAACTCGATACCAACACCCGACATTTTACTGCCACCGAAAGGGGCGTTTGGCAGCACTTCAGAGTGGTTGTTGATCCATACAGTACCGCACTGCAACTGCCGGGCAACCGTGTTTGCCAAATCAAGATCCGAACCCCAAACAGAGCCGCCCAAACCGAACTTGCTGTCGTTGGCCATTGCTACAGCTTGCTCGACATTGGAATAAGAGATAACGGGCAGAACCGGTCCAAACTGCTCTTCATCAACCAGTCGCGTGCCATTCGCAACATCGGCCACAATGGTCGGCGGATAAAAATAGCCCTTGCCCGAGCTCGCTTGGCCACCGAAAACAATCCGGCCTCCATTGTTACGGGCGTCTTCAACCAATTCCGTTACAAGCCGGTATTGATTGGCGTTCTGTATCGGTCCGAAAGTGGTTTCCGGCTCCAGGCCATTACCCACAACCTGACTGGCAGCAATACCGGCCAGCTTTTGACACATTTCCTCATACTGGCTCTCGTGTACATACAGCCGCTTAAGGGCCGCGCAGGTTTGTCCCATATTAATGAATGCGGTGTTGAAAATGCCCTCTGCAATTGACCCGATATCAGCACCCGGCAGAACAATAGCGGCATCATTACCGCCAAGTTCCAGGGTCAGGCGCTTCAGCGTATTCGAGGCATTGGCCATGATCTTCTGGCCCGTTGGGGTAGAACCGGTAAATATGACCTTGTTGATATTGGCGTGGCTGCTAATGGCATTGCCGATTTCGGCCTCGCCCAATACCACGTTCACAACTCCTTTGGGCAGTACCTCATTCATGATTTCGACGAGGCGCAGGGTATTCAAAGGCGTTAAACCGGAGGGCTTTGAAATAACCGTGTTGCCGGCACTGCCTTTCGAGCCGCGGTCACGGCCTTGTCGAGCTGCCCGATGCTGGCCATATTGCATTGGCAAATGGCTTCTTCAGTCGCCGGGTTGATCACCGGAAAGGACTCACCTGCACCGGTGACCGATTGGCCATCAATAAGCATCTGGTTTTTAAAAGTCATACAATACATCGCTCCGGTTTCTGACGGGAGCCCGGCGGGCTCCCTATAGTGGACCCCGTTTTCAAGACAAAGGTTTAAGCTGTACTTTGTCATAAGGGGATTAGCAGCGATGAGCGAAGCGAAGAAGCGGAAGGTACACACCTCGGAGTTCAAGGCGAAGGTTGGCT
>Ga0307937_1000523_pt1 | contig 23466 bp, 15 predicted proteins | sample OrgLakmetagenom3_FD_201814 | JGI IMG/M metagenome (GOLD analysis project Ga0307937, IMG submission 201814) | Saline water microbial communities from Organic Lake, Antarctica - #3 | ecosystem: Environmental > Aquatic > Non-marine Saline and Alkaline > Saline | place: Antarctica: Organic Lake...
TCTATTTTGTAGGGAAATATGAATCTTCTGTGAGTGATGAGATTCCATTAAATGCACTAAATGTTCCTGAAGGAGCAGTTGTAGTGACGGCAGGAGGAATTCGTTTGACAGAAGGCTCAGACTTTACCGTGGATTACAATCTTGGTAGGGTTAAAATATTAAATAGTGCCGTATTAGAATCAAATGCAGATATTAAAATAGCTATTGAGAGTAACTCCGTCTTTGGTTTCCAGAATAAATCTCTCATGGGAACCCATATGAATTATATGATCAACCCAGACTTTAATCTTGGAGCCACTTGGATGAGAATGACCGAGCGACCAATTACACAAAAGGTCAATATTGGAGATGAACCATTCAAAAACAATATTATAGGAATGAATTTGTCGTACAGAAAAGACATTCCACTATTAACAAAACTGATCAATTTTATTCCTACAATCTCCACCCGACAAATGTCAAGCCTGACCTTAAATGCAGAGGTGGCGCATTTAATTCCTGGAACACCACGTGCAATTTCAAAAGAAGGGATTTCTTATGTAGATGATTTTGAAGGAAGTCAATCCACTATTGATTTGAAAAACTTTTCATCATGGAATTTAGCTTCAATTCCTCAAGGACAGAGTAATTTGTTTCCTGAGGCAGCGTTGAAAAATAACTTAGGCGCAGGTTATCAACGTTCTCATTTGTCATGGTATTCTATTGATCCTATGTTCTTTGAAAATCGTGCTATTACACCTACACATATTACCGAAGATCCTGATATTACGGAAAATGTGAATGTTGCCTTGGTAAACAGAACGGATATCTTTCCAAATACACAACCAGCAACAGGACAAATTACAAATCTTCCGGTTTTTAATATGACCTATTATCCAAAAGAAAGGGGAATGTATAACTATGACACCACCAATACTGTTAATACAGATGGTGAATTCATAGATCCTCAAGAACGGTGGAATGGAATCATGCGTTCGTTGACCACCACCAACTTTGAAGAAACGAATGTCGAATACATTCAATTTTGGATGTTAGACCCTTTAAATCAAGATCAAGAAGATCAAGATCCAACTACACCTCATACAGGTGGAGATTTATATTTCAATATTGGTAATCTGTCGGAGGATGTTCTTCCAGATTCTCGAAAAAGTTTTGAAAATGGATTGCCAAGAGAGTTCTCTGATACAATAAACACAGATCAAACAAATTGGGCACGTGTTTCAACAGAGCAAGTTGTTGTAAATGCATTTGATAATGACCCGGAAACTAGAGAAGCACAGGATGTTGGATTAGACGGGTATGGAGATGATAAAGAGCGATTAGCTTATGAGAATTATGTAAATTGGGTACAAAGTAATTCTACACTTTCTGCTGCTGCAAAAGCGAAAATCTTGGAAGATATTTCAAATGATAACTACAATTACTATCGTGACGACCGTTATGATAATGATGAGCGCAACATTATTCGCAGGTATAAATACTGGAATGGCCAAGAAGGAAACTCACCAACACCAGAGATGTCTGCTCAAGTAAACAATGATGGCTATCCAACGCAAGCAACAAACACGCCGGACATGGAGGATGTTAACCGCGACAATAACTTGAGTGAGTCGGAAAGTTACTATCAATATAAAGTCTCATTGCGTAAGAATGATTTGGTAGTAGGAAAAAACTATATCATTAACTCTAGAGAATACGACAAAGGAGAAAAGAACTATAAATGGTACCAATTCCGTATTCCGGTGAGAAGTCCAGAAAAAGCGGTAAATGGAATTTCAGATTTACGCTCTATTCGGTTCTTTAGAATGTTTATGCGTGCTTTTGAAGAGCAAACAACCCTGCGTTTTGCTAAATTAGAGTTGGTACGTGGAGAATGGAGAAAATTCGCACAAAACTTAACGCAACCCACAGATGGAGTTCAAACAGATCCAGATTTAACATCATTCAATATTGGGGCAGTAAACGTTGAGGAGCACGATCAGCGTGAACCAATTAAATATGTTATTCCACCTGGTATTTTGCGTGAAGTTGACCCATCTCAACAATTTCAAAGACAATTGAACGAGCAGTCTATGACGATTGAAGTTTGTAATCTTAAAGATGGCGATGCCAGGGCCGCCACTAAGAACGTTGGTATGGATATGATCATGTATAAGAATTTAGAACTCTACCTGCATGCGGAAGAAGTGGAAGCTACTAATCCACTCAATGACGAAGACGTCACTGTTTTCATCAGGTTGGGAACAGATTTTAAAGAAAACTATTATGAATATGAAGTTCCAATGACAGTAAGTCAATGGGGCGTAACCCAAGATATCGAGATTTGGCCTGAGGAAAATAATTTAAGAATCGTATTTGATGATTTAATTACCTTAAAGAAAGAGAGAAATACAGCCATGGAGCAATCCGGTTCTGGAGTGGCTTTTAATATTGAATATGCAAAAGAGGTAAGTCATAAACCCGGAAGTTCTGATTTTAATAATGTGAATCATCCGCCAAGAATGATGAAAGTAAAGGGAAACCCTACCCTAACAGATGTTAAAACCATTATGATTGGAGTTAGGAATCCTGCGCAGAACTCTGTGAATCCTTGGAAGCCAGATGATGGACTGCCAAAATGCGTTCAAGTTTGGGTAAATGAGTTGCGTTTAACAGATTTCCAAAACGAAGGAGGATCTGCTGCACTTGCCCAAGCACAATTACAAATTGCAGATTTTGCTACTGTTCAAGTTGCGGGGGCATACAGTGGGTTAAATTGGGGAAGTATCGATAGTCGAGTTGCGGAAAGACAAAGAGACACACGATTAAATTTAGACATTTCAGCCAATGTTCAGTTGGGACAACTGCTAGGAGAAAGTGCGAAAATCGATATTCCTTTCTTATACACTTATTCTGTAGGAGCAATAAATCCGCGTTTTGATCCATATAATCCAGATGTTCAGCTTTCTTCATATGGTGCAGAAGAGCGCAAACAAAGATTAAGAGATGGACGAGATTTTACAGAACGCAAGTCTTTTAATTTTACTAATGTTCGTCGTCAAAGAAAACCAGGTGCAGAAGCACACATCTGGGATATTAGTAATTTCTCTTTGAATTTTGCCTACAGTGAAGATATGCACAAAGATTTTAGAACCAATTACGATAGAACGAAAATTTGGAAAGGTGGATTAAACTATATTTATAACGGTTCTCCAATACTGTGGGAGCCATTCAAGAATTCCAAGTTGATGCGTAAATCAAAATGGTGGGATCTATTGAAATCAACGAACTTTTATTTAGGACCAAAGAATGTCAGTGTCAAAAACAACTTGATTCGTAATTATAACGAAAGACAAATACGGAACAATATTCCGAATACGGATTTCGAATTTCAACCTATTTACCTGAAAAACTTCACATGGAATAGAAGTGTTAACTTTAAATATGATATAACACGTAATCTGAAATTTGATTTCACTTCCAATAACAGCTCTATTATAGATGAGCCTGCAGGACAGGTTGATAGAAATGAAAGTCCAGAATTGTACCAACAGTTCCGTGATTCAGTAAGAACACAAATTAGAACCCTAGGGAAAACGATGCGTTATGACCATTCCTATGATTTAACCTATAACATTCCATTCAATAAAATACCTGCTTTGGATTTTGTTAACTCGAATATTCGTTATGGTGGAGCTTATGAATGGACAAGACCAAACTTAGGGCAAGAAGCGTTTGGTAATGTAATTCAAAATAGCCGCACGATTAATGCTACCGCACAATTGAATATGTTGACTTTATATAAAAAGTCTGAATTTTTAAAGAAAATCATAGATGATGGTCGAGGTGGACGAGCTTCAATGCGCAGCGATGGCGGTAGAAGAGGTTTAAATAGACCTGGTGGGAATGGCGCTAAAGCGGACGTCAAAAATGACAGTCGTTTATCTAAGAAGGTTAAAGAACTACAACAGAAGCTTGAAAAATTAGAAAAAGTCAAAGTCGATCAATTAGAAATGGTTGAACTTGTTGAACACGAGAAAGAACTTGCTAAGGTAGAGCGAAAATTAGAAAACAAAGAGCCGAGGTTAGAGCGTCAAAATGAGCGCATTACTAATCAAGAAGAACGCGAAGAGAAATATCAAGAAAAATATGGCAAACCATATCATCCAGTGACAGGATTTGGCGCAAGAGCATTGATGAGCGTTCGAACAGTTTCTGGAACTTACAGTCAAAACGATGGAATACTATTGCCAGGATTCAATCAAGAAGCTCAATTCTTTGGGATGAATAGCTCAATGATAAGTGATAGTAGAATTAGAGGATTCGCAATTGGTCAGCAACAAAGAAATGTTTTCGGGAATGAGAATGATTTTGAATACGCACCTTACGCTGGATCCAATGGATATGTTGTTGATACAAGTGGATTAAATACACAGCATACCATTATGCATGGGCAAAACTATAATTTAAGAGCAAGTATAGAGCCGATCAAAGATTTAAAGATTGATTTAACGATGACACGTAATTTCACAGATAACACCTCTTCCTATTATAGATTCTCTGACAGTTTACAAGCTTTTGAAAACCAAAGTGAGTTTAAAACAACTACAGTAAGTTATTCTACAATTTCTATTCGATCTGCGTTTGAAGTAATGGACAGCGATTTCCGATCTCCTTCTTTTGACAATTTAAGGTCTAATCGAGAAGAGGTTTCTCAGATTTTAGGGGAAGGAAATCCTTATAGTTTATCAGATAGTGCTGGATACAGAGATGGTTTTGGACCAAGTCAACAAGATGTAATAATTGGATCTTTCCTAAACACATTCTCAGGGAAGAAAAATTCTAAAAAGTCTGTTTCACCAACAAGAAATATTCCACTTCCAAACTGGCAAGTTTCTTATAATGGATTGACGAAGTTTAAATTCTTTAAAAAGTATGTTCAGAACTTTACTTTGCGTCATGGATATACTTCATCTGTTACGGTTTCAGGAATGCAAACCAATTTGAATTCAGAATCAGATGATGATGGATTCTTATCGGCAAGAGATATTAATGATAATTTTATTTCGCGTCAACAAGTTCAAAATGTAACTATTTCAGAACGTTTCTCTCCATTAATTGGATTTGATGCAACATGGAAAATTAATGGAAATGGGCTTTTAACGAAGTTTGAAATAAGTAAAGAACGTTCTTCTTCACTTTCTTTAGCAAATAATCAATTAACCGAGATGATAGGGACAGAGTTTGTAATTGGTTCTGGGTATAAATTCTCAAACTTTAGACTTCCATTAACATTCCAAGGAAATCGATTGAAGCCATCTGATTTGAATATCCGAGTTGATTTATCAATCAGAGATAATATCACCGTTATTAGAAAAGTGATTGAAAACACCACTCAAGCAACTGCAGGTCAACGTGTGTTTTCTATTCGTTCAAGTGCAGATTACTTAGTTGGGAAAAACTTAACAGTTTCTTTATTTTATGATCAACAATTAACTGATCCAACTATTGCTACTTCATACGTTACCGGAAATACAGCAGCAGGATTGAGATTAAGATTTAATCTTGGAGGATTATAAGAAAATCAAACATAGATATGACTGAAGTTACAAACATCAGAAAGGCAAAACGAGGCGATGAAAATGCGCTCATGGGATTGGTTCATGAATTGGCTGATTTCGAAAAAGCACCTGATGAAGTCATCAATACATCAGAACAGTTAGCCGTTGACTTATTCGACGAAAAACTGTGTGATTGCTTTGTGTATGAAATAGATGGCGTAATTCGAGGAATGGCTTTATATTATACTTCCTACTCTACATGGAAGGGAAGGTGTCTTTATTTGGAGGATTTGTATATCCAAACAGCGTTCCGCAGACTAGGCATTGGTAAAAAACTGTTTGAGCGTCTAGTTGATGAAGCTAAATATCTGGGAGTAAAGAGGATGGATTGGCAAGTTCTAGACTGGAATGAATCTGCAATACATTTTTATGAGTCAATTGGAGCAACATTAGATCCTGAATGGATTAACGGAAGATTTTTCTTTTAACATTAATTTAGGAATAAATACCATGGCAAATGATTCAGAGGAAAAAAGTTTATTATCTTTGTACCGTTAGGTTTCATAAGTAGTAGTGTTTGATTGGAGATAAGGGCGCCCGCCTTTATCTCCAATTATTAATTTAGGACACTTTTTTATTATGAATACCTTTAAACATATCTCTTTATTTCAGTAGTTTATCATTTTTAATAGAATCCGAAAAATTTATTTTTCTCTTCTATAAACTGTCTTATATGTTGATTTCAAATATGTTAGGATTATTTTATATGTTTTATTTGGTAGTTAGTGTAATTTTCGTGTAAATTAGCATCTAATTAACATAAATACTATTATCATGAAAAAAAAACAACTTTAACAAGGTAGGCAAGCCCTACCTTGTTTATCAAAACTTATAATCATGAAAAAAATACTCCTCTTAAATATATTTTTATTTTCCTCGCTAATCATTTCAGCACAATGTTTTGAAACCTTAACCTTTGGAGGAGCCCACACCATAGGTCAAAAACCAAATGGAGCATTGTGGGGTTGGGGAGCTGCTTCTTATGGTAATTTACTCACATCGAATATATCGGAACCTAACCCGATTCAATTAGGTACAGAAACGGATTGGAATGTTATAGAAAACGGAACAATAAACACATTTTCAAAAAAAAAAGATGGAACACTTTGGGGGTGCGGTAGCAATCAGTTTGGTTCTTTAGGAGTGAACTCTACTATACAGAATTTTAGTTCTTTTCAGCAAATAACTACAGCCAACGATTGGGCTGAAAGTTTCACCTTCCTATTTTTTTACACTAGCACTTAAATCCAATGGAACAATATGGGCTTGGGGACAAAATAATGAATATCAATTGGGAAATTCTCCAGCTACACCAGAACAATTAATTCCTATTCAAGTAGGAACAGCGACTGATTGGATTGAAATAGCATCTCGAACGAGTACTACCTCTTTTGCTATAAAAGCAAATGGTACGATTTGGGGTTGGGGTTCTAACCCTTCATCAATTATTGTGATGGGTTCTAGTACTTATACGGTAGCGAATCCAACCCAAGTGGGGACAGATACAGACTGGGTCACAATGAGTGTGGGAGTAGAGCATATATTAGCTCAAAAAACAGATAGCACTTTATGGTCCTGGGGGGGGGAGAAGGCTTAGGATTTGGAGGCACTCCCAGTGTGACAAACACTCCACAGCAAATATCAACGGATACATGGAAAAGTTTTTCTACTGGAGTAGGAACTTCTTATGGAATTAAAGAAGATGGCACACTGTGGGTTTGGGGTCGTAATTCTTATGGACAGCTAGGTGATGGAACCACAACGGACCGTTTAGTTCCTACTCAAATAGGTACAGATACCAATTGGAGTTCAGTTCAAGCCAGAAATTCTTTTGTAGTGATGGCTACCAAAACAGATGGTACAGTTTGGTATTGGGGAGGTAGAAACTATTACGGAGAATATGGAAACGGTTCAAGTTATGGAACAACTTATATTTTGACTCCCACCCAAACAATGGGTGTTTGTGTAACACCACCAATAGGTGGCTCAACTTATACCAACTCAACTATTGGAGCTGTTTCAGGAGTTAACACTGATGGAACAGGTGTTTCAGTAGGTGATAATGTTAGTTTAACAGGAGTAGTTCACTGCCAAAACTTCATCAATACGGGGTATGATTTAACAATCATAGATTCCAATAACGATGGTATCAATTTGTTTAGTTTGGTTGATGTAAACGGCTACATTCCAACAGAACGAGATGAAATAAAGGTAGATGGAGAAATTGAGCAATTCAACGGAATGTTGCGCATTAATCCTGCAAGTATTACCGTTTTGCAACAAGGAGCTGCGCTTCAAACGCCAACTAGCACTACTCTTCTGGATGAAACAACAGAGAGTCAGCTTATAAGATTAGAAAATCTAGAACTTGTTAATGGAGAAACTACTTGGCCAAGTAATGGAAACATTGAAGTTACTAACCAAGTTGATACATTTACAGTTCAAATTACTGCAGCATCTGTGTTAGCAGGAACACCAACTCCAGAAATTAATTTCCATTTAACAGGAATAGGAAAACAAGATGATGCTTCTAATCCTTTTGATAGTGGTTACCAGATTTATCCTTGTAGCGTGGATCCATTTTGTGATATAGATATTTCAACGACATTAAATAATGAAACTATTTCTGTTAATGATACTGGTCTTGCTTATCAATGGATAGATTGTGCTGATAGTTCGGTTATTGTTGGAGAGATTGGTGAGGATTTTACGCCTTTAGTTATTGGAAATTATGCGGTAATTATTACCCAAGGCCCATGTGTGGATACTTCTGCTTGTGTTTTTGTTGATGTTTTAGGATTGGAAGGGAATGAATTCTCAGGAATTTCTGTTTATCCAAATCCAATTTCAGATGTATTGAATATTTCTAATGAAAATGGAACATTGGTTTCTGTTGAAATGATTGATACGAAAGGAAGTGTGATTGTTGCTTCTAGAGTGGATTCGAAAAGTTTTAGTGTGAATACAGGACAGTTGAATAGTGGAATTTATATTTTGAGGTTCTACCACGAATTTAGTGGATAACTTTTTCAATGGAGAATAAATCTCAGTTATCTTTTCTTGCACTATTAAGGCATTTCAAAATCCGCTTTAATCAGCATTCACCAAAGGTGAAAAAATCTGCGAATATCCGCGTTGCTTGCATCCGTGTTATCCGCGTTCCATTACAGCGCATCAAAAAGTATCAACCAGAACTCTCGGTTTACTCTATATTTTTGTATAACTAATGTCTTAATAAACAATTCAAACCTTGTTTATCAATTCAACTACCCATTAAAATAAGGGTAGAACCTATTTTGATTTTGCGGACTAAGAATGATGTGAGGACATTTAAGGTTTTTAAGTAGATGGGTATGGGTGCTTTCGACATTTCGACAAGCTCTATGCAACGCAGGCTCAATCACCGCTAAAACATATTTAAGTGGTTTATTAATAAAGACTTAAAGATGCTGAGTTGCCTTTCAAGTCGCTGATTTATCTTATGTTATTTCAACCCAAGGCGATGCCTTAGGTTGAAATAAATTGGCTCTTCAGGCCATGGAATTATTAATTTATAAAATGCTTTTCTCAATGTTTGTTATAAGCTAAAAAGATCCTTCGGAAAATCACTAAAATCTATAATTTTATGATTGAAATATTTTTTTGCAGATGAGAGCTATATCATTTGTTTACAGAATAGTTCAGACTAAAAATTTCTTGATAATTCATTCGGGCTGAAAACATACTCAATTCCGCAGGATGCAACGCGTCCTGCTGAATTGAATATGTTTTCCAAGCACTGAAATTGCAGCTCAGCGGTTAAATACAATTTCAAAAACCATCTATAAGCCAATATAATCAAACGCTTAATAAACGACAATTGGGGGACTAATTGAAAATCTCTTTTATTCTTGTAATCAAATAGCTTGAAAACTGACTAAAATCCCTTAAATTCGCATACTGTTTACTATCTTTTACCATCCGATAGCTATCGGATATAAAATTTTAAGGTCATTACAGGCTAATTGATTAGAGCAAAAAACAAAAGAACAAAAGGATTTAAATGAAAAATATTCGCAATTTCTGCATCATCGCACATATCGACCATGGGAAAAGTACCCTAGCTGATAGATTATTACAAGCAACCGGAACGATTGCAGATCGTGATATGCAAAGTCAAGCGCTTGATAATATGGATTTGGAACGCGAACGTGGGATTACCATTAAGAGTCATGCAATTCAAATGGACTATGAACAAAATGGTGAGAAATACACATTAAACTTAATTGATACACCAGGCCACGTTGATTTTTCTTACGAAGTTTCTCGTTCTATTGCAGCTTGTGAAGGTGCATTATTAATTGTTGATGCATCACAAGGAATCGAAGCACAAACAATTTCGAATTTATATTTGGCATTAGAGAATAACTTGGAGATTATTCCAATTTTAAATAAGATGGACTTGCCAGGAGCAGAGCCGGAGGAAGTAACAGATCAAATTGTTGAATTAATTGGTTGTGATCCTTCAGATGTTATTCAAGCATCTGGAAAGACAGGTTTAGGAGTTGAACAAATTTTAGAAGCAGTAATAAGCAGAGTTCCAGCCCCAAAAGGAGATCCTGATGGACCTTTACAAGCGATGGTTTTTGACTCTGTTTTTAATCCATTTAGAGGAATTATTGCTTATTATAGAATAATGAATGGTTCTCTTAAAAAAGGAGAAAAAATTCAGTTTTTAAATACGGGAGCAACTTATCATGCCGATGAGATTGGAATTTTAAAGATGACACCTCAACCAAGAAAAGAAGTAAAAACAGGTGATGTTGGATATATTATTTCAGGTATCAAAATAGCCAAAGAAGTTAAGGTAGGGGAAACAATCACAACATTTGATAATCCTTGTTTAACCGCTGTAAAGGGATTTGAGGATGTTAAACCAATGGTATTTGCGGGTATTTACCCTGTAGATACAGATGATTTTGAAGAATTGCGTTATTCAATGGAGAAATTGCAATTGAATGACTCTTCACTGGTATTTGAACCAGAATCTTCAGCTGCATTAGGTTTCGGTTTCCGTTGCGGATTCTTAGGAATGTTGCACATGGAAATCATTCAAGAACGGCTAGAACGGGAGTTTAACATGACAGTAATTACTACTGTTCCTAATGTTTCTTACTTCTGCTACACAAGAAAGTATCCAGATGTAAAACAAATTGTAAATAATCCGTCTGATTTACCAGATCCTGCAACTATTGAAACGATAGAAGAGCCTTATATTAAAGCGCAAGTAATTACAAAGTCAGAATATGTTGGACAAGTAATGAACTTATGTGTTGAGAAACGTGGAGAATTACAGAATCAAGTTTACTTAACCCAAGACAGGGTAGAAGTCACTTTCAAAATGCCAATGGCAGAGATTGTATTTGATTTTTATGACCGTTTGAAATCTGTTTCTAGAGGTTATGCTTCTTTTGATTATCATCCAATCGGCTATCAAGTTTCTGATTTAGTAAAGCTTGATGTTTTATTAAACCATGAACAAGTAGATGCACTTTCAGCGCTAGTTCACAGAAGTAATGCTTTCGATTTAGGAAAGAAAATATGTATGAAGTTGAAAGAATTAATTCCTAGACAACAATTTGAGATTCCTATTCAAGCGAGTATTGGAGCGAAAATTATAGCCAGAGAAACAATCAAAGCTTTGCGTAAAGATGTTACAGCTAAGTGTTATGGAGGTGATATTTCGCGTAAGAGAAAACTATTAGAGAAACAAAAAGAAGGTAAAAAGCGCATGCGTCAAGTGGGAAGAGTAGAGGTTCCGCAAGAAGCTTTTTTAGCTGTTTTGAAGTTGAATGATTAAATATACAAAGTAAATTGGGCGAGTTACTTCTAAAAGCAATTGTTACAGGATTCATCTTAAGCGTAATGCTTGGACCTGCATTTTTTTTGCTTTTAGAAACGAGTATTAAAAGAGGAATTCGCGCTGCTTTGGCTTTTGATGCAGGAGTTCTTATTAGTGATATCATTTATATCGTAATTGCTTATGTTTTCATACAGCAAATAGAAGAACTTTCTACCGGAGGAGACAATGCATTGATCCGTGCGATTGGTGGAACACTTTTTATTGTTTATGGATATCTTACTTTTTTCAAGAAAGTAGATACCATTGAGGTAAAAAAAACAAGAAATATTAATGCGGACCCAAAAGATTATTGGATTTTATTCATTAAAGGGTTGTTGTTGAATTTAGCGAATCCTTTGGTCGTTTTTTACTGGTTTTCTGTAATGGCATTGGGGCATTCACGTTCGCAACATGCCCTTTCAGGAGGTGAAATGTTCTTCTATCTTTTATTTGTACTGGTTACATTTTTCACCATAGATATAATGAAAATTGCAGGAGCAAAAAAGTTACGTCCTTTCATAACCATTGCTTTATTGCGCTCACTAAACAGAATTACAGGATCTATATTAATGGCTTTCGGTGTGTTTCTGGTAATAAATAGCATCATTATGTGGCTAAAATAAAATGTAACGATTTTGAATATTTTGTTATAAAGATACGTGTTCCCATTTACGAATGGCAACCGAAATAATAAACGTATGTTTGAAGTGCGATTATTGAATAACTATAATTTCTATTATGTACAAAACGATTTTACTTTTTTCATTTATACTGCTTTTCTTTAACGTAAAAAGCCAATCTAGAAAAGATAGAAATCTATCAAAACGTCAGACCTTTTATTATGACCCAGCTGTAAGATCTCAGGTTGAAAGTCACGGATATTATTATTCCGATGATTTAGGAGAAACAACTGAAAGGCATGGAAAATGGTCGTTTTTTAACCGAGAAGGAACTTTAGTTGAGGAGCGCCATTACGACAGAAACAAATTAAATGGGGAGGTGACAAAATACTTCGGAAAAGATAAAATTCGCAGTATCGGATACTTTAATCAGGATCAACAGGACAGTATATTTATTGACTTTGCAATAACTGGGGATACTGTTCAAGTTGGTTACTTCAATAGGGGTGAACCAATAGGTAAATGGCGTTATTTCTATACAGATGGCGCATTAAAAATGGTTGAAGAAATTATAGATGAAACTTCTTACGTTTGGCAGTTTTACGGTGCAGACAGCGCTCATACAGAGTCATTAACGGAGGGCAATGGTCAAATGGCGACGTATTTCGGGAATGGTCTTTTAGAGTCATGGTATAATTACAAAGATGGTTTACGTCACGGCGTATTCGAGGAAGCTTCTGTAAATGGTTATTATTTGATGAAAGGTTCTTTTATTGAGAATAAACCAGAAGGAAAATGGGAATACTATTATTATACTGGAGATTTAGAAAAAATCTCTCATTATGAAAATGGAAAATTAGAAGGGTCATATATTTATTATTATGACAATAGTCAGATAAATGTTGAAGGCGAATTTGGCAATGGTGAAAAAACTGGAGAATGGATTTGGTATACTAATTCTGGAGTAATTGATATGAAAGGGTTTTTTAAAAACGGATTACAAGAGGGTGTTTGGCATTATAATTTTCCATCGGGTGACCTTTCTTATCGTGCTGAATATAAAGCGGGGAAAAAAGATGGGAAATGGACCTATAACTATAAGAATGGTGATAAGTTTAAAGTTGGTTACTTCGAAAATGACTTAAAAAATGGCAGTTGGACAACATGGTATGAAGATGGAACATTATTAATGGAAGGCAATTACAGAGATGACCTTGAGGAAGGAACTTGGAAAAACTATTGGAAAAATGGTCAACTAAAGAACCAGTCTGATTTTACTAAAGGAAAATTGAATGGAGAATGGTTGTCTTTTTATAAAGATGGCAAACCACTTTCAATAGGAAATTATGAGCTTGGTCAGAAATCTGGAGAATGGATTAGCTATTTCACCAATGGAATGCCAAAAGATATAGAGAACTTCAAGGTTATTGAAAAGAAATCAAAAGTGAAATATGGGCCAACTAAAGACAGATCAATTCGTGTTTCTGTTCCACACGGAAAGTCGGTAAGCTATTCTCAAAAGGACTTTTCAAAAACCCAAGAAGGGAAGTATAAGAAAGGTGAAAAACATGGAACCTGGACAGTTTACCATCAAGGAGGTCTTTTACCAGCAGTTATTTCTAATTATAAAAACGGAGAACTTCATGGTAAAATGAAAACCTTTGAATTCAGAGGAAATAGAATTATTTCGGAAGCGGAATATAAAGATGGTGTTAAGCATGGGAAAGTAAAGATTTACGACCAAACCGGAAAAGTGGTGAAAGAACAAAAATATAAAAATGGTGTTCAGGTTGTTGAAGGTGCGAATTTTTCGCCAGGCGGGCGGTAGGTTCGTTGCACTGCAAAGAAAATACATAAACCGCCGAAACGAATATAATTTAACCCGCGCAACAAACGTTGATGCATGAATGCAACAAACATACATGTGCTGCAACAAACGTAAACACAAGGTTGTAATTTACAATCCAAATACAATCATTCCAACAGCAAAGTAAATGAATAGACCTACCACATCGTTCAGTGTGGTAATAAATGGGCCTGTGGCAACTGCTGGGTCAACCTTGTACCGATGCAATATCAAAGGGATTAATGTTCCAAAAATAGCTGCAAAAACAATGACTATAAACAAGGCGATACTTACTGAAATTCCTAGTCTTATGTCTTGAAGCAACCAAGTGATACCAAAAATAAATGTGGCGCAAATCACACCGTTTAATAAGCCTAAAGCTGCTTCCTTACGAACTCTTGAAAAAATACTATTGAATTGATTGGTTCCATTCGCAATCGATTGTACTACGATTGCGCTCGATTGTACACCAACATTTCCTCCCATCGCAGCAACTAAAGGAATAAAAAAGGCTAAAGAAGGAATTTCTCCAATTTGGGTTTCAAAGTTTCCGATAACTTGAGAACCTAAAACACCACCTAACAAGCCAATTAAAAGCCAAGGAAGTCGGGCACGTGACATTTTTAAAATACCGGCATTGGATTCCACACTTTCAGAAATACCAGATGCCATTTGGAAATCTTTATCTGCTTCCTCACGTATTACATCAACGATATCATCAATAGTAATACGGCCTACTAATTTTTTTTGTAAGTTGAGTACAGGAATGGAAATCAAATCATATTTATCCATTACTCTCGCAACTTCTTCAGCGTCTTCATTGGTATAAACATAAGCCATATTCGTGTTTTCATAAACATCGCTGACTATTGATTTTGCATTGGCAACTAATAAGGCACGAAGCGATAACGTTCCTACAAGTCTGTCGTCATTATCTAAAACATAAATAGTGTGAACTTTATCTACTTCTTCGGCTTGTCTTCGGAGTTCAATTACACAACGGTTGATGGGCCATTCGAGTTTTGCACGAATAAATTCCGTTTGCATTAAACCCCCAGCAGAATTTTCGTCGTAATTTAAAAGCTTAACTAATGCGGAAGCATTATCACTATCCATTTTAGAAATGACCTCTAGCTGCCTGTCAATTGACATTTCACCGAGGATATCGACAGCATCATCTGAATCTAAATTTTCTAATTGAAGAGCAAGCTGATCTGAATTGAAAGTTTCAACGAAACGCTGACGTACATCATCTTCAAGCTCCATTAAAACGTTTCCTCGTAGGTCACCGTCTAAATGATCGTAAACGTATTTCGCCTCATCTCTGCTTAGTTCGTCGAGAATCTCAGCAATATCTGCTGGGTGTAGTTGAATGATCTCATTATTAATGAAATCACTATTGTTAACAGCAATTTCATCTTTAATCTCATTTAAATATTCTTTTGTTAAGTCGAACTGCATATTGATACGATTTCTGCAAATTTACAAAAGAAAAAACTGAGATTTTTTTCTTCTCAAAATTATTTCTTTGCAATGGCTTCTTCAACGAGTTGTGTTAATTCAATAAAATCATCAACACTTAATCTTTCTGCACGCAATTTCAAAAAAGGATGATCTGGAAGTAACTGCACATCAAGAATTACTTTTAAGCCATTCTTGATTGTTTTCCTGCGCTGATTAAAAGTAGATTTTATAACTCTTTTATATAAATTCTCATCGACAGGTAAGTGTGTTCGGTCATTTCTCAAACAACGAATCACACCAGATTTAACCTTTGGTGGCGGGTTGAAAACGTTTTCATGCACTGTAAAACAATATTCAATATCGTAGTATGTTTGCATTAAAACACTTAGAATCCCATACTTTTTCGATCCAGGAGGTTCTGCAATACGTTCAGCGACTTCTTTTTGAAACATTCCCATTACTTCAGGAATTTGATTTCTGTAATCAATACAATGAAATAGAATTTGTGACGAAATATTGTAGGGAAAGTTTCCGACCACAGCATAAGGTGCTCCATCAAAAAAAGCAGAAAGGTCAGTTTTTAGAAAATCTTCAGAATGAATCTTTCCTTGAAGTGCTTGATAAGCTTCATTTAAATACTTTACAGAATCTTTATCGATTTCCATTACATGTAAATCTGTACCCTTTATATCTAGTAAGTATTTTGTTATCGCACCCATTCCTGGTCCAATCTCAAGAATATTATTGGCGCCTTTGAAATTCGTGTATTGTTCAACAATTTTTCTACACGTATTCTCATCCGTTAAGAAATGTTGTCCTAAGTGTTTTTTTGGTTGTACGCTCATTGCTTAAACTCTTGAACTATGGAAAGTAGTGTTCTAAATGAAGCGAATTTACCTTCGAACTTTTCAGTATGTTCCGATTGTAAGCGCGGAGCATGTTGGGTTTGATAGGTGTCTAAATCTTCTTGAGAAATAGCGGTATACATAATTGCATAGGTTATACCTCCTTCTTCTTCACCATGAACTCGACAAATTTTACTATCTCTAAAATGTCCAGTTGACATCACATCAGGAACATGTGTGTCCCGCATCCAAGTTAGCCAATCTTCGGCTACACTTGCATCAAGACTAATTGTTACATTGTATACTACCATTTCACAAATTTACGAAAGTGAATTCAATAGTTAACCTTTTAGTGATAAAACAGTTTATAAACAAAAAACGTAAAGTAATTCCTGCGCGTTTTTCTTAAAAAGGGTTGATTTTATTTTTTAGCGATATCTCCTACTAAACCTTCCCATTTCACAAGGTGCATTTTAATGCTTCCCACCGCAATGTTAGCTTTCACTAAAACCGGAATTCTATTGGCATCATTTGTTACCCAAAATTCGACGTCGTCTTTATTTTTAAAATAACGTCCTTCTTGAACGACAGGTTGAAATTTGAGACATTCAAAAGTTCCTTTTCGAATACTGATATTTTCAGTACCTACATATCTCACCTTTAATGGCCAGATTTCTTCATCCATAAAACATTTGAATTCTGTTATATCACCGACTTTCATGTTTTTAAAGTCCAATGTTCTTGCATAGTAAAAAGATGAAATCATGTCTTGAATTGCAAGAGGGACTTTATATTCTTTCCCTTTTGTTACTACTTTTTGTTTGTCTTGCTTAAAAACGTATTCTTGGTTAATGGTATGACCTCCTTCGTTTACATCACGGACAAAAAGCCAAGGAAATGCTCCTTTTTTATCGATATAAGACTCATAAGTATCTTCTACTTTGTAAAACCAATTGAATGCACCAAGGGTTCTTCCTTCACCTTTAACATGAAATAGTGGTCTGCCATTGGCTCCTTTTTTAGCTGTTTCCTTCACGGTTAAAACTGCCTCACCAGCATCCATAATACCATAGCTGATACGATAGGTTAATTTTTCTCCACTCGTAAAACTTTTACTTTGAACTTCAGGAAAGAAAGTTTTTGTCGAGCTAGTCATTCCGACTAGCAATGCAGATATAATGAGGATTGAAATGATTGTTTTCATGGCTTTATATTTTTGTTCTCCATGGAAAATACAAAAAACTTGCCATATTATTTATTTCAGGATAGAAATTTAAAAAAGAGGGTGATATTTCTTTTACAAATACGTGGTATTATAAAAAAAAAGCAGTGAATTCAACCATGTAAGTGGGGAATTCACTGCCTTAAACTTTTGTATTTCTTCTTCAGAAAATGGAACCAGTTTAAGAATTAATCTCTTTTTGGCGCTCTTCCTCTGTTGTTACTATTTCTATTTTGTGGCTTTCTTTGTCCACCACCTCTTCCTCTTTGTTGAGGTTTCTTTGGTTTCGCTGCTGCGCTTCTATCTTCTATCTCTTCCTCCACTTCAGGATGAGGATCCATTACTGGAACTTTCTGCTTGATGAGTTTTTCAATATCTCTAAGATATGAACGTTCTTCATTATCACAAAAAGACAAAGCAATTCCACTTGCATGCGCACGTCCTGTTCTACCAATTCGGTGAACGTATGTTTCCGCAACGTTTGGTAAATCGAAATTCACTACTAAAGACAATTGGTCAACATCTATTCCTCGGGCTGCAATGTCAGTGGCAATTAAAATTTGAACTTTTCCATCTTTAAAATCTCCTAAAGCAGCCTCACGCTGAGGTTGAGATTTATTTCCGTGAATAGCCAAAGACTTGATCCCTTCTCTATCTAATTTTTTTACAATTTTATTGGCCCCATGTTTCGTGCGAGAAAAAACCAATACTGATTCTCCTGGACGGTCTTTAATGATATTGGCCAATAAATTCACTTTGTTTCCTTTGCTTACAAAATAAACACCTTGCTCTACTTTTTCAGCAGTTGCTTGTTGCGGTTTGATTGTTACCTGCTCAAATTCACCTAAAATCTTTTTAGACAATTCAACAATAGATTTAGGCATGGTAGCAGAAAAGAAGAGTGATTGTCTTTTTGCTGGAAGTTGGGCTATAATCTTTTTAATATCGTGGATAAAGCCCATGTCGAGCATTTGATCCGCCTCGTCCAACACTACAAATTTTAAATCACGGAAAGTAAGATGACCTTGATTTAATAAATCCAGTAATCGTCCTGGGGTAGCGACTAAAATATCGACTCCTTGCTTCAATCTGGCAACTTGTTTTGTTTGTTTTACACCTCCGAATATTACAGTAGTTCTTATACCCGTGTGTCTACCGTAATTGTTAAAACTTTCATCAATTTGAATGGCTAACTCACGTGTTGGTGTTACCACCAAAGCACGTATTTTGCGTTTACCATTTGAATCATTTTTAGAATTATATAAATGATGTAAAATTGGAATTCCAAAAGCAGCTGTTTTACCAGTTCCTGTTTGTGCAACACCCAAAAGATCTTTTCCTTTCAATAAGATTGGAATAGATTGTTCTTGAATTGGAGTTGGGTTTTCGTAGCCTTCTTCTTCGAGGGCTTTTAATATGGGTTCGGCTAAACCGAGTTGTTTAAATGTCATGTATTGTATATAAGTTGCAAAGATACGATTTTTAATGGATAATTTTTTTAATGGTAAATGGTTAGCTATTAAAGTTTAACAGGATGGCGGTTTATAATGGTTAACGTTAAATCATGTTGTGAATCAAGAAGCTATTAATCAAAAATGACAAAGACTTCGGAAAATCAGTACTTACCCATAAGTTTGTTTTTCGCGTAAAAGCCAAATAAGCTTAAAATTAATTGTTTTGTGACTAATTTGATGTAAATTTTGGAAAATACAAACTATGATAAAGATTTTATTACCTACAGACTTCTCTAAAAATTCTTGGAATGCCATCTCATATGCATGTCAATTATTTAAAGACGAAAAATGCACCTTAGTTTTATTAAACACATATAAGTCAATACCATATAGCGACAAACTTGTTGCGCCAAATCGTTCCGTGACAGGATCGATGGATGAAATTAAAGATGCATCTATAAATGGATTGGAAAAAATAAGTCAGCGTATTGAAAACGAGTTTAATAATTCTAAACATATGATTTCACAAGTTTCTTCTTTAAATGGTTTAACAGGAGAAATCGATGAAATACATGAACAATACGGAATCGATTTTATTGTAATGGGAACAAAAGGTGCTACAGGAGCAGAGAAAACACTTTTTGGATCAAATACAGTGGACGTTTTTAATGTTTTAAAATGCCCAGTTATAGCTGTGCCACAAGATTTTGATTTTGCTATACCAAAAGAAATATCATTTTTTACAGATTATAATGTCTTATTCGAAGAAAGCCAATTACAACCAATTATAGATATTGCCAGCCAATACGAATCAACAGTTAACATCATACATGTTAATGATAAGAAGTTGTCATACGATCAAGTTGACATTAGAAATAAGCTGGAAAAACTTTTTAAATCGACTTCTTGTGCATTGCCTACTGAGAAAAATAAATCGGTTCCCGAAGCTATTGAAGAATATAGGAAAGAAGGAGAAGTTAATTTCTTGGCAATGATTAATAATCAACATTCTTTCTTTGAAAATTTATTCTTTAAGAATAAAATTAATCAAATTGGTTTTCAGCTAAGTATTCCATTTTTAGTTATTCCAAGTATAAGTAAATAACGGAAATGTAAAATTTATTCTACTAATCAGAAAGTTAATTATTCTTTGAGAGCACAAGACTTGTTTTAATTTCATTTTCGCATGTGAATATAAATATGCAGTCAACCCATGAAATCGTCATCCTGAAAATCCTGAAAATCTTTGATTTTTGGATTGAAGGATCTATTTTAATTTACGCATTTTTAGCTATTTATTCCGGTGTAAATATTTACATAATAGTTGAATTAAATCCTGTGATTTAAATGGGTAACCCAATTAATTAATATTCGAAAACTGATCTAAATCAGTTTAAAATTGGGTGTCTAGCGATTAATTTGAAGTAAGTTTATAAAAAATCATAAAATGAATATTCTATTACCTACAGATTTTTCTGAAAATTCATGGAATTCTATTTCGTATGCATCTCAATTATTTAAAAATGAAACTTGTACTTTCTATTTGTTAAACACCTATAGATTAACAATATATGGTGCTGAGTTTGCTGTTCCAAATCCTTCCGAGATTAGATTAATGGAAACAATTAAGGATGCATCTATAAACGGATTAGAAAAAATAAGTCAGCGGATTGAGATAGCGCTTTATAATCCTAAACATACAGTTTCACAAATTTCTTCTTTCAGTACTTTAACAAGAGAAATGGATGAAATTCATAAAGAATACGGAATCGATTTTATTGTAATGGGAACAAAAGGAGCTACTGGAGCAAGTAAAGTACTTTTTGGATCCAACACAGTGGATGTTTTAAATAGTGTAAAATGTCCAGTTTTGGCGGTGCCAGATAATTTTGATTTTGAAATGCCAAAAGAAATATTATTTCCATCAGATTATAATATCAAATTCAATGAAAGTCAATTAAAACCAATTATAGATCTTACTAATCAATCACGTGTAAATATTTTACATGTTCTTTATGATAAGAAATTAACTGATCAACAACTTGATAATAGAAATAAGTTAGAGCAAATTTTTAAACCAATCTCCTATTTATTGCATACTGAAAAGAAACAAAATGTTCCAGAAGCAATAGAGCAATACCTGTTAAAATTAGATATTAATTTATTGGTAATGATCAATAACAAACATTCTTTCTTTGAAAATCTATTCTTTAAGAATAAGATAAATGAAATTGGTTTTAATCTAAGTATACCATTTTTAGTGATCCCTTCTAAATAGTGTCTGGTCGGAAACAGCACAAAATTAAAATTGATTCTTTTGAGTTTATTTTAATTTTTTTCTTGTCGGCTGATGCTCAGGCATCTCCTAAAGAAAGAAAATCAAACCGCAGTAAAGAAAGTTCATAAAAACCTTAATAAATTATTATGATTGAATAAATACCTCTCATCCCGATAAAATCGGGAATAAAAATAGTCTGTTTCCGACCAGACACTATTTAAAGACCGAATAAGAATAAAAAAAGCATTATTTGGCAACAATGCGTAAAGTCAATGCGGTGTTCCGTCTCCTCTTTTAACATTACGAGTTAAATGATTAAATTTAGATTCCGAAAAAAAACAGCTTTTGTCGCACAGGCTTGCCGCTGAAAGTTAACCTCAATAGTAAAAAAATATATGAGAACCACAATTGAAGAGATTAATGAAAACGAAATCTTTTACAACCGTGAGCGCGATGCTTCCGGCAACATGACAGAAGAAGCATATGGAAAAGCTGTTCCTCGTAAAGTTCAATTAGTAACTGGATGGACTCGTTTTGGGCATTATATTATTGATGCATTGATAATTGGTGTATTACTTATAGGTGCTGAGCTTGTTATGATAGACACCCTCAATCTTGGCTACTACATGGGTTATGATTTAAACGGCGTCAGTTACAGCTTGATTCCTACTATCGATAATATAGTTATTACAGTTGGTTATTATTTTATTTGTGAAAAAACTATGCAACGAACAATAGGCAAGTTTGCAACTAATTCTGTAGTAATTAATGAATACGCTGAACCGCCAGAAAACAGATCGCTTCTAGGTCGTTCATTTTCAAGATTAGTCCCATTAGAAGCATTTTCTTGTTTAAGTGATAGAGGATGGCATGACCGCTGGTCTAAAACTTATGTGGTAAGAACAAATGAAAGGGATACATTAAAAAGACTATTAAACGAGCAACAAAGTGTTTTTATAAGTGATAATCCAAGTATTCTTGATTAATTATAAAATGTAAATAAATTCTGCCTTTTTGATTCTGATAAGAATATTGCTTTGATGGGTTGTGAAAAACGACAACTGATTTCTCAATTGCCGTTTTAATATTTGCAGAAATGAAACTTAAAATTCATTTCTTAACCCAAGGAATATCTATTGATCAAACTTTTTTGTAGAACTTCTCTAGATTCATTCAAAAGTTTCTCAATCTCTTTTACAGAGCTATTTCTAACATGAGCTATTTCCTGTAAACTAAACATTTGCTGCGATGAAAGTTCAAAAACATTTTGCATTGGTAAAGTTAAATTATGCAATACCATTTGTATATGTCGATCAATGTTTTCATTGTTTAATTCTTTATCGATCTTGTTAATAAACTCGTTCTTTCCTCCTTCAATAAATACATGATTTAAGGTATAGTCATTTTTCTTGTAGGAGATATCGTCCAACTCTTCAATCATCATTAAATCTCCATCACCATCCGTACTAAATTCTTCTTCCATGGCGTCCCACTCAGGCCTGGAATAATCGTCGATATTTTGAAAGAAAAAGTCATTAAACTCTTCTTCAACGATAATTTGTTCCAGTAATTCGTTGGTTTTTTTAAAAATCCATAGGTAGAAATCCCTATCATCTTTCAGTTCTTCAATATGGTCATAGACTTCAATAAAAAGCTGATCATAAAAGTCATCTGCTTTATATTTTCCTTTTGGTAGATTCCCTGTTCTCGTAGCTGTAATAAGCCTCCTATTTATGTACTTTTTAACTTCAGGAAGAATCTTTAGCAGTTCATCGTTAAAAGAAGCTTTGTTTTTTTCTTTTCTAAGTTTCACCAGTTGGCGAAATGTTATTTCAACGGTTGATCGAAATGTTTTTTGATTTTGCGAAAGTTCTGAATTCATTTGATTTGATTTTAAAGTTCTTATACTTGAAAGTACAACTTTATCTTAAATAAAAAAATGACAAAAATCAGTATTCAGGATTAGTCCTTTAGAACTGGATAATAATCGTTTAAAAGTTCATCTGTCGCAAATTCATAGAGATGTGAATTTCAGATGCTAAAAAAGTTTGAAATAAAAACGAATTCCTCAATGATAAACGCTTTTATTTAGGTTTAACTACTTTTTTGGGTTACCAAGATAAGTCGTGATTATTTAAAAAGAGATTCCTCGTCGTTTCACTCCATCCTTTAGATTAGCAAAAGTATAATTATTTACAAATTATATGTAAATTAAAAAAGAATGAGGTGAACTTTAACTTCATCAAGTTTTCGAAC
>Ga0307937_1000525_pt1 | contig 23445 bp, 18 predicted proteins | sample OrgLakmetagenom3_FD_201814 | JGI IMG/M metagenome (GOLD analysis project Ga0307937, IMG submission 201814) | Saline water microbial communities from Organic Lake, Antarctica - #3 | ecosystem: Environmental > Aquatic > Non-marine Saline and Alkaline > Saline | place: Antarctica: Organic Lake...
TACTCATTTAGCCCAGCTAAATTCCGTTTTCAGCGCCTTGTATCTGAAAAAAATAACTGCCTTATCATTCCAAACAGAGTTATTAGAGATGCCCTTTAACCTAATTATAATGAATATTATTTCTAACTTTTAATCTTATTCGTAGGCTTGCATAGATTCTTATTGGTTCTATATTATTTAGTGGGGGTGAATTTTTAGTTAAAGCTTAACCCTTATTGATTTAGTTCTTCCATACTTCTGAATAGTAAGTTTATAGTCTTTCTATTTTAAAGGAAATTTCTTTTTAAAACATACTTCTCTTAACCCAATAAAGTATTCTATTTAGTGTCTGGTCGGAAACAGACTATTTCTCAAAATTTATATAATTTTAATTTTGTGCTGTTTCCGACCAAACACTATTTAAGACTTTAGTATTCTCAGTCCCCAGCTAGTGGACTAGTTATTTGTAATACAGTGTCTTGGTTGCCTATTTGTAAAGGGTGTAATATATCCTACGGAAGGCCCGCATCGACTCCGTTCAGAGAAGAGTAAGTCATCGTATTGATGATTTTTTTAAATTCCAATTAAACGATTAGTAGATCTATTCATTTTTGGAAAGTTTAAATTTGATTACCAAAGTATTCCATACAGAACAAAAAAAAATAAAACACAACATTTTCAAACCTCCCTAAAATTTTATACATTTACGTTGTATATAGTAATAATAAAATTTAAATTTACTCTTATGAAAAAAGTATTTATGTACGCTACAGCCTTTTTTATGACGCTTTCAATAGCTTCTTGCGGAGGTGATTCTGTTGAATCTGAAATGGATGATGTTCAAGACGCTCTAGAAGAAACAGGCGAAGAAATGGAAGAAGTCTCTGATGAAATTGGTGACAGAATGGAAGAAGAAGTTGAAGAAGCGGAAGATAACATGGAGGAGTCTATGGATAAAGCCGAAGATAAAATGGATAAAACCATGGATGATGTAGAGAAAAAAGTTGATGAAACTATGGATAAAGTAGAAGCGAAAGTTGAAAAAGTAAAAACGACATCTACTGCATCTGAAGATAAGCTAATAGAGCAAAAGCCAAAACAAGAAAAACCATCTGGATTAGTGAAACAAAAGTAACAGTTTGACAAACATAAAATGAGCTTGTCATCGGCAAGCTCATTTTTTTATGCGTTAAATTTCATTCTTAATAGCTGAAGTATCGGAGTTTAATTTTACAACGTATTTTATCGACCAGACACTAATTAGGAGGAAGTATGCTTTAGACTATATGCAATTGGCAAGTTTTAGCATTTAATACATCAAATTGGTTTTTATAAATAGAAAGTGCAGTAATAAAGTAATCAATTTAAAAACGAAGGCAAAAACAAGCATAAAGCTTACTGCCTTCTGCCCATCTAAACTAACACTTATTCATTTAAAACCGAAACTTGAGTTAATAAGACTTAAAAATCACTGCTTCTCGTCTTTGTACTTCTTTTTGTACTTATTATACAGTTTGGTTTGTACGTTCGTAAGGTCAATAAATTCTCCATCGATTATCCCCATTAAAACATTATTGGTACGCATGTCTAAAGGTGTTCCTCTATTTACAAAAAAAGTTGCTTGTTTTCCCTCTTCAATGCTTCCAGCTATTTTTTCTATTCCTAGTATTTTTGCAGTATTTAAAGAAATTGCAGAAATAGCTTGTTCCTCTGTTAATCCGTAAGCCATAGCTGTTCCCGCTAAAAAAGGAATATTTCTCGAATTCATTGTTTCCATCATACCTGAATTTTGAATACAGAATAAAACCCCTTTACTTTGTAATAAGTAGGGCAGTCGGTAAGGTAAATCAATAGGATCATCTTCGTTTGATGGAAGCGTGTGTCCTCCTTTAATTATCACAGGGATTTCAGCGGAAACTAATTGATCTGCTACTATGTGGGCATCATAGCCACCAACTATAACTGGGAAGTTGATTTCTAAATCCCTTTGGAAATCAATAATATCTAAAAGTGCACGCATTTGATCTGCATGGATGTACAATCTTTTTTCACCCGTAAATAATTCGCGCATCGCTTCAAATCGTGCATCATATAAATCTTTTGTACTGCTGTAGGCCGATGCAGCTTTAAAAAATGCACGAATATCTTTCAGTCGTGAACTGTATTCATCATTCGATTCTTTTGGAGCTGACTCGGCACTCCATCCACCAGCTTTAACAGTAGATGGCCAATTCAAATGTATACCATCATCTACTTTTAAAACTGCGTCTTCCCAATTCCAGCCATTCAAGCTCATTATAGAGGAAGTTCCAGAAATAATACCGCCCTGCGGAGTAGCTTGTGTATAAAACACACCGTTTGTCCTTACAGTTCCAATCACATCTGATTCGACATTGAAAGCAATTAATGAACGTACATGTGGATTATAAGCTCCAACTTCGTTAAAGTCCCTGGTCGCTCTAACAGCACCAATTTCTGTTAATCCCAACTTAGAATTTGGCGCAAAGAAGCCTGGATAAATAGCTAAACCTTTCAAATCAATAATTGTATCCCAAACTGTTTTCTCCAAATTGTGTGTCAAGGCATTGTCTACTAAAATGATCTTATCTCCTTTAATTCCAACCAATCCTTGATTAATTACTTTTCCATTCCCAACGTGAACTGTTGCTTTTGAAAGTAAGATAGTTTTTTGTGCTGATCCAAATAGAGCAATGCAATGGATAAGGGTGAATGCTGTAATTATTTTTAGTGCTTTCATTTTCTAATGTTTTGATTCTCCAATAGTGTCACAATGCCAATGTTTCTCATTCTTCTTGACGAAAGACTTCTTCGCTTCTCCATTTTGATTTGAAGTTAACATCTTACTGATAATACGCGCTTTTTCTGTTCGAATGGTGTAATAATGATCAACACTTTTCCAAGAATCATAAAGAAGTTCCCCATCTATAAAAGTTTTTGAAACTTGAGCATTAATACTCAAGGGGTTCGCTGTCCAAATTACAATGTCAGCATCTTTTCCTTTCTTTAAACTCCCCATTCTTTCGTCAAGGTGTAAGAGCTTTGCTGGGTTTAAAGTAACCATTTTCCAAGCATCCTCTTCAGACATTCCACCGTATTTTACAGATTTAGCAGCTTCTTGATTCAACCGGCGACCCATTTCTGCATCATCTGAATTTATTGCTACAACAACGCCTTGTTCTTGCATTATATTCGCATTAAATGGAATAGCATCTTTCACTTCGTATTTGTATGCCCACCAGTCAGAAAATGTACTTCCACCTGCACCATGTTTTGCCATCTTGTCAGCTACTTTATAGCCTTCCAAAATATGTGTAAATGTATTTACTGTAAAGCCCATCGAATCGGCAACCTTCATCAGCATATTGATTTCACTTTGCACGTAACTGTGACAACTGATAAATCGTTCTCCATTTTTAACCTCCCAAACAGTTTCCAATTCCAAATCAATTGCAGGTGCTGAAATATTCTTACGATCAACTTTCTTGGCACTCATTGCGTTAAAGTCATTCCATTTTTTCTTATATGCTTCTGCACGAATAAAAGCATCGTAGAAAACTTGTTCAACACCCATTCTTGTTTGAGGGAAACGCACTGTTTGATAATCGCCCCAGTTACTTTGTTTTACATTTTCACCTAAAGCAAATTTGATGAACTTCGGCATATCTTTAACAAGCATTTCCTCCGGAGAATATCCCCATTTTAATTTTATAATTGCCGACTGTCCTCCTATAGGATTTGCAGAGCCATGAAGTAAGTGAGAAACAGTTACGCCACCAGATAATTGGCGGTATATATTGATGTCATCATTGCGCACAACATCAGCGATGCTCACTTCAGCTGAAACAGCCTGTCCACTTTCGTTTACTCCTTTTGAAATCGCAATATGTGAATGTTCATCAATAATTCCTGAAGTTATATGCATTCCCTTGCAGTCGATCTCTATGGCATTAGCTGGAATGCTAAAGATTCCTGTCCCAACAAATTCAATTTTACCATCTTTAAGAATCACAGTGCCTTTTTCAACTAATCCTTCTTCTTCATTTGTCCAAAGAGTTGCGTTTCTTAATACATAAGTTTTCTTCTTTGGCAAGGAATCAAAACCATAGGCCATGTTCGGGAACCAAGTTTTTCCAATCGAACTCGTGTCAATAGAAATTGTGTTTTTTGCGATTTCTTTAGCATCGGTTTCTGGTCCTGACAATTGAATTCCAGACCACTTTACCCATTCTCCGTTAGGCAAATGACCATGGCCAATAAAAGCGTTAATTGTTTGACTATAGTTTCCATGCAGTGTAATTACACCTTCATATTTATTGTCTTTTACTTCGAAATAAAAAACAGCATCTCTAAAGTCTACACTGATTCCTGCTTTTGCTTTTAAAGTATCAACTTTCGTTTTCATTGTGTTTGAATCAACAATTGTTTTATAGCTGATTACTGTTCCTGTTGGTTTTTCGGCTGTTCCTTTAACATCAATCACGTAAGATGTTTCTGGTAAACTGAACCTGTATTTTCCACGGATATCAATTTCTGCTTTTTCATTTATGAAATGTTGTTTCCCCAAGGACCAAGATTCTTCCAGCGTTGCATCTTTCCTTTCAAAAGGATCTTTGTCAAAAACAGAGAAGCTTGCCAATTTACCTTTTTCTAAAGTTCCTAGTTGATCTTCTATTTTGAAAATTTCGGCTGGAACTGTCGTTAAAGCAGCTAAAGCATCTTCACGGGAAAGTCCACGTTCGAGTATACTGTGAAAGTGTTTCCAGAAATCTTCTGCTTTAGTATGCCCTTTCGAAGAAATAGCAAATTTAATTTTGTTCTTATTGAGAATATATGCGTTCGACGGAGCTAATTCCCACTCTTTTAAATCACTCAACGGAATTTCACGTACAACATAAGGATCTCCAACATCGTATGCTTCTGGAAAATTGATAGGTATGATTAGCGGATGTTTCCAGCCTTTAAAATCATTGATTTGCTCATATTCATTTCCTCCTCCTAAAATAATAAAGTCTAACTTAAATTCTTCCGCGATTTTATTCGCTCTTAAGACTTCTAACTTATCATTTACAGTAAATATCATTGGACCAGAAAGCTGTTCATTCAAAGCATTTAGAGATAAGTTTTCTGGCAGTGATTCTCGGTTATTTTTGTAGTAACTTGCGTCATAAAGAGCTTGACGTAATAAAGCAATTGCACCCATTTGTGAGGACGGGTAAGTTTGTTTCGATACTCCTTTTTCCAAAGAAAAATAAGCTCCACCTTTTGATTTTAGTATAGCGTTTTTATAAGGAATGTCACCCAAAGCCACAACTGTTCCATTTCCTCGGGCAATTCCATCTTCGATGTGCGTTACGGCAACAGAAAACCCCATTTCTTGAAGCACTTTTGATGCTTTTGAGTCTGACTTAAAATGAAGCGCTGCATCTGCTTCTGGATGGATGGATTCGTTCCAATAATAGGCGCCTTCTTTACTTGTTTCAATTTGGGGTTTTGGTGACCATTTTTGACCTTCAACTTCTGGCAATCCGATAGAAGAATAACTTTCGATAAATGAAGGGACAATCGTTTTCCCTTCCATGTCAATTATAATTGCTCCATCGGGGAGACGCACCAATCTTCCAACAGCAGTAATTTTCCCATTTTCAAAAACCAAAGAACCTTTATTGATTATTTTTTCAGGACTTACTATGATTTTTGCATTGCGTAAAACATAGATAGAAGCTTCCGATTCTTCAACGCCGTTTTTAGGTACAGGGATTTGTCCAAAAGAAAATGAACTACAAAAAAGAACAGTAAATAAAATAGAATATATTATTTTCATTGAGCATAGAAATTATAAACAGCGAAATTAATCATTTATAAAGAATCACTAATTTAAATCAGTTGTTTTTAGGTATATTTGACCAAAAAATAGCAAATGAAAGGATTAGTAGCAGCTCACTCTGGATTAAGATACATTGTACTCGCATTGTTAGTTATTGCAATTATTAATGCAATAGCAAATTTGAAATCAGACAAGTACGAAAAGAAAGATAAAATGATCAATCTTTTTGCAATGATTTTCATTCATATTCAATTATTATTGGGTTTGGTCTTGTACTTTTTGAGTCCAAAAGTTCAATTCGTGAAAGAGGCGATGAGTGAGCCTATATTGAGGTTCTACACTGTCGAGCACATTTTGTTAATGGTTGTTGCTATAATTTTCATCACTTTAGGGAGGAAAAAAGCGGAGAAACAAACTTTGCCAGCAAGACGGCACAAAATGATTCTGAGATATTATGGTTTGGGGCTACTAATTATTTTTGTTGCAATTCCATGGCCATTTATCTATGACGTAGGAGCCGGCTATTATTAGTCGATTTATGTTGATATAAGTGTACTTTATAAATTTTTTCTTACAATTATTGAATGGAAGTAGGTAAATTAACAGACGATTTAGAAGGAGAAAAAGCGATTTTGGTTGGAGTAATCATCCAAGGTCAATCTGAGGAGGAAGCCACAGATCATATCGAAGAACTTGAGTTTTTGGCGTTAACAGCAGGAGCCGTTACCCATAAAAAGTTTTTGCAAAAACTTCAAAAAACCAATCCGAAAACTTTTCTAGGAACAGGTAAAATAGAAGAGATTAGAAAATATGTTGTTGAACATTGCATTGATATGGTGATTTTCGACGACGAACTTGCGCCATCTCAGTTGCGTAATATTGAAAAAATATTGGAGGTCAAAATTCTTGATAGGAGTAATCTTATACTCGATATTTTTGCTTCAAGAGCACAAACTTCACATGCCCGAACGCAAGTTGAATTGGCTCAGTATCAATATTTATTGCCGCGATTAACCAACATGTGGACGCACCTAGATAAGCAAAAAGGAGGTATTGGAATGCGTGGACCTGGTGAGCGTCAGATCGAAACGGACCGTCGGATTATCAAAGATAAAATCACTTTACTTAAAAAGAAGCTGATAGATATTGACAAGCAAAAAATAGTTCAGCGTGGGAATCGTGGTCAACTGGTGCGTGTTGCTTTGGTAGGTTACACCAATGTAGGGAAAAGTACAATAATGAATTCTTTAAGTAAATCCGCGGTATTTGCTGAGAACAAACTTTTCGCAACATTAGACACAACGGTTCGAAAAGTTGTTATTGAAAATCTCCCTTTCTTGTTAACAGATACTGTCGGGTTTATTAGAAAGCTTCCACATCAATTGGTAGAGTCCTTTAAATCAACTTTAGATGAGGTAAGAGAGGCAGATTTGTTAATTCACGTAGTAGATATTTCGCATGCTAATTTCGAAGATCATTATCAAGTAGTTAACGAAACGTTGAGTGATATCGATAAAACAGATAAACCAACAATCGTTGTTTTTAATAAAATTGATGCTTACAAGTATGTCCCATTAGATGAAGATGACTTGACTCCAAAAACAAAAGAGAACTATTCGCTTGAGGAATTGAAGAAACAGTGGATGACAAAAATGGACAACAATAAATGTATCTTCATTTCAGCAGAGGAAAAAACAAACTTTGATGAGTTAAAACATGTGATTTATGAAGAGGTAAAAACTATTTTCCAAATCCGATATCCTTATAATAATCTTTTGTACAAAGATAATTACGAGTAAGCAATTACGAATGGATAATTACGAATGTTCAATTATGAATTCGTGGTAGCGTTACATTTCTGAAAGATCATAAAAGTATTTCTTAAGAAGGATTAAATTAAATACTCTCACTGTCTCCCTTAAGGGCATCTCTAATAACTCTGTTTGGAATGATAAGGAAGTTATTTTTTTCAGATACGAGGCGCTGAAAACGGAATTTAGCTGGGCTAAATGAGTATTTCGGCAACGAAGTAGTTGGAATAAAGAACAAGTTAGCGACCAAAGTAGAGTTTTTAGAGGTGCCCTTAATATATTTCACGCTTTTAAAGACGATTCAAAAAGATGTACACGGAGAAAAAAGGTTCTTTTCGTTGCACTCGTCGGATTTATTACACAGATATATACAGAGGTTTTTCGCAGAGATGCACAGAGCAAAAAAAGAGTTTACTCGTGAATCTATGTAATTTCTACGTTTACTCCGTTTAAAACAATGAACCCAGTGAGAAAATTATACCATACCCCAACCTCTGTGAATCTCTCTGCCTCCTCGGTGCGCTCCGTGTTAAAAAGAACTGAGCGCAGCGAACATCAACCCCATTCGTAATTATCTAAATCATTACAAACTGATGATCTTTCAATAAAGCTCTCAAAGCTGGATCTGGACCCAAAAACTGCTCTCCGAATTTATCCATTTCCTCTTTTGTTTCTAACGATAAATTTTCTTGAATTTCTTCAATATACGTTTGTCCGATTACAAATGGTGTCATTGTTGGAATTATTTTCCCACCTTGAAACTGACCTACAATATGATATTCGTCATTGATTTTTACTTCTTCTTCAGAAAATAGACAAGCTGATTTCCAGTCTTCTCTCCAATTTTTATCCCAACGGGTTTGACGTTTCTCTAGGAAAGATGCTCCACCCATCATTTTCATTAAGTAGGCTTTAGATTCCTTACTCATTTTTTCACCTTGCTTTTCAGCACAAGGAATACAAATAGCGACTTCAAAAAGTGTTACATCTTTTCCTTCGTCAACGCGCTTATATGCTTTTTCTATTGTATAGGGAACTTGTTCTTCTGTTAAGTTACGTTCACAAATCTTGCATGCAGTAAACGGTTGATCATCGCTGTCTGAATTAAAATCATTGGGTATATCTAAATTCATAATATTTTGAGAAAGTTTAATTTGTATAGTTCAAAAAGAAATTAATTATTTTTCTTGGATAGCTTTTAAATAAGTTTTAAGGCTTTGCTCATCCTTTTTATCGAGAATAAGTAAACGATTATCTGACTCAACAACAATATGATTATCTAATCCTTGAATAATTGCCAATTTATGATTTGGCAAATTAATTAAACAATCAGTTGATTTAAAAACGTGGGCATTATCACCCTTTATACTGTTTCCATTCACATCTTTATCTAAATGGTCGAATAAGCTTCCCCAAGTTCCAAGATCACTCCAGTCAAAATCAGCAAGAATAACATCAACGTTCTTTGCATTCTCCATTATCGCAAAGTCAATAGAAATATCTTCACACTTCCTAAATGCTTCATTGACAAATTCGTATTCTCCAGGTGTATTGTAGATTTCGAAATTATCACAAAACAATTCATGTAAGTCTGGTTTAAATTTTTTAAGCGCTTTTAATATGGTTTTTGCTTTCCAAACAAAAATCCCTGAATTCCAATAGTAATCGCCACTTTTTAAGAAAATCTCTGCCATTTCGCGGTTGGGCTTCTCTGTAAACTGCTTTACTTTAGAGATATGACCCGCAATTATATCTCCATCTTGGTGGAATTGAATGTAGCCGTATCCTGTATCAGGACGTGTTGGTTTTATGCCTAAAGTTAAAATGCGCTCTTCTCTATCGGCACGAATAAGAGCTGTATTGATTATTTTTTCAAATTTATCTTCTTTAATAATCAAATGATCTGACGGTGCAACGATTAAATTAGCATCGCTGTTGAGTGCGTAAATTTTTGCTGCTGCGTAAGTTATGCAGGGTGCCGTGTTTTTTCGTTCGGGCTCTGTTAAAATCTGGTTTGATTGAAGAGCTGGCAACTGGGTTTTGACCAATTCAACATAACTCTCGTTGGTAACAATGTAAATATTTTTCTCAGGAACAACTTTTATAAGTCTTTCATAAGTCAATTGAATAAGCGTTTTGCCAATTCCTAAAACATCTAAAAATTGTTTTGGGCATTCGTCAATCGACATTGGCCAAAATCTGCTACCAATTCCACCTGCCATAATTACCGCGTAATTATCCTCTCTCATTATTCGTTTTTTAATGGCTCAACTTCCGCCAATCGGTTGACGAGGTATTTTTTGCCAGTGTTTACTTCAGTGCAAAGGTACTTTCTTCTGCGCAATATTCCTCGTTGAAAGGTCATTTTACCTAGCCTGAAGTGCATATTATTTCCAATGTTTTCAAGGAGTTCCATGTCATCATTGACTTCATTAAATTCTCGAAGTGCACGCATAAGATCTATATCAGTGCAACTTGAAGCTTTTAAATTATGAAGACTTCTTACCAAAGCTTTCTCAATAGCTTCAGGTAATTCCTTTTTTTCCAATACAGGAATAAGGAGTCTTTTAAATTCATTTTTCCATTCTGTGCCATGAGGTTGAACCTTACCCCCAAATTTGACGTAAGTGGTCATGTGCGCAAATTCGTGAATTGTAGTTATCAAAAATGCATATGGATTTAAATCACCATTGATCGAAATCCGATGTGGTTCTCCTCTAAAAGGTGGACGATAATCACCAGCTTTTGTCTTTCTAGGTTTACTGATTCTAAAAGCAATATTTTCTGAAAACATCAGTTCTACAACATAAGGAGTGTAGCGCGCTGGTATATACCGATTTAAAGCCTTTGTAATATTTTCTTTCTTTGATTTCACAAAACAAATATAATTATAAGATTAATTTTTATTGAATATATTGTTTTGTTTAAGAATAAGCTATTAATTTAGCATAACGAATGAGTTATATAGTAAGCATAGGAAAATACGTAGGAATGATGACGCAAGTGTTCTCTAAACCAGAGCGCTTTAAAGTCTACTATAGACGTACAATATCAGAAATCGAGACCATAGGAATTAATTCTGCGGGAATCGTAGCAATACTCTCCGTTTTTATGGGAGCAGTAATAGCTTTGCAGACGGCTTCAAATATGGATAGTCCGCTTTTGCCAAAATATACCATTGGTTACATCACAAGGTCAAGTACGATTTTGGAGTTTTCACCAACCATTATTTCATTGATTTTAGCTGGTAAAGTGGGCTCAAATATCGCCTCGGAAATAGGAACAATGAAAGTGACTGAACAAATTGACGCCCTTGAAATAATGGGTGTGAACTCATTGTCATTTCTAGTTTTGCCTAAAATTATCGCAGCTGTTTTCTTCTTTCCTTTCTTGATTATTTGTTCAATGGGATTAAGCATTATGGGTGGATATTATTCTGTAACAGCAGCTGGTTTAGCTTCACATGAAGAATTCGTATACGGAGTTCGGGCTTTTTTTAAAACAAGTGATATTGTTTATGCCTTAGTTAAAACCTGTGTCTTTGCTTTTATAATTGTTTCCGTATCTTCTTATTTTGGATATTATACAAAAGGAGGAGCTCTAGATGTTGGGAAATCATCTACTCAAGCAGTTGTTTGGAGCAGTATCGTGATTTTATTAGCGAATTTTATTCTCACTCAATTAATACTGATGTAATGATTGAAGTGAAAAACATAAATAAATCATTCGGAGAAAATCATGTTTTGAATGACTTTTCTGCTCAATTTGAAGCAGGGAAAGTAAACTTAATTATTGGCCAATCTGGTCAAGGAAAGTCTGTGCTCGCGAAATGTATTGTTGGTTTGATGGAGGTAGATACCGGAAGTGTACTCTACGATGACAGAGATTTCTCCAAAATGAACAGGAAAGAGAGAAAGGAAATCAGAACAGAAATTGGAATGCTTTTTCAAGGTTCAGCGCTTTTTGACTCTATGACTGTTGAGGAGAATATAATGTTTCCGCTTAAGATGTTTACTAAGATGTCCAAAAAGGAAATGCTTGCGCGCGCAAATACTTGTTTAGATCGTGTAAACTTAACAGGGCAAAATAAGCTTTTACCAGCAGAGTGCAGTGGAGGAATGCAGAAAAGGGTAGCTATTGCTAGAGCAATCTCTATGAACCCAAAATATCTTTTTTGTGATGAACCCAACTCCGGTTTAGATCCAAGTACGTCTATTTTAATTGATAATTTGATTCAAGAAATCACTTATGAATACAATATGACTACTGTTGTTATTACACACGATATGAATAGTGTTATTGAAATAGGTGATCAAATCGTATTTATACATACAGGAAGAAATTGGTGGGAGGGAACCAAAGAAGAAATTATTAAAACAGATAATCAAGAAATTATTGATTTTGTTTACGCTTCGAAATTCATGAAGACTTTGAAAGGTAAACTTGCTTAATTCTTTAATCTTTTAAACATGAAAATTTACCACAATCCACGCTGTTCAAAAAGCAGAAGTGCCTTGCAATTATTAACCGATAAAGGAGTTGATGTCGAAGTTGTAAAATACTTAGAAGACACACCCAGCAAAGCAGAACTAATAGATGTTTTGAAAAAACTAAGTAAAAATGCAGAGGAAATCGTTCGGAAAGGTGAACCAGACTACAAAGATAATTTTAAAGGAAGGAAATTATCTGATGATGAGTGGATTAACGCATTCATTCAATTCCCCAAATTGATTGAACGTCCTATTTTTATCAATGGAGATAAAGCAATTATAGGAAGGCCCCCTGAAGTGGTGCTTACTTTATTATAAATACAAAATAGTTAGTGCAATTCAAATTGAGAGACATTAAACGTATTGTTTAATGCTGATCCTGACTTGTTCCAAATACTTATTTGAATCGTTTTAGATTTCTTGTGTACCAAGAATTTAGAATTAATGAAGAAGTAGGATTTTAGATTCTCACTTAACTCTTCCTTTTCCCAAAGTACAGTATTCCCGTTTTCATCTGCTGCTTTAAATACGAGTAAAACCCCCTTTTTAAAGGAGCCTTTTATCGTTTTGAATTCAATCAATTGTTCTTTTGCTAAAGGAAGTTCAAGTGATAAAAGAGATTGAAATTCATTATCTTTAATTTTGGTGACGTTATTTTTTGAACATATACGAAGTGCTCTCTTTCCTTCTTGAATAGATTTAAAAAAGTGCATCATTGGAATATTATCACTTTGCATTATTTTAGGAGAAAATCGCAACCCTTCGATAAATTGATTAACGGTATTGATGGTCCAAAGGTTTTTAATTTCAATATTTGAAGGGTCCAAGTTTTTTGGAAGGTCATAAATTGGAAGAGATAACTTTCTACTCTTTTCATTCATTTCTTTAATGAATTCCTCTGTTGGAGAATAGTTTACTAAGAACGTCTTGTCTTGAAAAATACTATCCAAATAAGTGTATTGTTTTTCATTAAATATTTCGATAAGCAAGTCAAATTGAGTATTTTTGAAAGTACTTTCTAATCTTTTAGTTGCAAATGCTAGGAGTTCTTCTCTCTCTTGTAATGATTGGTTTATTTGGGGATTGTAAAGTAATTTTAAATCTAAACACAGTGTTTTGTTCTTCCAGTTTTCTGATTTAGCTTTTCTCAAAAAACTGGATATATCTAGAAGACTATTTTCATAGTTGCAGTTCCTGATTTTTAAAATTTCTTTATCAGAACATAAAAAGAAATTGATTAAAGAATCTTGGCAGTTTTTAATCTTGTGATCATGAAAAATCCATAGGGTAGAATCTGCGCTCAATTGCAAATCAATTTCACTTCCATCAATTGCGTTTATTGAATTGGAAATGGAAGCCCAAGTATTCTCCATTAATTCTATATTTCCGTTTTCATTTATTGATCCACTCCCTTTATGACCAATTAGTTTAATATTTTCTGGAATAGAAATAGAAAAATAAGTGTTTGGCTGCTCTTTACAGGATCCAAGCAGGAACAATAATAAGATGAAACTGTAAAGTGCAAGTGATGTTTTCATATCCGTGCTGTTTTTAAAACAAATAGATTTTTTGTAAATTTACTAGTAATTTTCATAACGAATGCAGTTAAGGAAGCATCGTTATGTTGCATTAGAACTCTATATAAAAACCATGTGTATATTTTTAAATTTCTTAGGTTCAACAAAATAATATTGTTTTTGAGATTGTAAATTTGATTTACAAATAATAATAATTTGTTTCTAATTCTAGTTTTTTAAAAATTAGGTAAGGATAAATAAATCAATATTCCTTTACTTCAAAAGGATTAAAGCTCCCCATAGCTTCAACTTCCTTAATTGTATTTTTCTCAACACGTAAGACTCTTCCTGGGAATTTCTCGACTAATCCCATATCGTGCGTTGCCATAAGTAATGCTGTTCCTTCTTTAGCAATCGCATGAAGTAAGTTCATAATCGCACCAGAAGTTTCAGGGTCAAGATTTCCTGTAGGCTCATCGGCTAAAATTAATTCTGGATTATTGAGGAGTGCTCTTGCGATAGAAACCCTTTGTTGTTCACCACCCGAAAGCTCATGTGGCATTTTGTAAGCTTTTTCTTCAATCCCTACCATTCTTAAAACCTCTAATCCGCGTTGTTCCATGACCGCTTTCTTCTTCCAACCTGTTGCTTTCATAACGAAAAACAAGTTCTTCATAACAGAACGGTCAGTCAATAATTGAAAATCTTGAAAAACAATTCCTATTTTTCTTCTCAATAAAGGAATATCGCGTTTCTTAAGTTTGTTGAGATCAAACCCAACGACTTCTCCTTCACCATCAACGAGGCGGAGATCGGCATAAAGTGTTTTTAGAAAACTACTCTTCCCAGAGCCCGTTTTACCAATGAGATAAACAAATTCTTTGGAAGAAATCGTTACATTAACATCTTGCAGAACAGTTACTTTTTTCTGTTCAACTCTTCCCTGAATAATATTGATTACCTTCTCCACCGCCATTTGTTTTTACAAATATCAACAAAATAATAAAAGAAATTAATGGAAGCAAATAACAATCTTAACAGATTTGCGTTTAAAACTTTTCAGCGCTTTCAATTTTCCCATCCCTATACTTCTTATTTTTATAAGTTAAAGTAAATGTATTTATTAAAGTCGTAAGATGATTACACCACGTGGTTTTATTTTTCTCGTATCCATTCTTCTTTCAACAGTTGCTTGGAGTCAATCCACTGAGAAATACAGCGGAGAATATGCAGATTTTTACAGAGCAGAAGAATTGTTTGAAAAACAACAGTATAGTGCTGCACGAGAAGTTTTTACGACTTTTTTAGCGGGTTTTTATGATAAAGAAGATCCGCAATATATCAAAGCCCGCTACTATATTGGGATTTCCGCTTTGGAATTGTACAACACAGATGCATTAAAAATATTGATGGAATTCAACAATGAATATCCAGAAAGTATTTATAAAAATGATATCTATTTTAAAATTGGTGAGCACTTCTACCAACGAAAAAAATACAAGGATGCCAGAGAATGGTTAGATAAAACAGATCCAAGAGCAATCGACACAGCTTCAATCGCAGCGTATCGATTTAAGTTGGGGTATTCAAACTTTCAATTAAGTGATTACCCAGCAGCAAGGAATGAGTTTTTTGATATCAAAGATGGAAATTCAAGTTTTAGCGGCCCAGCTTTGTATTACTATTCTCATATTGCTTACAAGAATGAAACTTATCAAGAGGCATTGAATGGTTTTTTGAAATTAAGAGAAGATCCAACTTTTAAAGATGAAGTTTCTTATTACCTCACACAGATTTATTACTTGCTAGGAGATTATGAAAAAGTAACCGAATTTGCTCCAAATTTTTCAACTGAAGAAAATGGTGTCAGTACAAATTCTGCAGAAATGAATCTATTAATTGGAGATGCTTATTACAAAGTAGAGAAATTCGATGAGGCCGTTATTTACCTAGAAGACTATAGCAATAGAAAACAAATGACCAGAGATCAAAGTTATTCTTTGGCTTATGCTTATTTTCAAAGTAGACGTTATGGGAAAGCAATTAAAATGTTTGACCGTGTTTCTCGAACAGAGGATCGGTTAGGGCAAACATCTTTTTATCATATCGCGCAAGCTTATTTGTATCAGGAGGAGCTTAATTATGCAAGAACTGCTTTTAGATCTGCTTCTATTTTAGATTTTAGTTCTGTTGTGCAAGAAGATGCTTTATACAATTATGCAGTGTTGTCTTATAAATTAGATTATAATCCATATAACGAGGCGATTAAAGCTTTTGAATTGTTTTTAACTGAATTCCCAAAATCAGAAAGAAAAGAAGATGTTTACAGTTATTTGGTGAATGTTTATTCAAGCACTAAAAACTATGCAGAAGCATTGAAATCTTTAGATCGTATTCCAATTTTAAACATCAAGTTGAAAACTGCCTATCAGGTAGTTTCCTTTAATATGGGAATCGAAAAATATGAACGTGGAGATTATCCTGGATGCATATCAGCATTAAAAGGTGTTGCGAAATATGATATCGATCCTATTATTACTGCAAAAGCAAAATTCTGGGAGGCCGATGCACATTATATGATGCTGGAATGGAGGCTAGCAATTTTAGAATTCAGAGATTTTTTGAATGTGCCAGGAATGAACGATTTGATGCTTAAAGAGGCAGCATATTACAATATTGCTTACGCTTATTTTGAGCAAGAAGATTGGATTCAGGCCATTCAAGCATTTAGAACATTCACACAATTGAATAATATTCAGGACGAAAATAAATTGGCGGATGCTTATGCAAGAATTGGAGATTGCTACTACACCAAAGACGATCCTGATTTTCAAAAATCAGCATTGAATTATGAAAAATCGTTAAGCTACGAAATTGCTAAAAAAGACCAGTATTTGTATTCTTTGTCTAAAGTATACAAACTAATTCCTGGAAATAGAGATGAACAGATTGTAACATTGAATAGAATCTTGAAGAATCATCCAACGTCTTCTTTTGTGATTCCAGCTAAGTTTGATATTGCGATGAGCTATAAAAATCGAGGAAATTATGATGACGCATTAAAGCACTTTGGTAACATTGTAAATAACTATCCAAATAATATTTTGGTGAAAGATGCATTGATAGAAATTGCTGATATTAAATTCAAACAAAAACAATATCAAGAATCTGAAAGCTATTTCCGACGTGTATTGAATGAATTTACTTTGGATGACGAAACATGTAAAAGAGCAACACAAGGAATTGTAGATGTTTACAGAGCTACTCGTCGACAAGGTGAAATCGTAAGTTTAAGCAAAGAGTATGCCTGTGCTGATATTTCAGAAGACGATGAAGAGATTTTCTTTTACGAAACAGCAAGTGAATTATATGTAAATGAAAATTACGATGAAGCGATTCCAGAACTCAATAAGTACTTAAATCGTTATCCAAATGGCCGTTTTACAGTTCAGTTATTGAGTTATTTAGCGGATATCTATTACCAAAGAAGTGAAAAAGATTTGGCGATTACCTATTATGGAAACATCATTAGTCGAGCAAATTCAGCCTATACAGAGGAAGCTTTAGTTAGAACTTCAAAATTACTTTACAACAATAAAGAATACAGTCGCGCTTTACCACACTATCAAAAGTTAGAAAGTTTGGCGTCGAAAGCACAAATTATCTTTAATACACGAGTTGGACTAATGCGCACGAATTTCATTCTTGAGAACTATGCCGAAGCGGCTATAGCGGCAAATAAAGTTCTGCAAGATGAATTACTAAATGATAAAGAAATCCGTATTGAAGGAAACTATATTGCTGGAATGTCAATGTTCGAAAACAAAGAGTATCAACAATCTATGACTTTCTTGCGTTGGATAGCTGATAATACTGGTAAAGTGAGAGGGTCAGAGGCTTTATATACATTGACTTACGCCAATTTTCATTTAGAAGACTACGCAAAAGCGGAAAAGTTGCACAATGAGTTGTTGCAAAGAAAACCAGCATATGACTTCTGGATTGCAAAATCTTTGATTCTTCAAACAAGAGTGTTTATGAGGAAAGATGATTTGTTTCAAGCGGAACAAACCATCAATTTAGTAATAGAAAATTACCCGAATCAAGAAGATGGTGTTTTGCAAGAAGCAGATAAAGTAAAGTCTGAGTTAATGCAATTAAAAAATTCACCAAACGATTTCGAGGACGATACAAACCGAATGATTGACATAAATAATGGAGGCGATGAATAAGCACATAATTTTATATTTGAGTGTACTTTTTACTATACCATTGGCTTTTAGTCAAAAGGAAGGTGATGTAAATATTGTAACGAATTCAGATCGTTCTATTGCTCCTGCATCTCGTATTTATGTTCGTCCAACGATGATTGATACTGCGATTACATCTTCTGTTTTGGTTTATCCATTATTGGCCCTGAAAGAAGAAACTTCATTTGAAGTGGAAGGAATTGAGCCAGCCAATATTCGTCACCGTCCACAACTGTCTCAGTTATACAATGGCTATGCTAAAATAGGTGGAGGGAGCCGCTTGATGGGACTAGGAGAGGTGTATTATAATTCTACACGTTCTCGGAAATTCAATTGGGGAGTGCACGCGAAACACCTTTCAGAATGGGGTCAGATTAGTGATTATGCGCCTTCTCAATATGACAGGTCTTCTTTGAAGGCATTTGGTAAAGTAGAAGAAAGTCGTTTCTCTTATGGAGGAGGAGTGCATTACCGTAATCAAGGATTACATTATTACGGGTTTACAAATCCAGACGCCAACAGAGACAGTATTACGCAACGTTACCAATCTTTAGGTTTTAATGCGTTTTACGATTCACACAAAAAAGATTCAGCAGTCTTGAATTATAGAATTGGTATTGAATACGATAATTTTAGTGATAAAAAACCACAAATTGACAGTTTAGAAGACTGGAGAGGAAAGGAGAATTTTGTTGGAGTTAAAACAAGTTGGCAATATAATACCCGTTCTAATACTTTACTTTCAAATTTACGTGCTGATTTAAATGTTTCTTGGAATGGTTACCGATATGGAATTGCAGACAGTTCACTTACTGCTTTAGACACAGGGCTTTTTTTAAGTAATACCGTGATTCAATTACGTCCTTTAACAAGTTTCTATGGAATGAATGAGAAGTTACAATTCAAAGTAGGAGGGGAATTTGCGTTGGATATTCACGATGAAACAAAGGCGAATTTATATCCAATTGCTGAAGTGCGTTACTCTTTATTCAATGATATATTTATTCCTTATGCTGGAGTTGAAGGAGGATTAAAACAACAACGATTTGCCTATTTAGCTGTTGAAAATGAGTTTATTGGCTCAAATAACCTATTAAGAAATGAAAGTAGATATCAATTTCATTTCGGGATTAAAGGAACGCTAACTTCTCGCATTAGCTTCAATACCAGCGTGGCCTTTAAAAATTTAAGGAATCATGCTTTGTTTATCAATGACACAATCTATTCTTCAGGAAATCAATTCCGTGTAGAATACGATACCATTTCTGTTACTACGATTTCTGGAAGTATTTCTTACCAGCAAAACGAGAAACTTAAAATTGATGTTATCGGTCGTTTCAATACTTATTCGGCGAATAACAATCCTTATGCTTGGAACATGCCTCAATTAGAGTTAATCACAAGAGGTGTCTATAATATCGCTGATAAATTAATTGCGAGAGTAGATGTTTCATTAGAAACAGGAAGGAATGCAAGGATTTTTGACCCTACAATCGAAGGTGCACAATTAGAAGATGGAATATACTTTAGGGAATTAGGCGTTTTAGCAGATGCGAATATCGGTGTAGAATTTAGATATACAAAACGCTTATCGATTTTCGCTAACTTTAATAATCTAGCTGCGCAAAATTACCAGCGTTGGAATGGATACCCTGTGAATGCATTTCAATTTATGGCAGGATTGACATTTAGGTTTTAGATTCATTTAATAGGTTGTTTGATCAAAAATATTTATTTTAGATTAAAAATTAATACTATTGAACTTAAAAATAAATTGATTGAACAGATGAAAGCTTCAACTGATAATGTTTTGTTGGAGGAGCTTTATAATTATCTTGTTCAAGATAATAGTACGCGAGAAGTATATCAATTGAGCAAAAAGCAAAACCTTGCTATAGAAGAAGCAAGAGCCCAATATAAAAGAGATGAATTTATAACTGACGAACATCGAATAAGGAAATTGAAGAATGGTTAGGCAAGTAGTCTGGTCAAATAGGGCGAAAGATGATTGAATTGATATACTTGAATATTGGAAACTTAGAAATGATTCTAATCAGTATAGTTTAAAGCTAAATAGTGCATTCCAAAGCACAAGTAAATTAATTAGGAACTCTCCTAGAATTGGCCGACCTACAGATCAAAAGAATGTGAGGATTGTTGTAGTTAAAGATTATCTGATGATTTACTAAATTATTGATTTTCATATTATTATAGTAGCTTTATGGGGCAGCAGACAAGACCAAGATGGTTTGAAGAGATTTCTTAGATGATATTAAAAGTCATCAAATTTTAAACTGTTATCCTGTAAATGCATTTCAATTTATGGCTGTTGAAAAACAAATTTTATTTTTAACTCATGTGTCTGATCGTATTTGCATATAAAGTTTCTCCAAAGTATCCGTTAATTCTCATAGCGAATCGAGATGAGTTTTATAATCGTCCAACCCGAAAGGCGCATTATTGGGATAAAGAGATGCATCCAGAAATTCTTGCAGGAAAAGATTTAAAAGCTGGTGGTACATGGATGGGGGTTAGCAAAAACCGCAAGTGGGCTGCTTTAACCAACTATAGAGATATAGAAAACATTAAGAATGATGCGCCTACCCGTGGAGATTTAGTTCCTCATTTTTTGAAATCTAAAGTCTCAGGTTATGAATATCTTTTACAATTAAAGAAAGAAGCACAAAAATACAATGGTTTTAATCTATTGGTGGGAGATGAAAATGACATTTTTCATTATTCTAATATTTCTGATAAAATCACTAAAATTCAACCGGGAATTCACGGTGTGAGTAATGCATTGTTGAATACACCATGGCCGAAATTGAAAAGAATAAAGGAGATTTTGGCAGATAAAATTCAAATTAATGACCTTTCTACTGCCTCATTATTTAATCTTCTAAAAGACAAAGCAAAGGCAGCAGAGAGTCAACTTCCAATAACGGGTCTCTCCCAAGAATTAGAAAAGGAAATGTCATCCATATTTATTGATACAAAAGGTTATGGTACACGCTGCTCTACCTTGCTTTTTATAAATGAAATTGGAGAAGTGAAGTTTGCAGAGCGAGGCTTCGATAATGAAAATCCAACTAAAGTAGAGGATGGAACTTTTTGGTTTTAGATTTTCGAGGGGTTGATTTTGATAGCAACTCAATTCATTGCGTCGAAACTCAAAAAAACCACCCCAAATCCCCCTTGTATTTCCCCCAAAATATCTTAAATTACACTTTGTTTGAAAATTCAAAACTCTCATTAAACAATTTTTAAGTTTAAAGTGTTTTGTTCATATAATAAGTAAATGTACTTTTGCGTTAATACGATTTAACATATGACGAAATTTAATCCAGGGATACTTTTAAAGGACATCAACAATCCTGCAGACTTGAGAAAGTTAACAGAGGAGCAACTACCTCAAGTTTCTGAGGAAGTGCGCCAATATATGATTGATGTTTTATCCGAAATTGGGAACTCACACTTTGGCGCAAGTCTAGGAGTTGTTGAATTAACAGTCGCTTTACATTATGTTTTTGATACTCCAACCGACCAACTGGTTTGGGATGTTGGACACCAGGCATATGGACATAAAATCTTGACAGGAAGAAGAGATTCTTTTCCAACCAATCGTACGAAAGGTGGGATTAGTGGGTTTCCTAAACGCAGCGAAAGTGAATACGATACTTTTGGTGTAGGACATTCTTCTACTTCAATTTCTGCAGCCTTAGGGATGGCTGTTGGAAACCGCTACAAAGGCCATCCGGAGCGTCAGCATATCGCAGTAATTGGTGATGGAGCAATGACAGCAGGTATGGCATTTGAAGGATTAAATCACGCAGGATTTGAAAAAGACGCTAACCTATTGGTTGTTTTGAATGACAACTGTATGTCGATTGACCCAAACGTTGGGGCATTAAGAGATTATTTGACCGATATCACAACCTCTCACACTTACAATAAAGTAAAAGATGAGGTTTGGACAATGCTTGAAAAAATCTCTAAGTTTGGTCCAGATGCACGTTCAGTTGTAAGTAAAGTTTCAACTGCTTTAAAAGGAAGTTTATTGAAACAAAGCAACCTTTTTGAAGCGCTTAACTTCCGTTATTTCGGACCTGTTGATGGTCATGATGTAATCGGATTAGCAAAAGTATTAGAAGATTTAAAAGATATCCCTGGTCCTAAGATTTTACATTGTTTGACTAAAAAAGGTAAAGGATTCAAATATTCAGAGGAAGGGAATCCTACTCAGTGGCATGCACCGGGGGTTTTTAATAAGGAAACAGGTGAAATTGTTAAGATTGTACCAAGTTCTCCTCAACCGCCAAAATACCAAGATGTTTTTGGTCATACGATTGTTGAATTAGCAGAGAAAAATGAAAAAATTATGGGAGTTACTCCTGCCATGCCTTCTGGTTCTTCTTTAAATATAATGATGAAAGCAATGCCAGATCGTTCATTCGATGTAGGGATTGCAGAACAACACGCAGTAACTTTTTCAGCAGGATTGGCGACACAAGGTTTAATGCCATTCTGCAATATTTATTCTACATTCATGCAGCGAGCCTACGATCAGGTGATCCATGATGTAGCGTTACAAAACTTAAATGTAGTTTTTTGTTTAGACCGTGCTGGTTTTGCCGGAGCAGATGGTGCAACACACCATGGAGCTTATGATATGGCGTACATGCGTTGTATTCCAAACATGACTGTTGCTGCGCCTATGAATGAGTCAGAGTTGAGAAACATGATGTTTACAGCTCAACAAGAAAACATGGGACCATTTAGTATCCGTTATCCAAGAGGTAAAGGTGTGATGACAGAATGGAAAACAGTGATGAAGCCAATGAAAGTTGGAACAGGTCGTAAAGTAACGACAGGAGAAGATATCGCTATTCTATCTATTGGTCATCCAGGAAACTTTGCACAAGATGCCATCAAAGAATTGGAAGGAATGGGCGCTTCTGTTGCTCATTACGATATGCGTTTTGTAAAACCATTAGATGAAAGTTTGTTGCATGAAATATTCTCGAAATTCAATAAAGTAATCACTATTGAAGATGGTTGTATTATGGGAGGATTGGGAAGTGCAATTATAGAATTCATGGTTGATCAAGGTTATTCTTCAAAAGTAAAAAGGCTAGGTATTCCTGATGAATATGTTCATCATGGGACTCAAAATGAGCTTTTTGCAGATGCAGGGTATGATGCCAAAGGAATTATCAAAACTGTTTTAGCGATGTTGCCAGAGTTGAAAAGTTCACTGAGCTCGGAAGAGAAGGTGAAGTACTCGGTGGGGTAGGGCGGCGCCTTTGGGGGCATTAAGCTTTAGGCGGTATGCTATAAGCTAATCTACCTATGGACTGGAGTTTTGCTTTTGGAATATCAAATTTGACATAATTTAGATTCCCAGGATTAAATAATTTTGAAAAAGCAAAATATATTTCTGAAAATTATCATCTCTAGGGCATCTCTAATAACTCTGTTTGGAATGATAAGGAAGTTATTTTTTTCAGATACGAGGCGCTGAAAACGGAATTTAGCTGGGCTAAATGAGTATTT
>Ga0307937_1000534_pt1 | contig 23227 bp, 24 predicted proteins | sample OrgLakmetagenom3_FD_201814 | JGI IMG/M metagenome (GOLD analysis project Ga0307937, IMG submission 201814) | Saline water microbial communities from Organic Lake, Antarctica - #3 | ecosystem: Environmental > Aquatic > Non-marine Saline and Alkaline > Saline | place: Antarctica: Organic Lake...
TCCGAAGCAGTGTCTTTCCCAGATTAGTCACGATCCCGTGTACCTCTCCCCTTGTGACGCAAGAGCGGGCAATTTTACCTCGGCTTTGAAAGCAGGCATTCCGAGCCCGAAATCATGGAGCAGACCCTTCACAGGTCTCCCGACACTCTCTTTGGATATTTCAAGGATGAAGAGCAGCGTCGTAGCTGCGCTATGAGACACCTCTTATTTTATTCGGGAAAACAGATCCCCAGTTCATCCAGAACGATTTACCGCGGTAAATCGAGGTTTCAGACGACCAGACCCCAGAACGATTTACCGCGGTAAATCGAACTTTCGGCGTTGTGGGAATCAAATATTGAAGGGATTATTCGCGTCATCCCTTTGTAGAGAGGGCTGATGCGGCCTCATAAGCCGCGCTCTCGATTGGATCGGCGGGGCGTCGTGTGCGCTTTATATTCATGACACCGAGGATATCTTTCCTGTCGCGCTCGATAGCTCCCAATGCGATGGCTCGCGTTCGTTATCCAAGGGAGACGACGAAATGCGGATAGGATCTGGGCTGAACGCGACGACGATTCAAACCCAGCCTTTCTGCCATCTCGAGTAGTTCATCGCTTATAGCGGCAATTATATGACAAATGCTCATGCGGCCGAAAGTTTTTGCGTTATCAACGTGGACGCCATGATCACGCCCATGTTTCCCGAATGTGTTCACAGCGAAGGCTCTGCTTCCGGAAACCGGGGTTTCTGGAAGGGCAGGGGGCCGCGGTGTAGTCCGGGCATCTGCCAGCCCGAGATTGGGCCCTTAGCCCGCCGCAAGCGTTTCCTCGATAGGAGTGTCGTTTACACCCTGGCGCCGCAAGGCGATCATCACCGTGTAGTAGACATCCTTGATTTCCATGAAATCAAAGAAATGTAGGTCCTACGAGTCGATGTTTTCTATGGCCTTGAGAGACACAGATGATGAACTTGCGTGCCAAGCCGACCTTTAGCTGGGTCAGGCCACAGGGGTCATCTGCATCCAACGCCCAGGCATCGTTCAGCGCTGCCACGAACGACTGGCGTGGCAGCGCTGAACGATGCCGCTGGAGCAGGTAGTCACTTTGAGGGACATCACCCATCATGAGGTCCGAGACAAGCAGCGCAGGGTCTTTCCTGTCGTCGCGCTCGCATCTCAGGGCGCGGTTTTGACTTGATCTGTTGGAACGCCAGAGTTTATGAGACTGGTGCTCTTTTAAATTCAATGCCTTAAGTGAACGGCCGTTTTAATGAAGATTAAATAGAGGCAGCATCGCGGTCCCGTTTGTCACCAGCTATCAGAATCAATTGACCCAAAGTTGCCATTGGCATATATTGCCAATAAAGGAGATTTACACCATGGTCACACGCAACGTTGTTCTCACGGAAACCCAAGACCATCTGGTTCAAGCACTGGTAGCGTCAGGGCGCTACCAGAACGTGAGCGAAGCGATGCGCGCTGGCTTGAGGTTGCTCGAGCAGGAAGAAGCTCAGCTTGCCGGGATCCGGAAGGGTCTTCTTGAAGGCTTGGCACAGGCTAAAGCTGGTGATCTTGCGGATGGTAGCGGGGAAGATGCAATCCGTCGGGCCTTTGCAAGTGCGCGCGCTCTTTCATGAGCCGATCCTTCCGGCTGACGCGCAGAGCAGAGGCCAGCCTTACTGACATCGCCACATGGACGATTGAAAATTTCGGGCTGCGTCAGGCCGAGATCTATCAAGAGGAATTGCTGAACTGCTGTGCAGCGATATTGAACGGCGAGGCATATAGCCGGAGTTGCGGAGTCCTCGTAGATGATGCCGATGATCTGCGCTTTGTTAGGGCAGGGGAGCATTATTTGGTTTTTTTGGATCAGCCCGATGAGGTCGTCATTGTCGACATCCTGCACAGTCGCAGTGATTTGCCCCGTCATGTCGCGACGTTGATGACGGTAAAGAACAAAGGTTGCTGATCGTATCTCACAACCCCGCCGCTTTCGTCAGGTTCACGCGGAACCGGTCGCGGCGGCGCTGGTAGCGGCGGGTCATCTCGGCCGAGGCGTGGCCGAGATGCTTTTGCACATGGCGCTCGTTCACCTCCGCCGAACTGGCCAGCCCCGCGCGCAGACTGTGCCCCGAGTATAGCGCGAGACGCTCTGCCTCGGGCAGGTCGGGGCGTAGGCCGGCCGCCAGCACGGTGCGCTTGATCAGGCGCGCGACATGCCGGTCGTTCAGCCGATCCCCGAGCGCGCGGGTGTCGTCGCGCGACATCCGGGTGAAGACTGGCCCGAAGCTGATCTTCGCGAAATGCAGCCACTGTTCGACCGCGTGAACCGGGCAGGTCCGAGGTGACGATCCGCGCCCCACCTCCACCACGCGCCAGCCGGTCTTGGCATCCAGCGTCAATAGAGCGCCATCCTCGACGATCTCGATCCAGCCGCGGCTGTCGGGCGTGTCGTCGCGGCCGGCATCCAGCCCCACGATCTCGGAGCGGCGCAGCCCGCCCGCATAGCCCAGAAGCAGGATCGCCCGGTCGCGCAGGCCCCGCAGATCGAAGGGCAGGGTGCCCGCCATGGCGAGAATATCCTGCGCAAGGATCGCCTCTTTCTGAACGGGGGGCCGCGCATGCCGGCGGCGGATCCCGGCCAGCACCGAGGCGATATGCGGGTCACCGCGATCGAGCCTCAGCCCACGCTGCCCATAGGCCCAGACAAGCCCGGATAAGCGGCGTTCGATCGTCGCCACCGTGAGCGGCCGGGTGCCAGCCCCCGGGGCCGCCAGATCCGCGAGGTAAAGCCCGATCAGCTCTGGCGACGGGGGCAGGGGGTCTGCTCCACGCATCCGGCACCAACGCGCGAAATACGCCCAGTCCGTGGCATAGGCCCGCAGCGACGATCCGCGCCCGATTTCCACTTCCCGCCAGCCGGTCTTGCCACGCAGGGTGATCAGCGCGCCCTGGTCCATGATCTCGACCCAGCCGCCCGAGTCCGGCGTGTCATCCTTGCCATGGTCGAGGCTGACGATCTCCGACCGCCTGAGACCTCCGGCAAACCCGATCAACAGGATCGACCGGTCCCGAAGCCCGCGCAGATCGTGGGGCAGGGTGGCCACCATGGCGCGGATGTCGTCGGCCATGATGGCCTCTTTCTGCACGGGCGGGCGGGCGTGCTTGCGCCGGATGCCCGCCAGCACGGTGGCGATATGGCGGTCACCGCGATCGAGCCTCAGCCCGCGCTGCGCCGTGGCCCAGACAAGCCCCGACAGCCGGCGCTCAATCGTCGCGACCGTGAGCGGGCGGGTGCCATCCGCCGGAGCCGCCAGATCCGCGAGGTAGAGCCCGATCAGCTCTGGCGACGGGGGCAGGGGGTCCGTGCCGCGCATCCGGCACCAACGCGCGAAATGCGCCCAGTCCTTGGCATAGGCCCGCAGCGTATTGTCGGAGGCTGCGGCGCGGGCATAGTCGCGGGCTGTCTCCACCAGCCGGTCCAGCGCACCGGACCCCGCGACATGGGCGGGCAGGGCGATGGCACCGGGTCTCGCTTGCGTCCTCTCGTCGATCTGAGCATCATCAGCTATGTCAGAGAGCGTGGATCGCGATTTGTCGTCCTTTCCCGGCATCGTTTCCTCGACAATCAACTGATTTTGAGACTGCGTACGCAGCGTACCCCGCTATGTCCGATAAGGCAAGATTACCGGACATGATGCGGGACAGCAAGGTAGGGCGGTTTGGGCGCCTGAAAGTAAATCAAAGCGCCGTCAGACAGTGCTCTTGCGGTGTGGAATCCGCCCGGGCCGATGCCACGCACGTCCCGGAAGCGCGGCTCCTGAGACCCGCACGGATCCGGTCGAGGCGGTAAACCTCGGAAGATGCGGTGCTTTCCTCGGGCGTGGCGCGTCCCGACCGGGCCGGGGGCTTGCACGACACCTCTTAAGACTGGGTGTCGCCTTAGCTCGTAAAAGTGGATGTCCCTTGACACCTGTTGAGCCTGCTACAAAAGAAGTCTGTTGAGCCAACCATGCAAACTGGGTTTTGACAGAAATATGGTGGAGGACTATTGCATCAAGTTCTCGAGCTCATTTGCTCGCAACCCGGAGTCCGCCAATGAGCCAACGTCCCGTTCCCGAAAACCGTAGCGCATTTCCTCATTTTTGTCCGATCACCACCCGCTGGATGGATAATGATGCCTATCTGCATGTCAACAATGTGGCGTATTATTCCTTCTTCGACACGGCGGTAAACGACTACCTGATTCAGGGCGGCGTCCTCGATCTGCGGCGCAGCACCGTTACGGGTCTCGTCGCGCATAGTGAGTGCAACTACTTCGCGCCCGTCACGTTTCCTGAAGCAATCGAGGTGGGGTTGCGGGTGGCGCGCCTCGGCGGCAGCAGCGTGACCTACCAGCTTGGCATTTTCTGCGAATGGTCGGATCAGGCTGTGGCACAGGGGCAGTTCGTGCATGTCTATGTGGATCGCGAGACCGCCCGACCCGTGCGCATTCCTGACGACATGCGCGCGTTGCTCGGGCAACTCGTCATGCCGGGCGACTGACAACTGGCGGAACCGCGCCGTGTCCTGCGCTGGCACGACCCACGATCGCGGAGGGTTCAGGAGGCGGCGGTGTAGATGTCAAGCGCATCCGCCTCGGTTGCCGGCAAGGGATTGTTGATCAGCAGGCAATGCTGGTTCATGGCGTCGCGCGCCGGCTGGGGCAGTATAGCGCAGTCGACCTCCATGTCGCGTAGGCGCTGTGGCAGACCACAGGTTGTTGACAGATCAGCGAGCCGATCACAAAATATATCCTCGCAAGCCTGCCCTCCCAGTTCTGCCAGATCGGAAAAGAGACGCGGCGAAAGCTCGGCATAGGGCTGTGGTGCCACAACCGGGTTGAACCGCAGCACATGCGGCAGCACCAGTCGCATTCGACTGGCCGTGCGGAATGTGGAAATGCCCGCCAAAAGCATAAGCAAACGCATGAACCGCCGCCACTGGGGAATTGGCAAATGCCTGCCCCGCCCGCACATAGCCCACCAGCATGTCCGCCTGCGCGGTCATATCGCCGCCATCCTGCACGGCGCGCAACGGCCGAGATGCTCTCGGAGCCGTCCAGCGTCTCTTCGACAATCCGCAGCTTTTCGGCGGAACTCCAGCTGCGCCGGCGGCCACCATCCGTGATGATTTCAACTTCAGACATGAGCACATGCTTAGGGATACGCCTAAGCCTCCTGGTTCAGGCCAGGGTGTCCGGTCGAAAATGGGGCCAGTTCAGCAACGCCTGCACGGCGAGGTTGCGGGACAGAGGATTGTTGTTGGCGCTGGCCGAGGCATAAGCCTCTATCGCATGGACCATCACGTCGATTCCCGTGGCTGCCGTCACATGCGCGGGTAACCTGTCCTGCAAGGTTATGAATGTCGTGACAACTTTCTTCCGGGCATCATTAGCCAGCGCGGTGGATGCGTGACCCTAATTGTAAGGCGGCGCGCAGGGGGACGTTGATAATGCGTGGCATTGGATCCTCGACATGAGTGAACGTGAGGTCACGAAAATTCGAGGCACGCGCAAGATGCAAATGAAATGACAATCATTCGCAAAAAAGGCGAGGGGCGTGCCGGGGTGGGATGGTCGAGCCGCGCTCAGGAGGCCGCGATCAGAGGGCTGCGCTGCCTTGCATCGTGACCGCATTGTCCGACAAGCGGCGCACGCGCAGGGCAAGGCCATAGGCGGTCTCGGATGCCTCGACGCGCACCGGCTGGTCGCAGATCAGCGGCGCTGTGCCGCGATAGTCGAAGGCGCGCGGCGCGCGGCCCATGATCGACGCGGCAAGGTTCTGCATCCAGATGGCCTGCATGGGGCCGTGGACGACAAGGCCATCATAGCCCTCGACGCCCTGCACATAGGGCGCGTCGTAATGGATGCGGTGACCGTTGAACGTGAGCGCGGAATAGCGAAAGAGCAGCGTCGGATTGGTCGTGATGTCCCAACTCTTGGCGTCCGGCCATGGCTCCGCCTCTGGCAGCCTGGGCTTTGGCGTGCCGGTTTCGTGACGGGCCGGGTCCTCGCGGTAGACAATATCCTGTCTTTCGTCGATGCGCGTCGCGCGGTCCACTTGGTACAGATGCCGCACGGTTACAAAGCCAAGGCGGCCACTGCGGCCGGTTTTGAACGTGACATCCTCGATGGTCGAGGTGCGGGTGACCAGATCACCCTCCGCGAGGGCAGTGTGCCGTTCGATCCGGCCGCCGGCCCACATCCGGCGCGGCAACGGCAAATCGGGTAGGAATATCCCTGTCCGGGGATGTCCGTCGCGGCCCAGCAGGTCAGGGGCGCAGATATCGGGGGCGAGGCAGAATTCGACGCCGGGGGGAACCTCCAGAGGTGCGAGCATGCCATACAGGGTGGCGTGATATTCGGCCAGAAGGCGCGGCGCCACCGAATCTGAGCGCTCGGTGCTGCGCCCGATCCAATCTGAATATTCGGTCACGCTTCGGCCTCCTTGAGCGCGGCCAGACCGCTGGCGGTCATTCCGTCGAGAGCGCTCAGCGCATCGCAAAGCGCGGCCCCCGGCGCACCAAGCAGGGCGCGCGTCTTGCCGCGCAGGCTGCGTGCCAGATCCCCGGGCGCAATCGGTGCGACCAGATCGAGAAGAGGATCGAGCCCACTCATACGCCATAGGATTTCGGCAGGCCCAGCACACGCTCGGCGATGAAGCACAGGATCAGGTTGGTCGAGATCGGCGCGATCTGATAAAGTCGTGCCTCGCGCCACTTGCGCTCGACATCGTATTCTTCGGCAAAGCCGAAGCCGCCATGCGTCTGCAGGCACGCCTCGGCTGCCTCCCAACTGGCGTCAGCGGCCAGCATCTTGGCGGTGTTCGCCTCGACGCCGGGGTTTTCGCCCGCATCATACATAGCGGCGGCGCGATAGACGATCGCTTCGGCGGCCATCATGTGCGCGTGGGCGTGGGCAAGCGGGAATTGCACACCCTGATTGGCGCCGATCGGCTTGCCGAAGACAACGCGCTCGCGCGCATAGTCCGACCCCTTTTGGAGGAACCACTTGGCATCGCCGATGCATTCGGCGGCAATCAGGATCCGCTCGGAATTCATGCCGGACAGGATATAGCGAAATCCCTTGCCCTCTTCACCAACGAGGCTCGAGGCGGGAATGCGGGCGTTTTCAAAGAATATCTCTGTCGTGGCATGGTTGATCATGGTGCGGATCGGGCGGATCTCGACGCCGTTGCCGCGCAGCTCGCGCAGGTCGATCAGAAACACCGAGAGGCCGTCGGTTTTCGATTGGACCTCATCGCGCGGTGTGGTGCGGGCGAGCAAGATCATCAGATCGGAATGCTCGGCCCGCGAAATCCAGATCTTCTGGCCATTGACGATATAATCATCGCCATCGCGTTTGGCGGTGGTCTTGAGCCCCAAGGTATCGGTGCCGCTGGTTGGTTCGGTTACTCCGAAGGCTTGCAGCCGGATCGATCCATCGGCAATGCCGGGCAGATACTGCTGCTTTTGCGCGTCGCTGCCGTGGCGCAGGACGGTGCCCATCGTGTACATCTGCGCGTGGCAGGCTGCGGCATTGCCGCCGCTGCGATGAATTTCCTCCAGTATCACGGACCCCGCCGTCAGGCTGAGGCCAAGGCCGCCGTGTTCTTCGGGAATCATCGCGCCCAGATATCCCTCGCGGATCAGGGCCTGCACGAACTCGCTCGGGTAGGCACGGCGCGCATCCAGATCGCGCCAGTAGCTGCCGGGATATTGGGCGCAGACGGCGGCCACGCCGTCGCGAATGTCCTGATACTCGGCCGTCGGATGGAAGGATGTCATGGGCTCACCTCGCAAAATTCTGTTGACCTTATGTGCAGCAACGGGGCTGGATCGGCCAATAGGGCGGGCGTCTGACGGCTATTGCCGCACCTTATGCCTCCAGCTCTCCCTCCCAGATGCCGCGCTGAACAAGGTCGCGTGCGACTTCCTGCGTGACCTGGGAAATGGCGTGACAGGCGCGGCTGCTCTTTCGGGCGGGATTGGTCGCCAAATAGACGGGGCGCACCATGTCCGGCTCGCAGATCGGCGTCTTGACCAGGTCACCGCGCGCGACGAAATCATGCGCGGCGGCGGGGGCAAAGATGACGTAGCCCGACCCGCGCGCCACCAGTTCCTTGATCTGGGTCATCGCATCCATTTCGATGGTGACGTTCAGTTGAACGCCGCGCGGTCGGGCATAATCCTCGATCGTCTTGCGCAGGCCGTGGGACGGGCCGGGCAGGATCAGTTCCAACGTCTGCAGGTCGCGCAGACGCACGGGCGTGCCGGGGGGCGTGTCCAGCGGCCACGCATCCGGGGCCGAGAAAAAGAACAAACGCTCGTTCAGCACATGGATCGTGCGGAAATGGTCGGCATTGGCGAGGTCATAGATGAATCCGATATCGACCGTGCCATCGTCGATCCATGTCTTGATGTAGCCGCTCATCGCCTCGATGGCTTGCAGGCGCAGATCGGGGAATTCAACGCGCACCGTTTCGGCCAGCGGGACGGCCATGACCATCGACACCGAAGGCGGCATGCCAAAGCCTACCTTGCCGCGCAGCGCGCCGCCCGCATCTCGCATCTCGTCGAGGCAATCCTCAAACGCGGCGCAGACCCTGCGAGCGTGTTTCAGAAACAGCGTGCCGTCATCGGTCAGTATCGTGCCGCGCGGGCTGCGATCGACCAGGCGCACACCCAGCTCGTCCTCCATGCGCACCACGTTCTGCGACAGCGATGGCTGCGCCACGCCCAATGTATTGGCCGCGACCGAGAGGGACGGCGCTTCGGCGATGGCGATGAAGTAGCGAAGCTGACGGATATCCATAGGCAATCCCATTCCGGTAGAGGGGTCAGCTAAAGGGGTCGCCTATAAACTTGTCAAGCTGAGCCGCGTCAGAGACTCAGGTGAAGTCGACGATCTGGCGGATCGCGGTGCCGTCGTTCAGCCGGTCCATCGCAATATTAATCTCATCGAGGCGGACACGGTGGCTCAGCATTTTCTCGACCGGCAGCTTGCCCTGTTCGTAGAGGGCGAACATGCGCGGCAGGTCGCGCTGCGGCACGCAAGAGCCGATGTAGCTGCCTTTGAGGGTGCGTTCCTCCGCCACCAGTTTCAGCGCGGGCAGCGCCATGCGCTGATCGGGGTGGGGCAGGCCCGCCGTCACCGTCAGGCCGCCGCGCCGGGTGATCTCATACGCCGTCTCCAGCGCCTTGACCGAGCCCGCGAGTTCGACCGCGCAATCGACGCCGCCATTGGTCAGATCGCGCACAGCCTGAATTGTGTTCTCGTCCGCCTTGATGCAGTCGGTTGCGCCCATCGTGCGTGCGGCCTCCAGTTTCGTTTCGAAGGGGTCGATGGCGATGACGCGCCCTGCGCCTGCCGCCGCTGCCCCCAGCACCGCCGAAAGGCCGACGCCGCCAAGGCCGATCACCGCCACCGTCTGGCCCGGCAGGATGCGCGCCGTGTTGAAAATCGCACCCGCCCCGGTCAGCATTGCGCAGGAAAACAAGGCGGATACGTGCGGGGGCAGGTCATGCTCGACCTTGACGAGCGAGCGGCGGTCCATCACCGCATGGGTGGCGAATGCAGATACGCCGACATGGTGGTTGATCGTCTCGCCGTCCATCGACAGGCGCCGTGCGCCGGTCATCAGTTCGCCCACGCCGTGATGCTTGGCCGCGCGCTCGCACAGGGCCGGGCGCCCCTCGGCGCAGGGTGTGCAGATGCGACAGCCGGGGGCAAAGATGCACACGACATGATCGCCCGGCGCCAGATCATCGACGCCCGCGCCGACCTCTTCGACATATCCCGAGGCTTCGTGACCCAGTGCCATGGGCAAGGGGCGCGTGCGTGTGCCGTTGATTACCGACAAGTCGGAGTGGCACACGCCCGCCGCGCCCATGCGGATCAACACCTCGCCGCGTCCCGGAGGGGCCAGGTCGACCTCCCGCACCTCCAGCGGGGCCTCCACGGCGAAATTTTCGGTGATTCCATCGCGCATCAGCACGGCTGCGGTGATTTTCATGTGACCTCTCCAAATGTCGCGCCCGGCGTTCTCGAGGTGCCGGGCGATATGTCTGTGGCCTTAGTCTTGCCTCGCCGCGGGCAATTACAAAAGGGCTGGCGCCTTCAAGAGGTAGAGGTGTACGCTATGGCAGCGCAAGGCAAAAACTATTAGTCGTTGCGTGCCTATCGTGCTTAGTGCGAAGGGTATTCATACCTTTGGGAGGAGGAATGATGATGTCTATTTCACGAAAAGTAGCAGTCGCGGCCCTGGTCACATGCTTGGGTGCAGGCGTTTTTGCTCAAGATGCGGACAAGCCCGAGTGGACGAAGTCGCAGTGGGGTCCGGATGACGAGATCGGCTCCGCCAACACGATGACGCCCGAGCGGGTCAAGGCGGCAGCCGAACTGGTCACGACAGGCAAGGTCTATAGCCTTGGCATGATCGTGGGTAGCGACACGCCCGCCTTCCCGCCGCGCAGCTTGTCCGTGACCGTGCTGCAACCCAATCAGGTCTCGACCAGCGGTCTGGGTGAGAATGACTTCACTTATAATGACGATATCTTCATGGGATGGCTGGGTATCGGCCCGCAGATCGACGGTCTGGGCCATGCCGGTGTCGATCACATGTACTACAACGGCCATACCGACGATGAGTTTGCGGATGCTGCCGGTTTGACCAAGTTGGGTCTAGAGAAGCTGCCGGGCCTTGTCGGGCGCGGCGTCCTGCTGGACATGGCCAAGCATTTCGACGTCGATATGGTCGAAGAGGGCACGCCTTACACCGAGGAAGACATCAAGGCCGCAGCCGAGGCGCAGGGCGTCACAATCGGCGAGGGCGATGTCGTCTTGTTCAATTCCAACTGGATGAACCTGCTGGATAGCGATGCGCCCGATCCCGCGCGTTTTGGCGCGGCCGAGCCGGGCGTGGGCGTCAGCGGTGCGGAGTATCTCGCCTCGCTGGGCGTGATGGCCGTTGGCGCGGACACCTGGGGCATGGAAGTCGTGCCTGCTGAGCAAGAGGGTCAAGCCTTCCGCGGGCACCAGATCCTGCAACCCGAGCACGGTATCTACATTCTGGAGAACATGGATACGCGTGAATTGGCGCAGGACGGCGTCCATGAATTCCTGTTCGTTCTGGGGCAGGCCCGCATCAAGGGCGCGGTCCAGATGATCATCAATCCGATCGCGATCCGCTGATCGTCTATCGGCCCGCTGTGGTATCCCGCGGCGGCCGACACTTCTAAAAAGGGGAGAAGAACCAATGAAAAAACTGCTTGTGGCCACCGCGGCCTGCGCCGCCATGCCGCTGGCGGCATTCGCGCAGGACAAACCAGACGCGCTGCAGGTCGGCATTACGGGCTTTTTTACGGGCGTGGCATCCGTGTTCGGCGTTCCCGCCAAGGACGCGGCGGAAATCCTGGCCGAAGACATCAACGCAGCGGGTGGCATTCAGGGGGTTCCGCTCCAGCTGACCTTCATCGACGAGGGCGCGGGCACCGAGGTGCTGACGCCCGAATATCGCCGCCTTGTCGAAAATGGTGCCCATGCAATGCGGTCTGCCATCTCGTCGGGCAACTGCAAGACGATCGCCCCGCTGGCAGAAGACCTCGAGGTCATCAACATCATGTGGGACTGCGGCACGCAGACCATCTTTGAAGAGGGCGAATACAACTACGTTTTCCGCAGCCAGGCCCATGCCGGCACCGAGATGCTGGCAACGGTCGCCTACCTGCTCAAGACCAAGCCCGACTTTCAGACCATCGCCGTCGTCAACCAGGACTACGCCTGGGGCCGGGACAGCTGGGACATCTTTAGCGCCGCGCTCAAGGCGCTGCGCCCCGATGTCGAGGTTGTCGGCGAGTTCTTCCCCAAGTTCGGCTCACCCGACTTCTCGACCGAGATTTCGCGCCTTCAAGCCATGCAACCCGACATCATCCTGTCGACCTCTTGGGGCGGCGATCTGGACACCTTCGTGCAGCAGGCCTCGCAGCGTGGCCTGACCAATATCTCGACCTTCGTTCTGCCGCTGGCCGAAAGCTCGCTCGAGCGTCTGGGCAGCAGCCTGCCGTCGGGCCACATCGTGGGCGCACGCGGCGATCACTACTGGAACCACCCCGAGCGGCGCGATGACGACGATTTCAAGGCGTTCATGGCCAAGTTCGAGGAAAAGACCGGCTCCAAGGCGATCTACCCGGTGTTCCACATGAGCCAGGCCCTTGCCGCGCTGGAGGCCGCCTATGACAAGGCCGCCGAGGCCAACGGCGGCGACTGGCCAAGCGAGGAACAGGTGATTGCAGCCTTTGAAGGCCTGGAATTCCAGGGTCTGGGCCGTCCGGTCACGCTGCGCGAGGATCACCAAGGCATCGAGGCACAGCTGCTGGGAACGTCCGTTCAAGGGGACGAGCTTCCCTTTGCCACGCTCGAAAACATCATGATTTTCGACGGTGCCGAACTGACGACACCGGTGGGCGAGACGTCGGTCGAATGGGTCGGCTCGCTGCAGCCGGGCTGGGTCGACACCCTGACCGTCGACTCCTACGAAAAGTGAGACCACACCGCATGGATCGGGGCCTCCGCCAGCCGGGGGCCCCGTTCTCACACACGCCGGCCCGTGCATGCCGCCCGCGATCGTCGGGATGTGGCGTGACGCGGTGTCGCCGCCGCCCTGAACCTTCCGCCACGAAACAGTGTGGACCCACATGAACCTGACCTTGTTCCTGCTCGCCTTGTTCGACGGCATCGCCTACGCGGCGCTCGTCTTCATCGTCGCCGTCGGCCTGACGCTGATCTTCGGGGTGATGCGCATCCTCAACGTCGCGCATGGCTCGCTTTATGCCATGGGGGCCTATCTGACGGCGTCGCTGACGACCTTTTTCGTGGCGGCCGGATTGCCGCCGATATTCGCGTTTCCCTGCATGCTGGTCTCAGCCGTCCTGATCGGCGTGGTGATCGGCGGCCCGCTGGAATGGCTGTTGCTGCGGCGGATCTATCACAAGCCCGAAGTGCTGCAGCTTCTGGTCACGTTCGCGATCTTCATGATCCTCGAGGACGTGCAGCGACTCGTTTGGGGCACGCAGCCCATCTTTCAATCCGCGGCGCTGCAACTTCTGGGCAATGTGCGTGTCTTCGCGGTCAATTACACGGTCTATCAGTTGATCCTGTTGCCGATCGTCGCGATCGCGCTGCTGGTAGGACTGCGCTTTTTTCTGCGCCGGACGGTGGCTGGCAAGCTGATCGTGGCCACGACCGAGGACCGCGAGGCGGCGCAGGCTATCGGCATAGACGCCGACAAGGTCTTTCTGCTGACATTCATCGTTGGCGCGGGCCTTGCGGGGCTTGGCGGTGCGCTGGCCTCGCCGACGACGTCGATCCTGCCGGGCATCGGCGCGGACATGATCGTGTTGTCATTCGCCGTGGTCGCCACCGCCGGTCTGGGCCAGATCGAGGGTGCGGCGCTGACGGCGCTGCTGATCGGTCTCGGGCGGTCCTTTGCCGTCTATGTCTGGCCTGAGACGCAGGTTCTGGTTCCGTATTTGATCATGGTCGCTGTTCTGCTGGTGCGCCCCGAGGGGCTGTTTGGCAGCCCGGCCGCGCGCAAGATCTGAGGGGAGCGTCATGTTCATTCGTATCACGATCCCCACCCTTCTGCTGATCCTTCTGGCGCTGGTGCCGTTCGGTGCGCCGGGGCTGCAGGTGCTGCTGACGCTGGCACTGGCCAAGGGCATCGCTGTGATGGGGGTCACCGTCCTTTTGCGCAGCGGTCAGGTGTCGTTTGGTCACGCGCTTTACTTCGCGATTGCGGCCTACGGCGGCGCCTTCACCCTGATGCTGATGCCGGGGGCCGACTTGATCATTGTGCTCGTCTTCGGCATCGTCACCGCCGTCCTGTCGGGGATCATCGTGGGCCTCTTCGTGGCGCGTTACCGGTTCATCTTTTTCGCGATGCTGAACCTCGCCTTCTCGATGATCTTCTGGTCCATCCTGGAAAAGTTCTATCACTATACCGGCGGGGCCGACGGCATGCGCCTGCCGCGCCCAACCGTGATGTGGATCGAGCTGGAGCGCGGGGCATACGAGTTGGTCATGTTCTATCTCGCGCTGGCGCTGGCGCTTGGCCTCGGCTGGTTCTCGATGCGCTGGCTGGACTCGCCCACGGGGCAGCTCTTTCGCACGATCAAGACGAACGAGACGCGCCTGCAATACCTGGGAATGTCGCCGCAGCGCGTGATGCTGACCGGCTATGTCCTGTCGGCCCTCCTGTGCGGGGTCGGCGGGATAATAATGGGACTGGTTCAGGGTGTCGTGACGCCGGAATACGCGTTTTGGGTCCGCTCGGGCGAGATGGTGTTCATCGCCGTCCTCGGCGGCGCCGGATCGGTGCCGGGGGCGCTGGTGGGCGCGGCAATCTACGAGATCGTGCGCACCTACGCATCGGCCTTCGCGGGGGATATCTGGCAGTTGGTGCTGGGCACCTTCCTGCTCATTATCATCCTTTTCGCACCCGGTGGCATCGCCGGGATCTACAGTGGCGTGATGGACCGCATCGCCGGCAAGAAGGAGGACAGCGAATGACCCATCTGCTTGAAACCAAGGGCCTGGAGATCCGTTTCGGCGGGGTTGTCGCCGCCGACGACATCACGCTGCAGATCGATGCGGGCAAGAACCTTGCCATCATCGGTCCGAATGGCGCGGGAAAGACGACGTTTCTCAATATCTGCACCGGGTGGCTGAAACCGGCCAGTGGCAAGGTGTATTTCGAGGGCCGTGACGTCACGCCCCTGTCACCACGCGCGATCACGCGACTGGGAGTGGCGCGTGCATTCCAGATCCCGCAGCTTTTCACCGAGCACACGGCGCTGGAAAACCTGCTGATCGCCACCGCCGCGCGCGACCGGCTGCAAAATCCGATCCGTGCGCTCAAGGACACGCGCCAGCGGGCCGAGATGATGCACCTGCTCGACATGATCAACTGCACTGATGCTGCCCACCAGCAGGTGGACGAACTGTCCGAGGGGCAGCGCAAGCTGATCGACATCGCGGTGGCGCTGGCGCTGAGGCCCAAGCTGCTTCTCATGGACGAGCCGACATCGGGCGTCGCGAGTTCGGAGAAGTTCGACGTGATGGAGATCCTCGTGAAGGCGCTGGCCGAGGCCGAGGTCACGGCCGTCTTCGTGGAGCATGACATGGGCATCGTCGAGAGATACGCCGACGAGGTCGCGGTCTGGAACATGGGCAAGATCGAATTGCGCGGAACGCCGCAAGAGGTGCTGGAGCATCCCGACGTGATCCGCGACGTCATCGGAGAAGTGGCCTGATGCTGAGCTTTCACACTGCCAATGCGTCGATCGGCAACATCCCCATTCTGCGCGATCTAAATTTTACCATTCCCGCCTCCGGCACGGTTGCCCTGATCGGCCGAAACGGCGCGGGCAAGACGACGCTGCTGCGCTCGGTGATGGGCTTTACCAATGTCAGCGGCGAGATTCGCTTTGATGGGCAGGACATCACGGGCATGACCCCGGCCCGTCGTCCCGCTCTGGGGATCGGGTATGCCCCCGAGGACCGGCGCCTGTTTTCGGCCTTCACCGTCGAGGAGAACATCCTGCTGCCCGCACAGGTGGCCCGGCTCGACGCCGCGACGACGCAGACGCGTCTCGACCGCGTCTATCATATCCTGCCCGAACTGCGCGAAATGGGGGGCCGCCCCGCCGGGCACGTGTCTGGGGGGCAGGGCAAGATGGTGGCTCTGGGCCGCGCGCTCATGCTGGGGACCAAGCTGCTCATGCTGGACGAACCGTTTCAGGGTCTCGCCCCGGCATTGGCCAAACGGTACGCCGACGCGCTGCGCGATCTGCGCGACACGGACCGGAACGTCACCCTCGTCATAACGGAATCGAACCCCGCGCTGTTGCGCGGCTTTGCCAGCCAGACCTTCGTGATCGAGCGTGGAGCCGTCACGGAAGGATCGCTGGACGACAAAAAGGAGCAGGCATGATGCCCGACGAGACAATGATCCTTCCGAAACCGCTGAACCTGATCGGGGGCGCATGGGTGCCCGCCGCGTCGGGCGACGAGATAGATGTCCGCTCGCCGCTGGATGGCGAGGTTTTCACCACGATCGCGGCGTCGCAGTCGGCCGACGTCGATGCCGCCGTCAAGGCCGCGCGCGCGGCGTTCGACACCGGCGCTTGGGGCGCGTTCACCGCCGCCGAGCGTGGCCGCCTGATGCAGAAGATGAGCCTCGCGATTCTCGACGAGGCAGAGCCGCTGGCCCGGCTGGAGAGCCGCGACAATGGCAAGCCGCTCAAGCAGGCCCGTGCCGACATTGCCGCCTGCGCGCGATATTTCGAGTTTTTCGGCGGCGCGGCCGACAAGGTGCATGGCGAGATCATCCCCTTCATGGCGGGCTACAACGTTCAGGTCGCGCGCGAACCCTACGGCGTCATCGCCTGTATCATCCCGTGGAATTATCCGTCGCAGATGTTCGGTCGGGCGCTCGCGCCCGCCCTCGCGATGGGCAACGCGACGGTGCTGAAACCCGCAGAGGATGCGTGCCTGACATGCCTGCGGCTTGCCGCGATTGCCTGCGAGGTTGGCTTCCCGGAGGGCGCGATCAATGTTGTGACGGGAATTGGCGACGTGACCGGCAAGGCGCTGAGCCAGCATCCCGGCGTCGATTTCATCGCCTTCACCGGCTCGCCTGAAGTGGGGCAGATGATCCAGATCGCGGCGGCCAGAAATTATATCGCCTGCACGCTGGAACTGGGCGGCAAGTCCCCGCAGATCGTGTTTGACGATGCCGATATCGAGGCGGCCCTGCCGTTTCTCGTGGGCGGCATCATCACCAATGGTGGCCAGACATGTTCGGCCGGCAGCCGCATCCTGATCCAGCAGGGTGTCTACGACCGGGTGATCGCGGGCCTAAAGGAACGGTTCGAAGCGATCGAGGCGTCGGGTCACATCGAAGAGGCCGTGCTGGGGCCGCTTATTTCCGCCAAGCAGAAAAAGCGGGTCGAGGCCTATATCGACTGTGCCGATGCGCCGCTGATCGCGCGCGGCACCATCGCCAGGGGTGCGCCCGAGGGCGGCTTTTACGTGGCCCCCGCGCTTTTCGGTCCGGTTGATCCCCACTCGAAGATCGCACAGGAAGAGGTGTTCGGCCCCGTCCTGTGCGCAATGCCGTTCGAGGACGAGGCGGACGCGATCCGCATTGCCAACGACACCGAATACGGCCTCATGGCCGCGGTATGGACGCGTGACGGTGCGCGTCAGCAGCGCGTCGCCAGAAAGCTGCGCGGGGGACAGGTCTATATCAACGGTTTCGGAGCCGGTGGCGGAATCGAATTGCCCTTTGGCGGCGTGCGCAAGTCCGGCCATGGCCGCGAAAAGGGCTTTGCCGCGCTGCTCGAATTTTCGCAGATCAAGACGATCATCAACAAGCACGACTGAGGAGAAACGCATGAGACTGAAGGGCAAGACGGCACTGGTGACGGGAGCGGCCTCGGGCTTTGGCAAGGGGATCGCAGAACGGTTCGTCGCAGAAGGTGCCAGGGTGGCCATCCTGGATATGAACGAAGACGGTGCGAAATCCGTGGCCGACAGCCTGGGCGAAGCGGCCATCGCGATCCATTGCGACGTGTCGGACGGCGCGCAGGTGGCCGATGCGGTCACCAGAACGACCGAGGCGTTCGGAGGGCTCGACATCGTAGTGAACAACGCGGGCTGGACCAACGCCAACAGTTCCCTGATGGAGACCGACGAGGCGACATTCCGCAAGATCTACGATGTCAACGTGCTGTCGATCTTTCACATGACCAAGGCATGCGTGCCGATGTGGCGCGAACAGGGCGGCGGCGTGATGATCAATATCGGTTCGGTGGCGGGTATCCGCCCGCGGCCGGGCCTGACATGGTATAATTCGTCCAAGGGCGCGGTAAACGTGATGACGAAATCGCTGGCAGTGGAATTGGCACCGGACGGGATCCGCGTCAACTGCGTGGCTCCGGTGATGGGCGCGACCGGCTTGCTGGAGAAGTTCATGGGCATGCCCGACACGCCCGAGAACCGCAAGAAATTCATCGCGACAGTTCCGATGGGCCGCCTGAGCGAGGCGCGTGATGTCGCCAACGCGACCCTCTACCTAGCCTCCGAAGATGCCGATTTCATCACCGGTGTGGTGCTGGAGGTGGACGGCGGTCGCACGATCTGACGCGTGCCGCACGCAGTCTGGATCAGGCCCGTGCCCATTGGCGCGGGCCCGTTTCGTGGATCGAGTTGCCCGCCGTGTCCACCGCGACCGTCACCGGCATGTCCTCGACCTTGAATTCGCGGATCGCCTCCATGCCGAGATCCTCGTAGGCCACGACGCGCGCAGCCTTGATCGCCTGTGATACCAGATAGGCCGCGCCGCCGACGGCAATCAGGTAGACCGCGCCATGGCGACGGATGGCATTGATCGCTTCGGCCCCGCGCTCGGCCTTGCCGATCATCACCTTGAGACCGGTGGCGGCCAGCACCTCCTTGGTGAATTTGTCCATTCTTGTGGATGTGGTCGGGCCGGCAGGGCCGATCACCTCGCCGGGGATGGCATCGACAGGCCCGACGTAATAAAGTGCGCGTCCCCTCAGGTCGACGGGCAAGGTGCCGCCTTCGCGCAATGTCTCGACCATGCGCCTGTGCGCGGCATCGCGCCCTGTATAAAGCGTGCCGGACAGCAGCAGCGTCTCACCCGGGCGCAGGCTGGCCAGCACCTCATCGGTCAGATCATCCAGGGACAGGCGTCGCCCGATGGGCCCCTGTCCCCCGATGTCCGGCCAGAGCGACAAATCGGGCGCGGTAAATGTCGCAGGGCCGTCTCCCGTAAGCGTGAAGTCGACATGACGCGTCGCGGCGCAGTTGGGGATCAGCGCGACGGGCATCGAGGCGGCATGCGTGGGATGGGCCGCGATCTTGACGTCCAGCGCGGTGGTGATGCCGCCAAGACCCTGCGCCCCGATTCCGAGCGCGTTGACGCGGTCGAGGATGTCCAGCCGCATTTCCTCGATACTGTTCCGCGGTCCGCGAGCGCGCAGATCGGTGATGTCGATCGCCACGTTCAGCGAGGCCTTAGCCATGGCCATCGCCTTGTCCACGCTGCCGCCCACGCCGATGCCCAGAATGCCCGGCGGACACCAGCCCGCGCCCATCCGGGACACGCGCTCGACCACCCAATCGGCCAGGCTGTCCGATGGGTTCAGCACGGCGAATCGGGTCTTGTTCTCGGAACCGCCGCCCTTGGACGATACTGTCACATGCACATCCCGACCGGCGACCAGCTGTGTCTGGATCATTGCAGGGGTGTTGTCTCCACTGTTGCTGCGGGCACCCAGCGGATCGACCACGACCGACGCGCGCAGGGGATTCGTCTCAAGCCGCCAGGCCCGGCGCACGGCGTCGTCGATCATGTCCTGCAGGGGCCGCGTCCAGTCCGTTCGTGCCTCGACGCCTACCTCGACAAAAACATTGGCGACACCGGTATCCTGACAGATCGGCCGATGACCGAGCGCGCACATGCGCGAATTGATCAGGATCTGGGCAATGGCGGCCTTGGCAGACGGGCTTTTCTCCCGCGCATGGGCCTGTGCCATCGCGATGATGAAATCGGGTGGGTGATAGTAGGAAATGTATTGCAGCGCGTCAGCAATACTGTCGATCAGGTGAGCCTCAAGGATGCGCCCGCTCATACTGCAGTCCCGATGCTGGTGATTATCTGCGTGCTTGGTCCGGGGGGCGTGCCCGGGGCGGTCGGCACGCGCAAGGGGGGCGGGTTCGTCTGGTCTGGCAGGGCGGGCATCGAAGACTCCGGCGATTTGGCTTAGCCATAGTGTACCGCGCGCGCCACGATGCGGCTAGCCATCCCGCGTGCGAGGCATAGCCCATGCCTATGATACCCTTTGTGCGGTCCTATTTCGTCCTGCACGCGTGATGAGGCATAGTCATTCTCGGAAACAGACAGGCGGGGGAGATGGCATGACGAATGATCTTGCAGGATTGACGGTCGTATCAGTCGAACAGGCTGTGGCGGCCCCCTATCTCTCGTGTCGCCTGGCCGAGGCGGGTGCCCGTGTCATCAAGGTGGAACGGTCCGAAGGCGATTTCGCTCGCGAATACGACCACCTCGTGCGCGGCGAAAGTGCGTATTTCGTCTGGCTCAACCGTGGCAAGGAGTCGGTGGTGCTGGACCTGCGTGAAGCGCGCGACAAGGCGATTATGGAGGCGATGCTGGCCAAGGCCGACATCTTCATCCAGAATCTCGCCCCAGGCGCCATCGACCGGCTGGGATTCACGCTGGGCCGTCTGCGCAAACAGAATCCACGGCTGATCACTGTCTCGATCTCGGGCTATGGTGAAGAAGGGCCATACCGCGACCGAAAGGCCTATGACATGCTGGTGCAGGCCGAAAGTGGCTTGTCCTCGATCACCGGCACGCCGGAAGGCTCGGCGAGAGTGGGAGTTTCGGTCTGCGACATCGCCTGCGGGATGAACGCTCACGAGGCGGTTCTTCAGGCGCTCTTCGTGCGCGAAAAGACGGGACGGGGTCGCCATATCTCGGTCAGTCTGTTTCACGCGCTGACCGACTGGATGAACGTGCCCTATCTCCAATATGCCTATGGCGGCAAGGTGCCGGTGCGCAGCGGTCTCAACCATCCGACCATCGCGCCCTATGGCGCCTATGCCGGGTTGGACGGCAAGAAGGTGCTGTTCTCGATCCAGAATGAACGTGAATGGGTCAAATTCTGCGAGCGACTTCTGGGCGACGCGGCCATCGCCCGCGATCCGCGGTTTGACAGCAACTCGAACCGGGTCGCGAACCGCGAGGCGTTGGATCAAGTGATCGAGGAGGCCTTTCAGCGCCACGACCGCGACACCCTCGCAGAGATGCTGGAGGAGGCGCGGATCGCCAACGGTCGGGTCAGCGACATGGATGATCTTGCCCGGCATCCCCAGAACCGCTTTGTCGAAGTCGATACGCCCTCCGGGCCCGTGCGCCTGCTGGGCCGGGGCGAAGTCGTGGATGGCGCGGCGCCCGAACGTTCTGCTCCGGTGCCCGCGTTGGACGCTGATGGCGACCGGGTGCGCCGGGAATTCGGGAGACGAGGTAAGGTGGGATGACCGAGCGCAACCCCACCATGGCGCAGATCATGGGCGCGCTGGCCGGTGCCAGGCGCGTGGTCGATATCGGCTGTGGCGAGGGCGCGCTGTCGGCTGCACTTGTCAAGCGGGGCTTCGACGTCGTCGGGATCGACCCGCAGGACGACCTGATCGCGGTTGCACGCAAGCGGGTGCCCGATGCGGAAGTCTTCGCAGCTCGGGCCGAATCCATTCCGTTGCCAAAGGCCGATGCAGATGCCGCGGTGATCCTGAACGCCCTGCACCACGTTCCGTCAGACGCGATGGACGCGGCGCTGATAGGGGGCTTGCAAATCTTGCGCGCCGGCGGCGTCCTGGTGGTCGTCGAACCCTTGGCAGAAGGCAGTTTTTTCAAAGTCATGCAGCCCGTGGACGACGAGACGGCGGTGCGCGCCCAGGCGCTGGACGCCCTCGCGCGACTGATCGCCGAAGCGCCCGAGCGCCTTGAGCGACACGAGCGATACGAGGTCCCGATACGATTTGAAGGCCCCGAGGCATTTCTTGAATATCTCTTCAAGGCCGAACCGGCGCGCGGCGACCAGATCCGCGCACAGCGAGAAACTGTCATGCGGGCCATTGCCGATCACGCGACGCCGGATGAGGATGGCTTCACTTTGATCTCGCGCATGGCGACCTGGGTGTTCCGCGCCGCCTAAACCGAACCTACGAAAGGTCAATGATGTCCGAGATCGAGCTTCATGAGGAGATACGCGATGCCGTCGGCAAATTCTGCCAAGATTTCCCTAATGAATATTGGCGAAAGCTGGACAAGGCGCGCGCCTATCCCACCGAATTCGTCAAGGCGCTGACAGAGGCGGGCTATCTCGCCGCGCTGATCGCCGAGGAATATGGCGGATCTGACCGATACGCGTGACCACCAGTATCTCGCCCGGGTGGATAAAATCGAGGATCGTTTTGAGCTCAGGTCGCCCATCCAGGCTGGCGCCGCTCTTCTGCTCGGTCCTGACCATGCCACACCCGGCCGCCTTCAACGCGGCAATCTGCGCATCGAGGTGCGCGCATATCCGATTTTGGCCTGATAAGTGTTCATTTTGGGTGTACCCTCGACATGAGGTGTTTAGTATCTCGAAATAGACCCAAAGTGAACACAAAAGTGGTATGTTTCAATGTTCACGCGCGATGGCGTTTTGAGTATACCCAAAACGGCGCTTTATCCTCCCATAACCCACCGAGATGTCCTTCGCGTTTTCTGTATCTGCAGTTTCAAGAATTGCTCGGCGATGACATCGGAATGGATCGCGTTGTGATCCCAACCAACGTATCCGGCCTCTTTCGCCCACTCGTGTTCTGGGTGATCTGCGTCATGATGCGCCTCCTTGAACACCTCGTACATTGGTGGGCCGCCAATATCTTCAGGGGGCGTCGCCCACTGACCGCCGACAAAACGTGGCAAAGATTCATTCGGCTCAACCGAACGCTTTGAAACCAGCTCGACGCGATGGACCCAGTCATCTCCAAAATCGTAGATGTAAGTCACAGGAGGGACCTTGGCGTTCAAGAAGAAGTCGAGCTTCTTCGTGGTGACTTCCATGACCGGCGGGCCGAACATCGGCTCCATCCAAAACTCTCTGTCCTTCCTGTCATATTTGCGATTACCGACTCGGAAATCCCAAAGGTGCATGTCGTTCCACAGGAAGGCGGCCTGAATAGCATCGTGCAGATGGGGTAGGGTCTTGTCCGACCGGATCTCGATTTCACGCCACGGTGCGGGGTCGACATGTTCAAGGGTGATTTTCAAACGCAGGACCTGCGGTTCTTTTTTCGCCATGAGTGCCTCTATGCGGCCATGGGTTCGAAATCGATCCGCTGTTCCAGATCGACCTCGAACCGGACATAGGGGTTGATGTGGAGGTAGATGAGCGGGGAAGGGCCGCGATAGTCCTCGGAGGACACACGCGCGACCACATCGGGTTTGCGCAAAACGGATTGCACCATCTGCGTGTTCACGTAGACTCGCGTCACAGCAGGCCCGGCGCAATCCAAGTCGAAAGCCAGAGCGGATTTAACACTATGGGTCATTC
>Ga0307937_1000550_pt1 | contig 22847 bp, 19 predicted proteins | sample OrgLakmetagenom3_FD_201814 | JGI IMG/M metagenome (GOLD analysis project Ga0307937, IMG submission 201814) | Saline water microbial communities from Organic Lake, Antarctica - #3 | ecosystem: Environmental > Aquatic > Non-marine Saline and Alkaline > Saline | place: Antarctica: Organic Lake...
GGTGATAACGGCGTTGTAACCTATGCCGTCCCATCCTCTCTGTTGGTGCCATCTGTGAATGTCTGCGGCGGTGTCGCCTCTGTCCTTGGGGCTGTCGCTGATATGAACGACCAAATACCTAATCTCTCTCATGCAATCCCCGACTGAAAAGAAGTTTATCTTTTAGTTGTCTTTGTCGCCTGCTTGCTTTCGCCACCAACGGCGAATATCGCCATTAAGGCAGATCCCAGGAAAACGCCAGCGGCAAACACGGTCGGGTTAATCTTCATGGCTTTATCCCCTTAATCGTAATAACGCCCAACTCCACCATACGGCGCCACGTTCTGGTTTGTGCCCTGCGATAATACCATTCCCGGTGTTCAGATTCAGATTCTGGCCACTTTCTCCGGTTGTCTATCGCATCGTGACACGCACTGCAAGTGTAGCACGCGCTCAGGTCGTCGGCCTTCTTGCCCATGCCGTTTGATTCGTCCGGAAGGTGCGCCAGTATCGTGGTGGCAGGGTCGTAGTTGCACACGCCCATGAGATTGAGCGTGCAGGCTTCATTGCGGGCGGAATCCCGCATTTTCTGAGACTTCACTATTTTCCCCTGGCCTGTTGGTATCCGTTGGGCTGTGAATGCTGCTGGTAGGTGCCCGGGCTTTGCTGCTGGCCTTCCGGCTTGCTGTCCAGCATCTGCATGCTGCCGTTGATATCCACCACGACTTCCGTGGTGTAAACGTCCTGGCCCTCCTTGTTCTGCCATTTCCGGGTCTGTAGTTTGCCCTCGATGTAGACCTTGGAGCCTTTACGCAGATACTGGCCGGCCACCTCCGCAATTTTCCCGAACATAACAATCTTGTGCCACTCCACCTTTGGCACCAGCTGCCCGCTGTTCTTGTCTTTGTAGCTTTCATCCGTGGCGATACTAATGCTGGCCACAGCGTTGCCGTTCGGTGTATATCGCACCTCTGGGTCTTGGCCCAGGTTGCCGATAAGAATGACTTTATTGACGCCCCTGCTCATTGGCCTTGCTCCTGTTCGTCAAGTAACACTCTCGCTTCTTTCACTACAATCAGATCACGCTCAATGCGTCGGTCAAGATCGCCAGACCTACGGGCTTCAATCTCGCTTTCAAGATCATCGGCAAGCTCTTTCATAACTGTGCGCCATTTTTCCGGCACATCGGCGCTGGCAGGGTGGGTGTAGAGGGGCGTCCTGATTCGGGTATCGCCTTCTGCCGCGTGCTTAGGGTGGTCGCAAAACTCGCTGGGCTTACCGTTCACATCTGTAAAACAGAACGCAAACGGCTCAGATTCCTGACCAGCGCGGGCGGCTTTCCCCGCCTCATAGCCTGCAATAAAATGCTCATCAACCCCTTTATCTTGCCACTCGTCACCAAAGGTATCGTATTGGTTTACGTGTGACTCAAACGCCTTTCTTGATTCACTCATGGCCTTGCTCCTGCTCTGCCAGCAAAGCCCTGGCTTCACGAACCACAATCAGATCACGCTCTATGCGTCGATCAAGGTCGCCAGAGCGTCGGTTTTCAACCTCGCTTTCCAGATCATCGGCAAGCTCTTTCATAACTGTGCGCCATTTTTCCGGCACATCGGCGCTGGCAGGTTGCGTGTAAAGCTCGCTAAACGCCGCTGCAATTCGTACCGGAAGGTCATTGAGGGCAGGCGTTCCATCCAATCGCTTACCCCATTTTGGCCAATCTTGACGATATTCACTAAAAATCTTTTTGACTCTCTGGAGCGCATTGTGGAAGCCGATTATGCTTTCCGAGTCGCCCCCAACCCCCTCGCGGCTGGCTTGCCAAAGCGCCCCTTCGCAGAACGCTTCCCATGATTCATTGATGGGGTGTAGAACCAGACCAGAATAGTTTTTGTGTATGTAAATATGACGCTTCTCGCACCATATAGCCCCGCTGGGTATAGCATGCAGTTGCTCAAACGCCTCCCTTGAATCACTCATCCCGCACCCCTCCATACTTGGTGGCTGTTGCCGATCTGCTTCAGGGTCGATGAACTTACTTACCTTTGTTGGCATTATAATTCCCCTTCTTTCTCTGTGCGATTTCCTCACGGTCTATCGCGGTGTCACGGGGCGCGTTCACCCCGATCTTTACTTGCGATCCAAGCACCCCACTGTTCCGCCATGGCTCTTGCCACGCCTTGGTGTGTCCTTGAGCGCTCCTGCCAGCGGTTATCGCCGGGAGTGAGTCGATTCTGCCCGCTGTCGGTCTGGTTGCCCCAGCGCTTCACCAACTTGCCGGAGCCTTTCGGCCACTCCACAATGCGCGGAGGGAAATCGCTGGTCGGTTTCAGGTTTGGTAGACCGACAAGCCAGAGCCCGGTTTTCTTGCTCGCGTCCTCGCCGTACTGGTGCGGGTCGATGTATTGGCTGGCTGGCCGTACTTGCGTGCTGATGACTCCAACCGGATTTTCCAGTGCGATGAATGGCACCGGGGCGCTTAGCATTTCCTCAACGAAGGACAGGGCAATCTCCCTCTGCGCTCTGCGCTCTGCGCCTACCAGTGTTCCCGGCTTAACTTTCTGGTGATAGGGGCCGTCGCCATACGCCCATGCGGCAGAATTGGTGAGGAACGTGCAATCCGGGTGAACGATGAACATATCCCACATTCCCGGCTTCAGGAGCAGGCGAACGTCGCACTGAAAATGCCAGCGGGGATCGCCTTCGCAGGGAAGCAGGTCGCAGCTGTAGGCGTCATGGCCCATTGCCCGGAAAGCATCGCGGACAACGGCGCTGGATTCACAGCCAACTAAAACGCGCATATTATAACCTCTGATTATTGCTCCCCTTCTTTCTCTGTACGATTTCCTCTCGGTCTATCGCTGTGTCACGGGGCGCGTTCACCCCGATCTTTACTTGCGATCCACTGACACCAAGCGGGAATACCTCGATCACTTCCCCGCTTTTGGTCTGGATCACAATCTTTTCATTAATCCTGCGCGTCAGTATCAGCACTGGTGAGCCCCTTCATTGCAAAGTAGATATCCAGGCAGGCGCGGGCATCGGCAATGGCGCTGTGTGCGTCCTGAAGCTCTTTGCCCATGAAATGCTGATAGGCTTCAGACAGTTTCGGTGACTTGTAGCCATACCGGCCCTTCGGTTCCATCTGCATGATGGGATTGGCCATAATCATAGTGCAGTCGTGGTTTTCCTTTTCGGCCCACTTCTCCTGCACGTTTTCCGGGAAGTAGCGCTTTGTGGCAATCCGGATAATGCGCTGGTCAAAGGTGCGGTTGTGCGCCAGACGCTTGGCGCTTCCTACCATCTGCAAGAACAGGGCAACGGCGTCCATCTCGTTCACACCTACCTCGTTGGCGATTTCGTTGGTGATCCCGTGAATGTCGGCCACTTCCTGCGGGATATCCCATCCGTCCGGCTGGATAATCAGATCCAGGGTTGAGATAACCTTGCCGGTGTCCTCGTCGGCCAGTATTGCCGCCAGCTGTACCAGGTGCGGCTGGTGGTGGCTGTCGCTCGGGTTCTTCCAGTCCGGAAGGCCGGTTGTCTCTGTGTCGTATGCGCAAACAAGATTCATGGTGTTCTCCAGGTTGTGGGCGCCGTAGCGCCCTATCGGTTAAAGGTGACGGTTCAGAATGTCGTTTAATTCATGGCTGGCTTGCATGGAAATCTCCCATTTGTCGCACCAGGCGGAAATCTCAGTCCACACGTCAGGCAGGTCAGCTTCTGGCGCCGGTTCCATTTCAGGGTCCGGTACATCGTTGCCGTATTTCTCTGCCCATGCTTGATCTTCTTCTTCCGTGGCTTCGCCGTAGATTTCGCTATGTTTAACGTGTTCGGCGCTTTTGCTGCCCACTTTCATTGTGCCGGTGCCTTTTTCAACGGCGTCCTGCATAACCTTCTCAGGGACAGTCTTTTCCGGTTCCGGCTCAATCTTCGCCTTCGCTTCCTCAATCATCCGGGCCTGCTTCGCCATGGCTTCCAGCTGCTGCATGGCTTTCTGCCTGGCGTCCTGCGCCTCGTCGTAACGGTTGCCAAACTCGTCACGCGGGATATCGTAGTCGGTCAGGTTCTTCAGGTTGCCTTCAATCTCGCTGGCGGGCCTGGCGGTCAGGTCTGCGGGCAACATGCGCATATCGTTGATCTTGTCGGTAATGCGCTGCTGCTCACGTTGGGCGACCTGCTCTTTGCGTAGCCGTTCTTCTTCCAGCTTGGCCTGCTCATACTTGAACTGCTGGTTATACATTTCAGACAGTTCGTGCAGTGTGGCCTGCTGCGCTTCAATAGCCTCTCGAGTCAGGTCGTAGTAATCGCGCTTGGTGTCGATCGCATCCACTTCCTCGATGATCTTGGCTATCTCGTCTCTGGTTTTGCCGCGGGCCTCAGCAACGCGGCCGGAAATGGCGCTCACCTTTTCGCGCAACCGGGCAAGGCGCTGTTCCTCCTGTTTCTTCTTGCGGTCGTCCACTTCCTTTTTCTTGGCCTTCATCGGTTCCTCAAGCTCTACCAGCTTGGCGGTGATCCGTTTGGCCTCGTTGTCGATAATCCGGCCTGCATCCAGGTATGGCTTTTTGATCCGCTGGCGCTCGGCGTCCAGGGTTGTCCGGTATCCGGTCAGTTCCTTCACACCAGCCTTCACGAACTCATAGCCGTCTTTGCTGTTCACGTCCGGAATATGGCTGTATTTCTCGGCAAGTAGTGACAACGCGGCGTCTGTCTGGTTGAATACCTCAACGTCTACTTTGCCTTGCTCGATATCGACTTGGTTTAAGTCAGTCATTATTTACCTTCCTTTTTTTGTGCATCTTTGCCCGGTTCTGCCGGGCTTCTTTTTGCGCTACCACAATCCGGGCAACGGGTATCGGGCCTGCCTACGCTCTCGGCTCCGCACTCATGGCACACCAGGTCAACGGGCGGGATCAGCTTATCCATCTGCTCGTTGTACGCGGCATCAATGCGAACCTTCACTTTCTGGAAGTCCACACCCAATACCGCACACTGGCGCTCTGCCTTTTTCAGATGGCCCTGGTACATCAGGCGCAACGGTGCCGCATTGGGCACTTTGGCGTAGGTGTCGGTTTCCCGCTTCAGCCACTCGCTGAACTCTGTTCGGGCTTTGGTCATTTCTTCTTCAGCATCGTCGGCGTTCTTGACGGTTTCCCGGATCTTGGCGGCTTCCACATAGTTGGTGTCGTCGTACAGTCCCAAAAACACGTCAGCGCTGAAACCAATCATTGACAGGCACTTCTTGATTGCGTCCGTCAGGGATTTCTTTGGCGCGTCAAAGTCGGTCATGGCGCCGTAGTGCGTGCCCCGGATATAGGGCGTATGGCCGAAATGCACTACTTCACACTTCTTGTCGTCCTGCATGTACCAAAGCCGGACCTTGAGCGTGTGCATTACGGCATGGCCAATCACTTCACCACCATGCTTGATCTGTGCGCCTGGCTGGAATTGCTCGTCCTCAATCTCATAGCCCCAATCTTTGCCGATTGGCCCAAAGGCTTCAGTTGCACGCTTCACCATGTAGGTGCCGTTAATGCTGGTAACTTTTCGGCCATCCAGGTCGCCAGTCTTGGTAAAGCCCGGCGCGGTTTCCTCAACGGATTTCCACAGTTCAAGGTTACTCACTGTCGCGGCCCTCCGGTTTGTACTCAATGGCGGCCAGTTCCTTAATGCGCTGCTCGATGTTGTGCAGCTGGCTGCCCATTTCCCGGCGTACCTGGTCGGCCTTGGTTTCCAGCATATCTATCTCAGCCTTTACCGGGTCGCACTCAGGCACAGCGACAATAACGGTATCTTTCCCGAGGTGCGGGTAACCCATACCGCTCATATCGCTGGTGAAAACCTCTATTTTGCCGGGCTTGTACTTGTCCACATGGAAGTGAATTTCTACTTTCATGGTTTCTGGAATGGAATTACTCATTGCTGCCACTCTCCGTATCGCATTGTGTTTCAGGGTTGAAGTTTGGCCACGTACCTTCCGCGACCATTTTGCAGTAGAACTCGTTGGAGCGTTTTTCCTCCTCGTAGTCGGCGGTGCCTACCAGGCCAAGCACAAGGATTGTTGCGGCTATTGCGATTGCTTTATTCACGTTCACCTCCGTATCAACAATTCAAACTGTACTAGCGGTTTTGGATATGTGCAACTATTTATTTGTCATTCTACATTTCGTCCTTTATTCTTGTCATACCGTAACAGATTGGAGTATATCGTATGGAATTTAATGCAGGCCGGGCGGCAAAGGTCGCCATGGCACAAAGAGGAAAAAGCAGGGCCTGGCTGGCAGAACAGTTAAACGTGTCACCACAACGCGCCAGCGGAATCCTGAACAACGAAACGGCCTCTATGGCGACGATGGTTCAAATGGCGGATCTGTTCGGCCTTTCTCTTTCTGAGTACATCGCGCTTGGTGAATTTGAAGCGGTAAAGGAGTAACCAATGGCAGCCTTACCTTACATGCAGCTGTACGTGGCTGATTACCTGGCCGACACCATGCACCTGACCACTGAGGAACACGGCGCCTACCTGCTGCTGATAATGAACTATTGGCAGACAGGTAAGCCGATACCAAAAAACAGGCTGTCCAAAATTGCACGGATGGACAACGACCGTTGGACGACCGTTAAAGTTTCGTTGATCGAGTTTTTCAACGACACAGGAACGGAATGGGTACACGACCGAATTGAACGTGACCTTGAGGCGGTAAAGGATGCACAGGAACAGCGGGTTCGTGCTGGCAGGGCGTCAGCTGAAGCCAGAAAGCGGTCAAAACAGGAAGGAAACAAACGGAAAGGCAACGACCGTTCAACGACCGTTGACGATTCGTTGCAACGGGATGGCAACGAGAAACCAACGAATAAAGATACAGATACAGATACAGATACAGATACAGATACAGAAGGTAAAAAACAAAAGAATACAAAGACACCCGCTGCCGCGATTGATTATTCGTCATGGCCAGATAGTCCATCGGAGCAGGTGTTCAATGATTGGCTTGCAGCACGGCGTAAGGCCAAAGCAACGCATAGCCAAACCGCCATGAACCAGATCGGCAAAGAATTGCGCAAAGCGGCGGCAATGGGAATATCGGTCGATGAATGTCTGGCAGAAGCAGCCACCAGGGGCTGGCGAGGATTCAAAGCGGAGTGGTTACAAAATGAAAAACATCAACGAAACGGTCGATCAAGCATCCCGACATTTACAACGGACCCCGACGACACCAGTTGGGCAGAAGGATTTAACCCCAACTCAGGCGACCTCGAAAACCTTTGAGGAAATGGACACCAAGGTTATCAATCGCCTGTTTCAGAGGCTGCAAGAGATATTCCCCAAATGGCGAGAGATATGGCAGTCAGACGGCGAAGTGAAAGCAGCCAAGCGGCAATGGGCAAAGCAGCTGGTAAAAGCGGGCGTCAGTGACATTCAGATGATTCAGGAAGGATTAGAACAGGCCAGAGCCTGCGGATGGGTTCGCCCTCCAAGCGCTGGCCAGTTTGTGGCCTGGTGTCTGGAAGCGCTCAAAGAGCGAAACGGCATACCAGGCAAGGACAACGCGATAAGCCAGATGATGGCACTGCTACGCAAAGGCGATCATAACCGGCGCCGGTCCAGGTTGAGCCCTGCCATGTATACCATGAGCCGGTTTATTGACTGGTACGAAATGAAAAACAACGATGCCGAAAAGGCAACCAAGGCCATGGCGCGGGCTTATGACGAAATGATTGACCACTGGATGAACGGCCATGATTTTTATGAGCAGCCTGCAATGATCGAGCACGGAAATCCAACGGGCGTTGTTACTGAGTCCAGTCGCAAGAAAGGCCGGGAAACGCTGGCAAAGCTCATGGGGGATCTGAAAGGTGCCGATTGAACTCATGCTGGTGAAAGGTCAAGACGGCGCATTGCGGCCGGCGTCTGCCGCTGACCAGGACCACATGGGCAAATTTAAAACCGGGAAAGCAGTCAGGGTATCCGTGACACAGATTAAATCCAGGTCATTGCAGCACCACAGGCTGTATTGGGGCGGGCTTATTGAGTTGGCCATGGACTATTGGGAGCCTACGGGCGGTCTGGTGTCTTCAAGTGAAACAAGCACGCTCAAACGGTTTGCGGATTGGCTGGACAAGCAGGGCGGCAATTCTGGAGCCATACGTAGGGCCTGCGCTGCGTTTCTGGATGAACTAATGCATTCACGCGGGTTGCGCATTGATGCCCCTCACAAGTCACGAGAGGCGCTTCACGAATGGATCAAGATTGAGGCGGGTTACTATCGATTGGAGGAGACTCCCGGCGGCGTGCGCCGGGTGCCGTTGTCGATCAACTTCAACGCGATGAGCCAAGATGAGTTCGGCGTGTTCTACAAGGCAGCGTTCTCGGTGGTGTGGCGCTTCATCTTGAGCCGGGCTTTTGAAGACGATAATCAAGCACAAAACGCCATTGATCAGCTCTTACAATTCGGATAGCCTCGATCTGTGCGGCTAGGCTAGCTACCGAACGTGCGCGTCACCCGAAGCGTACTGCCGCATTCATATTTCGGGAATCTCTGAGGGTAGAGATATGATCGACTGCATTGAATGGACAAAACTGCGCGATAAAGATGGATATGGGCGGATCAAGGTAAAGCGGATTCCACGACTGGCGCATAGAATAGTTTACGCTGAAGCCAATGGCCTTTCCTTAAATGAAATAGACGGTAAAGTAATTCGGCATACCTGTGACAATCCTGGCTGCGTTAATCCGGACCACCTTGAGATAGGGACTCAGGCAGATAACTTGCGCGATATGCTTGATAGAGGGCGTCACGGACACACCATTCTTACGGCCAGCCAGGTCCAACGTATTCGGTCCAGGTACGTCAGGGGCTGTTGCATTAACGGAAGCCCGGCGCTTGGTCTTGAGTTTGGAGTTAGTGGTCGCACAATCCGCGACATTGTTAATAAAAAAACGTGGACGCATATTTAAAGCTGGCCTGTCCCGCACGTTTGAAAGCGAAGGACAGGCAGATAGCGCCATTAACCAGCTTTTGGCTTTTGGCTAATGCGAAACCTGAGCACGTCCAGCATAGTGACAAGCCGGGCGCTCATGTCGTCTGACCACTCGCGGAACTCTTCGGCGCTAAAGTGCTGTGCGTAGATCATATTAACCTATTTTACAAACGGTCATACAGGAATTTCGGCGTCATCAGTATTTGCAAGAGTTGTTAGAACATTGTAGTTAATGTCTACGTCAGTGCCCGTTCCATTGTTCGTAGGGGTAAAATGAAACTTAGCTTCTGTTCCGTCAGTAAATCCAATAGATCCTGCCGTTCCTACAGTAGTTCCAGAAATTTGAGTTATTGTATAGATTGCTCCTACTCTTTGCACGGCCCACTCATAACTAAAAACGGAAGTCTCATCTAGTGCGGTTGCTTTAGCTGTTCCAGATATTTTAACAAACGCCGCGTCGTCGAATATTAATGATACAGTCAACAGATCTTTTTCTACTGCTTCTGTGCCGACTACTTTTGCGCTCTGAATTAAAGTTGTGCCTGCCAACTCAGTCCGCCCAGAAACAGATGAAGCGACAGTGTTTAGCTTGCTAAGAGAAGCGTCCCCAGCAGAGTAAATACTGTTGGTTTCAAAAAAGTTTGAAGGAAGCTCGTTTGCTCTGTTTACGTTGCGATGAACAAAATAGCGATTTCTTGCCCCTCCTCTAACAACTAAGCACCTAGCGTTGTAACCTCCTTGCTCTGAAATTAGGTCAAAGTTATTGTATTGTGGAAAATAGTTTCTTGCTGGGACGCCGCCTTCGCCGGTTAAATTTTCTACTACTAGCGTAAAGGCATCAGGGGAAAAATGGTGAAACACTTCTGAAAGAGTACATTCCTGAGCACCATTCCAATGCATCGCAAATCTGCCGTCCGATGGATGACTACCATTACCACAGCGGTATAATTGAATGCCAGAAAACTGATTGGCATTAGCCCAACCGTTAAGACTAAGCGCTGTGTTTAAGTCTTTAAACCACACATCTCGTACGTGATTGAAGTAAACTACAGCGGAGCTACTAATCTGAGCCGCTGCCATGTAGATACCTTTGTTTGTATCTCCTGACGCATTGCCGTAAGCCGTTGGCCCCTGAACAGCACAGTTCCTTACTCCTGAATAAGATACAGTGCTTCCAGTATCAAACATATCTTTCATGCCCATACGAATAATGCCAAACGGGCAATCACTTAGGCTGACTATGGCAGAGCGCTGTCCTTCACCAATTACATTGGAAACAAGTCCTTTAATCCATACAACAGGATCGGTTCCTAATCCAGAAGGCTTAATTAATCTTCCCGTAGCAGTAAGGTATAGTGCTGTACCGCTATTAAGCTCAATCATTCTTTTAACCGTTGTACTCACTTCTATTACACATCTGCCAAGGGAGTCAACACAGCTTTGTATTTGTCGGCTATTGTCGTTAGTGCCTGAACTAAATGCGCCAAATGCAAATGCAGCATTCGTATATACTGACCTTATCCAGCACCCGTCACCAGCGCCGTCAGCAGTAAACCATTGCTCAACTTCAGCATCAACTGCCCAATCTGGAAAAGATTTGCCGGGGTCGAGTACGGTTCCTCCATTGTGGTCTGCTTTACTTTTTGTGGAATCCCAATAGTAAACTCCACCCCCTTCTAAAAAGCCTGAGTGATAACTAAAGGTTGAAACCTGACTGCCTTGCGTAGGTGTTGCAAGCGCAAGTAGGTCAGATACGCTTGTGACGCGAATTACCCGCTTGCTTACTGCGTCTTGCAGGCTTTCAGAGCTCCCCGATAGGGCCTGAGGCAAGCTATTCATGCTTGCGATGCCGGTCCAGGATCGGGTCAAAGATCCGGTTAAAGGATCGTCCGATAGAACCTCTACTACTGTATTGCCGCCAACGTAGGTAACGCTATCGACATACCCGTATAGGTAGCTTGCATCGTCAAGCTGCAACGCTTTTCCTGCGGTATAAACGTCTGTGTGGTTTCCTACAATAGAAAAGCTCGTAGGTGATACCTGTGTTGCCGCACGCTCATTGATCCATTCTTTTTGCAGTCCGGAAGGATCAGTAACAGGATCAGAAGTCCACACTTCAACATCATCAGCGTCTTTGACGACTACCTTGTAACTGCCGTCAAGGTAGATATTTGCATAGCCCGCACCATTCAAAATGGTAGGGTTGGCATTGGCTGTGACGCCATCCTCGCTTTGAAACGTTGCTTTTGGCGTGTTGGTGCCTGCCTGGTAGGTAAACACTTTGCCAAATGCCAACGGTGCGCCAGTGTCGCTGTCCCATGCGTAGAACTTGGGACCAATAATTGATGCTGCCATGATGCTTCTCCTAATTGTCTTTGGCTGATTATAGCCTACGGCATTTCTACGTGTACTTGTTCCAGTGCTTCTTTGGCCTGGCGGTAGACCTTAGATAGTGTCTCGTTTTTCTGCTCGTAGTAGCTTTCGATCTTGGCTTCTTTTTCTTCAGCGGTCATGTTCTCGTTGTATTTGTACGAGGCAATGATTTCCTGCTGATCTGAAAAAGCGCTGTCGACCTGACTGAAGGCCCCGTTGAGCCCTATAAGAATCTGATTGACCTTTTCACTGGCAAAGTCCGGCGCTTTGCTCGGATTACGGATGGCCTCACGCTTGAGCATGTTGAACGTCTGCTGTGCGGCGGCGGCCTTCACTTTCAGATCCCAATACCCTTCTGTCCATTTTGTGCGATAGGGCACGCGCTGGCCAACGAACTGGTGCGCCATGTAATCAATCGGCGTGCCGCGGTTAAATGGCCTGGCACCCCAATCGTCCTGTTTCCACAGTGCAGCCTCTGAAGCATCGGCAATAATCATTTCCACATAGCGCAAGAAGCCTTTGCTGTAATGCTCGGCCACCAGTGGCGATACACCCAGGTACTCGCCCAATTTCCGGTACATGATCGGCGTGCGATCGGTGTACTGGTATTCGGCGGGCAGGTCCATCATAAACTGAGGGACCACGGGCGCCTTGGTGAACTTCTCGTTACGCTGAACTTCGATCCATGGCTGAAGGATGCCGGGATAGTCACCAATGCCCACAGTGTTGACCAGTGCCCAGGCCAAGTGCTCGGATGCTTCTTTGCCGTCCCGGTTCTCCATGTAGTCCAAACCGACTTCCGGAAGGGTTCCAAAGATATGGCCCACGTCATACGGGCGCGGAATCTTGAACGGCGTGTCTGCACCTGGCGGAAAGATCCACCAGAAGCGGGCTTTCTGGTCCGGCGTCAGCTGCTTGTATCGCTCGTCGTCGTGATTCAGCAACCACAGAATGGCGGTCATGGCCGTCAGCACGCCACCTTTCATCAGAAAAGCGGCCTTCTTGTCGGTCATTTTGGCAAAGTTGGCGCCCTTCATTTCGCCTTTCATTTCGACCAACTCCCTGGCTGACTTGTCCAGGCCCTGAATACCGGCGTTCATAAACGGAACAGTGCGAAGGAAATTAGCCCACAACTCATTGCGGCCCATTTTGCTAAAGTCGGTGGCAATCTCTCTGGCTTCCCAGGCGGCCTCCATCGGAGACGTGCCAGACTTCACGCCAACCTCGTAATCACCAATGCGCGATCCGTACTCAAACGCGCTGGTGAAGCGGTCCCATCCGGCTAGCAACTTTGCGGCCGCATCCCATGCCGACTCACTCGGCAAGTCCAGACGGCGCCGGTCGCGGGTTTCCTGTGTCCTGGCCTCGATCCTGGTGCCGTATCCGCCCCCTTGCAGCCTGAAGTCCTTGTAGGTCTGCGTGTTGAACATGAAGTGTCCCATGCCCTTCAGCGTGCTGTAGATCGGGATAAATCGGTTGCGGCTCATTATGGACGCACTCACGGTATCCCTTACTGCGTTCGGCCCCAGGAACTGAAACATACTGGTTACGGTTCGGGTCTGAAGGTTCTTCACCCGAAACAGGGCATTCATCACGGCGCCACTGCGTAGCCCTCTCAGGCCGGTAAGCATTTCCACCAGCAATGGCTCATGCACTTCAAAGTACACGCGCTTGCCGTTGACCACGGCGCTGTCCACATAGGTTTCCGTAGTCTGCGGTTTGTGGCCAAACGTCCAGAAGCTCAACAGTCCGGGGTTTTCTTCCAGGATTGCCGCGATATCTTCAACGTCCGTGATCTGTGCGTCCGGATCTCCGGCCATTATCATTCCGTCTTTGCTGACAGTGAGCCCCATTTCGACCATGGCTTCGGCCATCTTGGACGCCATCTGTGCCTGCTCTACCTTCACCTTCTTGCTGTCCGGTGCAATCCTGGCGGCAAACAGGGCGCCATCCTGGCTGTCCATAATGTCGTTGTAGAGCGTAGCCTTGGCGCGGGCAATGATCGCGGCTCGGATATTGGTCTGAATGCTCTCAACGATGTTTTCAGCGATATCCTTGGTATTCTGCGTGCCCCCGGTCAGGCGCCTGCCGATTTCGCTAACGCCCATTTCGTGGCCGTCCTCGATCCGCTCAATCACACGATGGAAAGGCACGTAGTTCTGGTTCATCTTTTTGAATGCATCGCGCTGGCTTTCGTCTATCAGCCCCATATCCACATAGAACTCGAGCATTCGGTCGTTGAATTTCTGGAACTCAGAGAATATCTGCGGAAACTCCGGGAATTTCTGGCCCAGGGACAAACCGGCGTCAATCTCCTGCTCGGTAAACAGATTCTCCCGGCCCTGCTTGCGTAGCTCCTGGCCCCGGCGTGCCTTGAAATACTCCATCAGATCATCAAACCGGCGCCATCCGTGTTTGCTGGCTGGCTTAAAGATTTCATTAAGTCCTTTGCCGCTAAACTCGTAATAGCCTTCATCGGTCAGGCGCGGCGTGCCGTTTTTAATCACAGCCTCATGCACGGATTCTGCCCCGTTGACCATCTGAAACTGCTTGTACGGGCTCACGACGGCATCGCCTACTTCGCCTTTCAGCGTGCGCTCTACCACCTTGGCGGCATGAATCTTATCAATCACCTGCTGGCGGTAACGCTCAAGCGGATAGCTGTTCTGGTATTCCAGGATCTGCTGCTGTGCGGTCAACTCCCGGCCAGACTTGGCCCGTAGCTGTGCCCGTGGCCCCTGCAAATACCAGCGGTGCATTTCATCCTGCAAGCGCTTCATCTTGCGGTTCAGTACAGCATCGTCCTTCATTACTTCTTCAAAGCGCTGCGTGAACAGTGGGGCTCTGGCTTTGGCTTCGCTGTAGTTGGTCAGCCACAGGCGCACGAACTCGGCAAAACCTTCTTTGGCCTTCAGGTTCTTTTTGCTGGTGTAGCTCAACGCTTCCACTTCTTTGCGGTACTTGCTGTCTTTGTACTCCCGTGTAAAGCGCTTGTTGTAGCGATAGTGCATATCCAGGTAGTGCGCCATTTCGTGCGCCATTACCTCCACATCGTCGTAGTTCTTAACGCGCACTTCGCTGTTGCTGCTGCGGTAGAAGCCTAGCTTTGACTTGCCCCGGACCTTGCCAAAATAGATCCGCTTGCCAATCAGATCCTGCAACATGAAGCGGATACCTTCACGGCGGGTCGGCTTTTCCTCGGGCTTCAGCTTTACGGTGCGATCCCCAATCTTGAACTGGTCGCTGTCAGGGCGCCGGGGAACTCCGGTCATGCTGTACGGTGGTTGCCATTGCGGCATAGGTGTATCCGCCCCCATATCGCTCATCATGGCGCTGGTGGCGTCCTCCTGCCCTGGCTCCGGGTCTTTCTTCGGCTGCAATTCGGCAATTACCAGCTGGTGGCGGGCTTTGACCTTGGCCAATTCGTCGGCCTGATCCCATTCGCCTACCTGTTCTTCCAGCTGCGGTAGATCCTTTTCGGCCTGGCTCACCCGTTTGGCGGCCTGCTTTGCCTCTGCATCAATGGCCGATATCGTGTTGATAATTTTGCGCGTTAGTCCGGTCGGGTCAGCTAAAGAAATGTCGTTTATCTGTATTTGGTGCTCCATAGCGCCTTGCAGAGTCACCATGTAGTTATTTACAAAGTCACCCACTTTGTCCAGGGTCATATCAAAACCGGCGTAGCTGCCAATGGCTTTTGATTCAACGCCAGAATTTTTCATCTTGTTGGCTTCGGCCAGAATCTCCTGGCCCGCTACCTTTTGCTTGTCGATTTTCTGCCCGTTCACGGTCATGGTGAAGTCTTTGGGCGCGGCCTTGGCCTTCTTCACGTCCTGCGCGTACTTCAGCAAGCGATCCTTGCCACGCTCAACAATGCTTTTCTCCCGACGAATCGCGTCACGAATCCGGAACTGTTCGCGGTCGTGTTCTTCTTCGGCTTGCTCAAGCGTTCGCAGTTTCCGGCGTAGCTCCATTTCTTCCAGGATCAGCGGATTACCACTGGACGCGGCTTTCATTTCGGCGGCATTGGCCGATTCGGCGCCCAAGTCCTCAATTTCGCGCTGCTTGGTGTTGCCTTTGCGCACCTGCTCGATAAACCTGGCTTTGGTTTCGATGGTCTGCCACATACGGCTATCCAGCGTCTGCTTGGTGGCGTAACGGTTAATCTCGATCTCAAAACCGTCCGGGTCGCGCTCGTAAAGCTCGTTACCCTGGCGGATAATCCGGCCTTCCCGCTGTTCCAGGTCAGACGGACGCCACGGCGCATCCATGTGGTGTAGTGCCACCAGGCGCGTCTGCACGTTCATACCGGCGCCCATCTTGGCGGTGGAGCCCATCATCACCCTCACCCTGCCCGTTCGCACCTTGGCAAACAGTTCGGCCTTCTGAATCTCTGTGTTAGCGCTATGGATGTATTCGATTTCAGATTCCGGGATACCCTTGTCGATCAGCTTCTGGCGCAAGTCGTCGTAAACGCTGAAATCACCATCCAGCGCTTCAAATTCGTCCGGGCTCATTTTGTCCAGCTGTTCGCTGGCGGCCTCGTCGCCATTCTCCGCACGCTGCATCAGGTCACGGATTCGGTTCGCTTCCTGAGCCTTGGCGCCCTTTGGCGTACTCAGGTCGATGAATACCAGCTGTGCGCCCTTGTCGGCGGTCCACTGGTCGTACAGGGTCTTTATCCGGTCTGCGGCCACGTTGATCTTGCTGTCGGGGTTGTCTCCGTACAGTGCAGGGTCAATCAGGCGCATATCCAGGGCGGCCTTGCGGGCATCGCTCATTATCTTGAGCATGTTATCCGCGCCTTTCTCTGGCTTCTTGGGCAAGTGTTCGGCCCGGTACACCAGTGAGCCCTTGGGATAGGTTTCTCTGCCGTTGTCGTCTTTGACTGGCACGCCTATGTAATCGGCCTGGTCCTCGCTGCGCTCCACAACGATGTTATTCGGCTTGCCGCCCTTGATCTTGGGAACGGGAAGGCGCTTGCCCTGTGCCGCCAGCTGCTTATTGATATCGTCCCGGTTAATCACGTCACCAAAAGTCAGGTAACGCTGCATTAACTCAGGCAGATTCACGAACTTGCTGAAGCGGCTGTTCAGTTTGTAGTTGCCGGTTGGTGACAGCTCCCAATCGGTGACCACTTCCCCGTACATGCGAGCCCAGGCATCAAAGTGTGCAATGCCCTGGTCCTGAAGCATCTGATAATCCAGGAAGCGCTGCATGGTATACATTTCGGCCATGGTGTTGCTGATCGGCGTGCCGGTCGCAAATACCACGTTGTTGCCGCCAGTGCGCTCAAGGATTGATTGCACCTTCATAAACATATCAGCGGCTTTCTGGCTTCCCTGCGGGTTACCCAGGCCAGCCACACGGGTCATGCTGGTGGCAAATCCCAGGTTCTTGAACTCGTGCGCTTCATCCAGAAACAGGGCATCGATACCCAACTCACCAAACGTCAGGTTGTCGTCCTTGTTTTCGGCGTCATACAGGCGCTTTAGCTTTTCCTCGAGTCGTTCCTTTTGCTTCTCGATCTGCTTAATGGATCGGGAGCCCTTGCCCTCTTGGTCCCGGATAGTCGATATAGCGGTATCAATATCCCGGATCTGCTGCTTAATGAAGCGGTCCTGAAACTCTGCATCCATTTCGACCTTGCCAAACGAGGAATGCGCCACAATCACGGCGTCCCAATCCCCGGTGGCGATCCTGGCGAACAGGCGCTTACGGTTACCTTTCTCAAAGTCTTTTTTGGTGGCGGCCAGAATGTTTGCGTTCGGGTATAGCTTGGTGAAATCTTCTGCCCACTGGCCTACCAGGTGATTCGGAACCACAAACATCGGCTTTCTGGCCCGGCCCGTGCGGCGTAGCTCCATAGAGCCTGCAATCATGGTGAAGGTTTTACCGGCGCCGACTACGTGATCCAGCAACGTGGTGCCGCTTTGCACAATGCGCCATGCCGCGTTTACCTGGTGCGGCCGCAACTTCACAATGTCGTCACTGACCTTGCCGGGGAATGTCAGGTGCGATCCGTCATACTCGCGCAACTGATCGGTGTTGAACGTATCGTTATAGAGCCTGGTCAGTCTTTCCCTGCGTGCATCGTCGCGCCAGATCCATCGGCGGAACTCGGTTTTTACTCGCTGAATCTTTTCGTTGGCGGCATTGGTGGCGGATTCGTTGACTACGGTGGTGCTTTCGTCAATTCGGTCACGAATCACAATGCTCTTGTCGTTTGCCGCGGCGGTGAGGATATCTGACACGCTGGCCCGGTCGGTGCCGTACTGGTTCGCGGCGGCGGTTGTGGGCTCACCACGGACAGACCACTTGGCCATTACCGGGTTGTACGTGGCCTTGCCGCTGGCTTTGCCAAGAATATGATCGGCAAATTCTGTAACCACTTCGGGCGGCAACCAGTGGGCGCCGGGCTTCACCTTGATATCAACGGCCTCGATATCTTCCGGCTGCACTTCTTTCAGGGCGTCGACGTTCTTTTGGAGGCGCGGCATATCCTTGGCCATACGCTCGGCCATGGCCAACTTCTGCTTTACGTTGCCAGACAGGTATTCGTCGCGGGATTCCCAATTATTCGGTGAGCTCTCGAAAACCAGATCCCCGAGCTCGTCCACAATGGCGCTTTCGGTTTTGCCGTAAAGCTCGGCCATGTACTGCATATCGACCTGGCCTTTTTCGGATAGGCTGGCGGTCATGGCGTCTTTGGCTGTGCTGGCTTTGTCCGGTGCCTTGTATGGCTGCTGTGTCCTGGTCCTGAAGATGGCGGCCTTCTCGGCGCTCGGCTTGCGCGGGGTTTCCCCGGTGCGCTTGGCAACAGTCGCGCTGATACCTTTATCGTATGATTCTTCCAGGGCGGCCAGCTGCGGCCACGTTGGATCATCCCGGAACAGGCGCTTATTGGCGTCCAGGTTGATTGGCCCGTTCTTCTTCACGAACTGGTCATAGGCGCGGTTCAGTCGGTCCCGCAATGCCGCCAGCGCTTCATCTTTCACGTTTTCGGTCAGCTGCGCCTTACGCAGATCCGCGAACACGTCCCGGACCTTAATCAGACCTTTTACCCGTTCTTCCGCTTTCTGGCTTGGCACGTCGACGGCTTCAGAGCGTGCCTTGCCCATTTCATCTTCCAGGCGAATGCTGATCTGATCGCCGTCCATGAACATGCTGCCCACCTTCACGTCCTCGACGTTGGTAGGTATGTCGACTTCTTCCGGTACCGGGTCGGCACCTGCCTTGTCCATGAATCCTTTGGGCAGACTGGCCAGCGCTTCCTTCAGCAATGCGTTGGTGTCTTGGCCCTCTTTGGCTACCAGGGCGGGTTCGTTCGGCCCGTACATGGAGCCATAGGCGCCCCATTCACCAAGCATCATTCCAGGATTGCGGCTGAAGTATTCGTTCAGTGGTACATCAATGCCCTTGGCATCCTGCACGGTGTTGACCACGGACCACGAATCACCTGCCGGCGCCTCATTTTCCCGGCGCTTGCGCAAGAAAATAATATCGGTGGTGACTTCTGTTCCGGCGTTTTTCAGGAAAGCATTGTTTGGCAATCGCACGGCGCCCAACAAATCCGCACGCTCGGACAGGTAATCACGCGCCATCTTGTTGTTGCCGTCCATCAGGCGACTGGACACGACCATGGCCAGCACGCCATTGGGTTTTAGCCCGGCCATAGACTTGGCAAAGAAGTAGTTGTGGATGCTCATTTTTGACAAGGCTTTGCGCTTGCCGTCATACAGCTTCTGGTTGCCAAACGGCGGGTTACCAATGGCCAGATCAAAATAGCCATCCGGCATGGTGAACTCTTGGAATCCTAACGGCGCCTGAATGTTGGCTCCGGGATAGAGTTTTTGGGCAATGCCCCCGGTGATATGATCCAACTCCACCCCGGCAATGCTGCTCTTGCTGCGCACGCCACCAGGCATAAAGCCCAGGAAATTGCCCGTTCCCACGGAAGGCTCAAGCACACGGCCACCTTGGAAGCCCATATTCTTAACGGCCTGCCAAATCTCGGTGACAATCTCCGGGCTGGTGTAATGGGCATCCTGCGTGCTGCGGCGGGCGGCCTCATACTCTGCATCGGTCATTACCTCTTGCAGCTGCTTGGCTTCTTTCTCCCATCCCTTGGTAATCTTGCCGTTCTCACCAACAAACGCCTGCGGGATACCACCCCACCCGACATACCCGGCAAGGATCTGCTGTTCCTCCGGTGTTGCCTGGCGGCCTTCCTCGTTCAGCTGCTTCAGCGTTTCAATGGCTCGGATATTGTTTTTGAACTTGGTTTTGGCCCCGCCACTACCAATGTTCATTTCCGGCGTCAGTGTGAAGAACTTGGCCGGGCGGTCGCCTGCTGGCTCTGCTCTTTGCGTTGTTGCGCCTTTTGACGTTGGCGCCGTTTCTGCCGCTTCTTCTGTCGCATCTATGGCTTCCTCAGATCCTCGGGTTGTGGGCTGTCCACTTCCAGCGTCCTGCCCATCGTCCTCATTGCCTCGTTCAGAATCCCTGGCCCGTTGCTGGCGGGTCGATCGTTCTCCGGTTCCCCCGGGGGAAACAGGTACTTTTCCCTCACCATCTGAAACGCCTCGTCTGGTTGATACCCGGCGTCCTCCAGCTGGCTGACCTCCTGATACGTTCTCTCCGCTGCCTGTTTCAGCATCGGTTCCAGCGTCCCCTGTTTCTTCAGGCTCTGGTAAAACTTCGGCCGGTGCTCCTGCCAGTGGCTCCTGGCCTGGTTGATCCAGTTCTGTAGGTTCATTAGTGCTTTCCTCTGGCAACTGGCGTAACAATTCCTGCTTTTGCTGATCGTTTAGCTGGCTGTTATTGATTGCTCTGGTTACTGATTCGGATTTAACGCGGATTCTTTCGGCGTCAACTTCCTTGTTGATATTATCTACCCGGCTTTGCAGGGCACTGAAGTCCTTGCTGCTATCCACTTCTGTTTTTTCGGGCAGATTAGAGCCTTTAGCAGCAATGGAAACTTCTTCTTTTGCATCGGTTGCTGTTTGCTGCGTCTGGCTGGCAAACACATAACGATTGGGCGAAGATTTAAACGATACCATCGCCTTTCCGGAGTCAGGGTGCGGCATTACGTCAGCAACGGTTTCATCCTTTCCGTTAAAGGTTACTTGCGAACCAATGCCTACACTGCTGGCGTCGTCAGCTTCTTGCTCGGATTCTGGAATAGCTGTCGCTGGCGGTATGTTTGGCTGCAACGGCACGTCGACGTTACCGGGCATTTCGCTTTGCTGCGGCGTTATATCATCGGCGGCCTGGCCAGTTTTACCACCTGGTGGTAAATTTTCGGCGCCTTGTAAATCAACGGGTTGTTGATCCTGTCGATTTACAATTCCTCGTTTTACATAGCTGGCGAAAGCCACACCACCCTCATCAACGTTATTTTTAGTTATTACACCGTAACCTGATCGCTCACCGTTTGGGCCAATAGAAATTACAGTGCCGCTTTCCGTTACTTCGTATGTGGCGTCAAGGTCTTTGTGTTTATAAATCCCAGGCTCAATATCCACGCCATCTCTATATTCATTTCTCTCGGCCTGCGCTTTGCGTTCTCGTTTCGGTACCGGGTCTTTGTCTGGATCTCTATTTTTGTAATTCTCACGCTCCTGATCTCTGCGTGTTTTTTCTTTTATTTCTATATTTTTGGCTTCTTCCAGAGTTATAGGCTGGCCTTCCATGATCGACTTTTGTAAGGCTCTTACTCCATCCTGTCCAAGTCCGGTTTTTTCTTTAAATTCTTTTACTGACTGCGATGCAGGTGAGCGATTTCGGCCCTCTTCGTCTACCAGGTCATTGGGTTTTGGTGATTTGGCATCGGTTGCTGTTTGCTGCGTCTGGCTGGCAAACACATAACGATTGGGCGAAGATTTAAACGATACCATCGCCTTTCCGGAGTCAGGGTGCGGCATTACGTCAGCAACGGTTTCATCCTTTCCGTTAAAGGTTACTTGCGAACCAATGCCTACACTGCTGGCGTCGTCAGCTTCTTGCTCGGATTCTGGAATAGCTGTCGCTGGCGGTATGTTTGGCTGCAACGGCACGTCGACGTTCGGCGGCATCTGCCCCTGTTGCGGAGTGAAATCAAAGCCCCGCTCCTTCATCTTCTGAGACACAAGCTCTGCCATGCTTGGACGCTGCGGCGTGCCCACCTGTTCCATTTGTGCGCGGGAAGGATCAAGACTTTCAGTTGCAAACTGATCTGCTGGCGCAAATTCTGAGCTATCTACAGCACGGTCCAGTGCCTCGCCTATTTTCCTTTCTCTGGATTTTGTTGCTTCAACACCAGCTTTAACGCCAGCTCCGGCGCCACCCATGAGGCCGGTTACGATAGTGGTCGGTATTACTTGCTTGCGGAATGCGTCAGCTACGGTTAACTCTTCATCGGTAAGTCCAGCCTCAAGCTCTGCCCTGTTTTGGCCCACGCCAGTGGTTGTCTCTGTGACGTTCTCGCTTCCCCATACAGAAGCTGCCCGCTTGGCAATCTCTGCCGCCTTCTGTTTTCCAATTCCCTTCAGTGGAGCTGAAATTGCACGCAAGAAAATAAGGTTACCAACGGCTTCTGTAGCTGCCTCCCAGGATCCGTACTTCGTTGCAGCTTCATCAAATTCAGAATATGCTTTTTCCCACTCATCCTGATTCAGCTTCCTGCCGTAAATGAACTTGGCTTGTAAATCTAGCAGATATTTTATTCTGCCAATAAACTCATCACGGCTAGCGCGATAAGCTACTGCAGCACCAGCTGCCCCTGCTGCGCCTGCCGCTATCGCCGGGTTTGCTGTAGCGAGCCCGCTTAAAGCTGCCGCTATGGCGGATGCGGTCATTGTGCTGAGGCTGTATCCAAGCGATTTACCTACGCCATAGAACGCCTGATAGTTGGGGTCCATGTTTCCAGGCTGGTCAGGCTCTGTTGCAGAAATGGCAAGATCAAGCCAGCCCTCGTCAGAAGCGCTTTCGTCATCACCACGAATAGTCCTTAGAACGGTATTGACTGCGCCAGGGATTGAGTCGGGAAGCTCTTTGGCGGTTATCTCGCTCGCTTCGGCAAGTGCCTGAACAGTCGGGCGCCCCTCCGGGTTAAACACAGGGCGGCTAACACCGATATTCTTATAAACCTGATCTATTGATATGCCTTCTTCTTCTGCAACCTTCCGGGCCTCTAGCTCCATTACGGCCGCATCTTTGTTCGAAGGGATTATTCCTTTTATACGATCCCACAGCGTCGGCTCAAATGCGCTTACTTGCTGGCCTCTGTCATCATAAGAGCCAGTAGCGCCACCTGTTTGTGGCTGCGGTGCATAGCTCCCGGTTGTTCCGTTTGGTCCTCTCTGCGGCTCTGGCTGTCTTGCTGGTGGTGCAGGTGCGGACACAGGCGCCGGACCACGGCGGCCAGCGTCGGCAATTTTGCGGCCCGTATCGGGCTGAAGGTTCAGTTCACGGCGCTGCGGCTCTGGTTCGGGCTCTGGTTGCGCCTGGTAAAGCTCGTTGTGCCAGCG
>Ga0307937_1000553_pt1 | contig 22749 bp, 26 predicted proteins | sample OrgLakmetagenom3_FD_201814 | JGI IMG/M metagenome (GOLD analysis project Ga0307937, IMG submission 201814) | Saline water microbial communities from Organic Lake, Antarctica - #3 | ecosystem: Environmental > Aquatic > Non-marine Saline and Alkaline > Saline | place: Antarctica: Organic Lake...
CTGCGGTGACCGGCGATTGGACGGCCCCCGTCCTTGAGCGTGTGACCAACTGACCGACACGCGCCCGGTGGGAACAGCTCACCGGGCGACCTCAGCTCATTTCGCGGTGAACTTGCGCAAGAAATATTCTCCGGCCCACGATCAAGCGGCAGCTAGAGATTGAGTTCGAGATCATCCACTCAACACTCGAGTTTGGGCGAGAGGACCGGGCTCACCAAAACGCCAGCCCTCCTCCACAATGCGCAGTTGATCATCATCCGACCAATACCGCCGGCGATCACCATCGGCAGCGGACAGAACGTCGATTTGAGGGCGGTTGATAAAGCAGGACATAAGGTCGGACTTACCATCGGATCAAACCCGAGATCACACCGCCACCGCCAGAGGTTTACTTGTGGCCACAGGCAAAGCCAAGAAAAGAAATCCTGTCAATCGGGCAGTTGCCAGGCAGATGCGCCCCCACGGGTTCGCAGGTTTGCAGCGGAAGGTTCCTGCGCAAAGTTGCCGCTCAAGCCCTTCGTTGGCCTCAGATTTCTGGCGAAAGGCGTCAGGTGACGGCCGTCAGCACAAACTCGATGGTCGTTCCGAAACCATCGGCAACGAGTGATGCGCGCCGCAAATCGCGGCCATTCGCGACGAGCGCCCCGAATGGCCGTATTTCCGTTCAGTAGGTCTCGACGACCTCACCGTAAGCGCCGCGTAGCTGAAGGGTCACGGTGACGTCGGCGCTGTCGCGGTTGCGCCAGAACCAGCCGTGGTCGCCGTCGAATGCGGCTTCGATGCTGCCCTCACCGGAGGTTGCGCCGCGGCCCCGATCATAGTCGATTGACTGGCCGCCGCCATGGGCGTGCAGGTCGAAATTGATCCGTCCACCTTCCGCGACCCAAGCGTAGTCTGCGATGGCACCTTCGGTCATCTTCATCTTGATTTCGGCAGAAGCACCGGGAGCCAGCGTGAAGGTCAGGACGTCCTGCCAGAGCTCCTGTTCCTGCGCATGCGCGGTGCCCACAAAGAGGCCGAAGATGTCGTTGAGCAGGCTCGACTGATCATCATTCGCCGCTTCCATCTGGCGATCAATCTCGGCCTCCTCGGCAAGCTGGCTCTTGATTTCGCCCATCTCGGTCAATCCGAGCACACCGCCGATGCGTGTCGGGTCAACCCCGTATTCTGCGGGCAGCACAACGGTGACGAGGATGGCAACAGCGCTCACACCCGCGATGATGGTCGACCGAAGAAGGTGGGCCGAGCTTGGCAGGTCTTCGAGGCTGGGTTTTTCTGCGTTGAACATGTGTTTCTCCGATTTTTTCAGGTTGCTACGAAGTAGCCGGTGATCTGGTAGCCCATGAGGATGAAGCCCATGGACATCATGACGACATTGGCGGTGTAGGCCTGGCGGTAGAATGCCGATGATTTCCGCCAGTAGCCCATGACGATCAAGATCACGGCGAGGGCCAGGATCTGGCCGATCTCGACGCCGACGTTGAACGCCAGAAGGTTTGGCAAAAGCCCCTCCGACGCGATGTCATAATCGAGGATCTTGGTGGCGAGGCCCGTGCCGTGGAAGAAGCCAAAGATCAGCGTCGCGGCCTTGGTGTTCGGCTGGACGCCGAACCAGCGCCGGTAAGCGCCGAGGTTGTCGAGCGCCTTGTAGACCACCGACAGCCCGATGATGGCGTCGACGATATAGGCGTTCACGCCCCAGCCGAACCAGACGCCCGCCAGCATCGTGGTGGAATGACCGATGGCGAAGAGGCTGACATAGATGGCGACGTCCTTCATCCGGTAGAGGAAGAAGACGACACCGAGCAGGAACAGGATGTGGTCGTAGCCGGTCACCATGTGCTTGGCGCCGAGATACATGAAGGGGATGAGGTTCACCCCCCAGATTTCCTGGATATAGCCCGCGTCACCCTCGGTGACGTTATGGGCGAGGGCCTGGGCAGCGCTCAGCATGAATGCCGCCAGCAGAAGAAGGATCAGCGTGGCCGTTCGGCGTGTGGCCATGGCGCACAAGACCCGTGAACTCAAAGTCATGGATGGATCTCCGATGTGTTGTTGATGGATCGGGTTACCGCTTTGCGCGGCGCCGATCAGCCACGCGGAGGTCGGTCGATCAGATAGACGCGGTGCAGTCCGCCAGACGTGATCCCAAGCCGCCAGGTGTCCCGGTGGGCCGGGGATGGATAAGATCCCGCAACGGGCGCGAGCAAAGCCTGACTGTGATCGTGGTCGGCCACCTCATGGCTGTGGCCGTGCATCGCCCAGTAGAGGTCTTCCTCGAACCCATGCGAATGCCCATGTTCGGCGATCATCCGCGTGTGGTCGGCCATGACCTCGACAACCGAGGGCGCGTGGGCCGCGTTCGGTGCGATGGACCAGACCACGAGCGACAGGCAAAGGAGCGCTGCAAACCCGGCGCGTCCGAATGTTCGCAAGAGTTCCATCGGTTTTACCTGCTCGCTCGTTCTTATCCGCAGCACGTGCTTCGCGCCGTCTTGCCGTATCCCCCGGGGGAGGTTATCGTTTTACTATGACAAAACCGCGCGTTCACGCAACCCATCCTGCCCTGATTGCCCGGCTGAAACGCGCTGACGGTCACCTGCGTTCGGTGATCGAGATGATCGAGGCGGGCAAGCCCTGCCTCGAGATTGCGCAGCAAATGCAGGCCGTCGAAAAGGCGGTCGCCAATGCGAAGCGCGCTCTGATCCACGATCACATGGATCACTGCCTCGATACCGATCACTCCCCTGAAGACCGCGCCGAGCTGAAGGCGATCTCGCGCTACCTCTGAGGCCGCCCCGTGCTGGAAATCCTTGCCGACCGCACCTATCGCCATCTCTTCGCCGCGCAGGTCGTGGCGCTTCTGGGCACGGGGCTCGCCACGGTCGCGCTCGGCCTTCTGGCCTATGATCTTGCAGGCGATAATGCCTCCATGGTGTTGGGCACCGTCTTCACCATCAAGATGGTCGCCTATGTCGGCATCGCCCCACTCGCTGGCGCCTTTGCAGACCGTGTGCCGCGCCGCGCGTTCCTCGTGGTGCTCGATCTGGTGCGGGCCGGGGCGGCGCTGTGCCTGCCCTTCGTCACCGAGGTGTGGCAGGTCTATGTCCTGATCTTCTTGCTGCAATCAGCCTCGGCCGCGTTCACACCGACCTTCCAGGCCACCATTCCCGACGTGCTGCCGGACGAGGCGCGTTACACCAGGGCGCTGTCGCTCTCGCGACTGGCCTACGATCTGGAGAACATCGCCAGCCCGACGCTCGCGGCACTTCTACTGGCGATCATGAGCTATAATTCCCTCTTTCTCGGCACAGTGGTCGGATTTGCTGCCTCAGCCGCCCTGGTCGTCTCGGTCCTGCTGCCCAGCCCGAAACCGTCGCAGCCGCGCGGCATCCACGACCGCACGACCCGCGGCATCCGCATCTACCTTGCGACGCCTCGCCTGCGAGGGCTGCTGGCGCTGAACATGGCGGCCGCTGCGGCGGGGGCGATGGTGCTGGTCAACTCGGTGGTGCTGGTGCGTGGCGCACTGGGGCTGGACGCATCGGCACTGGCCTGGACGATGTTTGCCTTCGGGGCCGGATCCATGATCGCTGCTCTTCTGTTGCCGCGCCTTCTCGACCGTATCGCGGACCGCCCGGTGATGATTGCTGGCGGCGCGCTCATGGTGGCGACGCTCGTGGCACTTGCCGGGGAGGTCATGACGCTCGGCCTCAACTGGCCGGTGCTGCTGGTCTCGTGGGTGGTCGTGGGCATCGGCTATTCCACCGTCCTGACGCCGTCGGGGCGGCTGCTGCGTCGCTCCGCCCACGCCGAGGACCGTCCCGCGCTTTTCGCCGCGCAATTCGCGCTGAGCCACGCCTGCTGGCTGGTCACCTATCCTCTGTCGGGGTGGCTGATGACGCGGTTCGGTCCCGTCGTGGCGCTTGGCGTGCTCGCGGCACTTGCCGGTGCGGGCATAGTGGTGGCGCTACGCTTCTGGCCGCGCGAAGACCCGGAAATCCTTGAGCATACCCATGACAATCTTCCGCTCGATCATCCGCATCTGCACGGCGAGCGGCGGCATGCGCATCCCTTCGTCGTTGACGAAAACCATCCCCGATGGGCCTCACAGCTATAGGGTTTCTGACGCGACGGCACCCTTGCGTTCTGCCTAGGCGACCAGAGATGGGTTGTTCAGCACTGGGCAGTTTGAACGGCAGAAAGGGCCGGTCACACCCGGCTTTGCTACGAGGAGTTTTCCGAATTTGCAAAGCCCGGGCCCTGCGCATGCACTAAATCGCTCCCCGATAGGGGTTCTGTGTGGCGGGCGTGGTGCTGAAGTGGGTTTTGCTTCGCGATTTTCAAGGTCGGGTGTGTGCTGTTGTTCGAGGTGATTTTGCCTCGATTGACAGAGGTTTTCCCTATGACCGTTCAGCATCCCACACCGATGACACCCCTTCGCGCGCGCATGATCGCGGATATGTCGGCCCGCAATCTCGGGCCGGCGTCGCAGACCAGCCACTTGCGAGCCTGCAAGCGGTTTTCGACCTGGCTCGGGCGATCTCCGGAGACTGCGACACCGGATCACGTGAAGCACTTCCAGCTGCATCTGATCGAGAGCGGCACGAGTATCTGCACCCACAATCAGACAATGACCGGGGTCAAGTTTCTGCTCCGGGTCACCCTGCGCCGGCATGACCTGGCGGCCGAGGTGTTACACCTCAGGAAGCCCGCGAAGGTGCCACTTGTGCTGAGCCGCAATGAGGGCAGGCGCATCCTGGCCATGGCGCCAGGGCTGAAGGCGCGCGTGATGCTGTCGCTGGCCTACGGATGCGGTCTGCGCGCGAGCGAGGTCGTCCGTCTCAAGGTCGGCGACGTCGTGCCGGAAGCGCGTCTTCGACACGACGACGGCGAACAGAATATCATCCGCATCGTGCAATCGAAGGGCCGCAAGGATCGCAATGTCATGCTGCCCGTGGGTACCGGCACGGCCAGATCGGGCATTGACAGCTTTGACGGGTAGTCCAGTTTGACGGTAAATGTCTCCTCATCCACCGCCTCGAACTGGTCGGGCCGCGAAAACCCGCCCGCGTGCATCTGCACGCTCGGGAAGCCGCCATTGCAAAGTTGCAAACTTTGGTCGCCGTTCGGGACTTGATCCTATCCAAATCGGTTACCGGACCCCGCCTCTTGCACGCTGCAATGTGGCCCTTCTTTTCCGCCATTCTCTGCGGCTTCGAAACCGATGGTCACGGGAATGTACAGCGCGCGGACAAAGTTGCGCTACGGTGTTACAATGGGCTTCGGAAAAGGGAGGTGTGCGGGTGCAGAAGGGACGTTGTCTTTGCGGTGACCTCTCGTTTGCGGTCGAAGGTCAGCCAATCGACGTGATCCACTGCCACTGCCACTTCTGTCAAAGGTCAACGGGGAGTGCCTATTTGACCGAGACCCTGTTCACAAAGCAGCAGTTTCACCTGCTGCATGGAACGCCGCGCGTGTTTACCCATGTGAGCGCGGGCAGTGGCAAGCGCGTTCATATTCATTTCTGCAACACCTGCGGGACCAAGACCCATTTGCTCTTCGAGCGATTTCCGGACTCGGTCGGGGTCTGTTCAGGCACGTTCGACGACAAGGACTGGTTCGCGCGGCGACCGGAAAAAACGTTGCACTTCTATCTGAGCAATGCCTCCGTTGGTACGGTCCTGCCCGCCGGTTATCCTGTATTCGATGCTCATTACTGGCGATCGGACGGCGGTACCGCAGCCGCGCAGATCTTCGAAACCCATATGCTTGTGACGGAACAAATGAAGGCGGAGAGCAGAAACCGCCTCCGCGAACAGGAGCCCTGATTTGAGATTGATGCTCATAGGGTCCACCCCGGAAACAGATGCGGGGATCAAAGCCCCGATCGGATCAGTCGGGGTGGATGTCGCGCCGGGTGCAGCCGGCATCGAGCACCACGGCGACCCAGTTCACGTCCGCCCGCAGGCCGCGCTCTGCCAGCCATGCCTCCTGAAGCCGGTAGGCCGGCAACTCCTGCGCGGCGGGGCAATACCAATAGTGAGGCGCCTGACGGTGATGGACAAGTTCGTGAAGCAGGACACTCACGTCTTCGGCGTCACGCGGGTCCCATGGCCTGACCAGCAGGATCTCGGCTTGTCCGGGGTCGTAAAGACCGCGGAGACGCCCCCGCTGAAAACTCGCCGTCGCGCCTTGCCGGGCCCTGGCTTCCGATTCGCTGACCATGCGAATGCGGGGATCCGTGTCGCGTCGCGACCATTTGCTTTGCGTGTCGAGCCACGCGTCGAGGACCGACACCAATTCATGCAGATCGTTGACCTGGCGCCATTGCGCCGAAACCTCGGGACGGTGGGCCTCTGCGGCACGCAGCACCGGCGGGCACAGGGCAACGAGGGCCGTGGCGAGGACCACGGCGACGTGGATGCGGGTCATGGTCGCCTCCCAAGTGGGCTTTGTGATCTGGTTGACCGATGTTACAATGCGTGACGCGGGCCGCCGAACGACCGTTTTTCAGGCTGGCGTGAGCTCAGTTCATGGAGCGAACATGGGACGCAAGCTTCCCCCCTTCGCCGCCGTCCGGGCCTTCGAGGCGACGGCGCGGCACATGTCGGTAAAGGATGCGGCGGACGAGCTTTGCCTGACGCCATCCGCGGTCAGTCACCAGATCAAGGCCCTGGAGGGCTACCTCGACACGCAGCTCTTCGAGCGTGCCGGCAACCGGATCGCCCTGACGCTGACCGGGAAAGGCTATGCGGGCAAGCTGAGCCACCTTCTCGACAGCTTGCTCCACGAGACCGAGGCGGTGCGCGCGGGGCCGCGTACCCTGCGCGTGCTGTCGACGCCGGGGTTCGCGGCGCGCTGGCTGGTGCCGCGCCTGCCGCGGCTCGACTTCGCCCGGGACATCCGGTTGCGGGTCTCGAACGGCGCGCCCTCGCTCGACTTCGCGACGAACGAGGCCGATGTTGTGATCCAGTGGGCCGACCGGCCGACGCCGGGCCTGTTGGTGCAACCGCTCATGGCCTCGGTGCGATATCCGGTGATATCGCCCGCGCTGAAAACCCGCGAGGGGGTGAACCGCCCCGAGGACCTGCTGCGCCTCAGCCTGTTTTATGACGAGACCGACGATGCGTGGCCGGAGTGGTTCGCCGCGGCCGGCCTCGCCGGTGTCAAGATGCCCGCCGGTCCGACATATCCCAACTGCGAGCTGTCGACGACGATGGTGGAGCAGGGTCAGGGTGTCTCGCTCGCCTATGATGCCGTGGTGCGCGGCACGCTCGCCTCGGGCCGGCTGGAGCGGCTTTTCGACATCGTGACGTTGCCCATGGCGATCTATTCCGTGGCCTGTCCGGAGGCGCGGGCCGACGAGCCGCGCATAGCCGCCTTCCGCCAGTGGATTCGCGCCGAGGCCGAGGCCGAGGGCGTGCTGCCCGAGCACCATCCACAGGCGGCCGAATAGGCGGTTCTGGTCCATCGCTGAAAGGCCATATTGCGTGAGCCGATCCGACGGGACAGGCGTCCCGCGCCAGCAATGGCGGCGGATGCCACGGGAACCGGCGACCTGTGGCCTTCGGAATGCGCATGTCGGGCGCGAACGCGCCCGTGAAATGAACGACAGGTCTTCATCCGACAAGCCAAGCGGGCAGATATGTGGTAGTCTGGGAACAGAAGCTGCGCCCGGGCAGCTCATCAAGGTGCTGGAGCCATGCCAATCCAATCATGTTCACGGGTGATCGCCTTTGGGATCGCGCTTTCAGCCTGCCTCGCGGCGGGTCCCGCGGATGCAGGCGATGACGTCCTGCACTGGCGGGTCAACAGCCTGCTTTACCCCAAGATCTTCGGCGAGGCCGGCACGCATTTTGCCGAAACGGTGCACAGGCTTTCCGAAGGGAGCTTTGTCATCGAGGTTCACGACCGGCTCGTGCTGGACCAGGACACATTCGGTGCCCTGGAGGCCGGGCTGGTCGACGCCGTGTGGGGGTCGGCGGGTCATCACCACCGGGAGGATCCGGCGCTGACGATCTTCAGCGGGTTTCCCTTCAGCCCGGACGCCGAGGGTTTCACGGCATGGATGCAGTCGGGTGGCGGGGCCGAGGCGCTTGACGCGATCTATGACCGTCACGGGTTGAAGAGCCTGTATTGTGGCGTTCTTCCAGCGGAAGGTGGCGGCTGGTTCGTCACACCGGTCACAACGCTCGATGATTTCGACGGGCTTGCCATGCGCAGCTTCGGATATGGCGCGCGGGTGCTGCGAAAGCTCGGCGTCGTGCCTTACGCGCTTCCGGCCGAGGACATCCGCCCGGCCCTGGAAAGCGGCCTGATCGACGGGGCCGAATTCTCGCTGCCCGCCATCGACGCCGAGTTGGGGATCGCCGACGTCGCAAGACATCTCTACCTGCCCGGCTGGCAGCAGCCTGTCACGTCGCTCGAGCTTCTGATGCCCGCACGGACATGGTCGGCGCTCTCGGACCCGCACAAGGCGGTCCTGGACGCGGCCTGCGAGGAGTCCCTGAGCCGGACCGCCGTTGAGTCGGGCATCCAGAATGTCGCGGCTCTTGCGGAATTTCGCGCCCAGGGCATTGAGTTGCATAGATGGCCCGACGAGATCCTCGTCGGGCTGAGACAGGCATGGGAGGAGGTCATCGCGGAGGATGTCGCGCATGATCCATGGCTTGCCGATGTCTGGCAAAGCGTCCTGCGCTTTCGCACAGGCCACGGCGACTGGCAGCACCGCGCCTACGCTGAATGATCCACGCCTAACCGGGCATGCCTGCGCGCCGCAGGCCGTCGAGAACAAGGTCGAGACCGGTGCTGTCGGTAAAGCCGTCGAAGGACTGCGCCACGGCGGCAATGCTTTGCTCGGGGCGGCGCCCCTTGGCGGCATGGATGACACGGGCCGCGTCCTCGATCCGACCGGCATGCGCGAGGCTCGCCGCGAACAGCCAGCCAGGCCACACCCGGCCACCGACGAAGGTCCCCGCACCGTAGAGCGGGCCAAGCTCCTCGGTCGCACGGGCCGGTTCGCCGGCAAGCAGATAGCTCAGCCCGGCGACCTGCCGATGCCAGTCGGGCGGGGTCGGGTCGAGACGCAAGGCGCGTGTCATGATTTCGACCGCCTCGTCCGCGCGGCCGGTCAGCGCCAGAACATGGGCGAGCACGGCAAGGTTGTCGGGCGTGTCCGGTCCAAGCGCGACCGCCGCGCGCGCATTCGCCAGTGCGTCGACCGGCAGATGCATTTCCGGGAACGGCGCGAGCAGCCGCATTTCGGCAAGCAACCTGTGCGCCCGCGCGCTGTCACCAAGTGCGACGGCACGCTCCACCATCCCGAGCGCCTGCGTCATTTCGCGCCGACCGCCGCCCCAGGCGAGGTGCTGGACCTCCAGCCAATAGGTCAACCCAAGCTGCGCCCAGGCGTCGGCATCGCCCGGCTGATCGGCGACCACCGTCTCGAGCAGCGCCCGCGCCCGCTCGTTGTCCTCGCGCCGCCGCCAGTCGCGCGACTCGAGCAGCGCGCCCGCCTGCACCAAAGCGGTGTTCGGCACTTCGGACATGGGGACCGGTGTGTGTCCGTGCATGCCCCACCATGCTCCGGTCAGCGCCATCGCCATCGCGACCGCCGCGGCGCACATGCTGAAACGTGCAACGGGGGTCGGGGTCGGCTTTCCGGAGTTTGCAGCCCTCGCGCCACCATCCTCGGACGATAGAAGGTAGCCCCGCCGCGGCACCGTACGCACCAGCATGGCGCCGTCCGGACCAAGGGCGCGGCGTATCTCGCTCACGCATTGCGCGAGGGAGTCGTCCGAGGCGATGACATCCGTCCAGACCTGCTCTATGAGCTCGTCCTTGCTCACCAACCGGCCGCGCCGCTCGCAGAGAACCTCGAGCACCCGGTACGATTTCGGGCGCAAGATCCGCTCTGCGCCCGTCGCATCCTCGAGGCATCCGCGTGCGCGGTTGAAAACGAAGCCACCGAAGCGAAGAGCATCCGAAGCCGTCATGGCAGTGTCCCGAAGGCGTTAAAACGCGATCATAGCACGATTTCACCTTTCTTTCAGAATACTTTCATGACCTGCGTCGAAACCTGTCCGACCCTCCTGCGTGACCCGCCGCAGGAGGCCACCCATGCAATTTCCCCCATTGTCTTCCGTACTCATCGCACTTTGCCTTGCCACTGCCAGCCCGGCCGCCGCCGTCACACCGCGCGAGGCACCGCCTTTGCTCGATGCGATCGTGCTCTGGCTGGCGGCCAACTTCGATCTGCCCGCACCCGCGCAGGGTCCGGCCCTCGTCAGCGTCGCCGAGGCCGACCTTGTTGCAATGCGCTATGGCCCAGAAGCAAGCGTGCCACCCGGCCTCGTGGTCGCGGTCTACGACGACACCGCGCGGACCATATATTTCTCCGACGGCTGGACCGGACGCACGCCCGCTGACCTCTCGGTGCTGGTGCATGAGATGGTCCACCACCTCCAGGCCTCCGCGGACATGCGCTTTGCCTGCCCCGCCGCGCGCGAAGCGGTTGCCTACGAGGCACAGGACGCGTGGCTCGGTCTGTTTGGCGAAACCCTCGAGAGCGCTTTTGGTATAGACGCCGCATCACGGCTCGTCGGCACGGTCTGCACCCATTAGGACCGCGTCGAACGCGCGGCCGGATCAAGCGGCTATCGCAACCTTAAAAAGCGTGGCAGAATGACATCGGTAAGCTGCGCTGCATCCGGCAGGGATGACATGCATGATCTATCGTGATTTCGGCAGATTGGAATCGGAAGGGTGGGCGGATCGGTCCACGGCCGAAAACTATGCCGCATCTTTCGCACGAGCCACTGACATCGCGATCGGCCCGATCGTCAGCGCGTCGGGCGCAGGGCCGGGCGCGCGCGTTCTCGATCTTTGCTGTGGTCATGGTGCCGGCACCGCGGCGCTTCTTGCCGCCGGGGCCGATGTCACCGGGCTCGATTTCTCGCCTGCGATGTTGCGCCAGGCCCGCAGCCGCGCTCGGGCGGCCGACCTGCGCGAAGGTGATGCGCAGTCAATGCCGTTCCCCGACGCGACGTTTGACGCGGTCGTGTGTGGCTTCGGCATCATGCATATCCCTGACCAGACAAGGGCACTTGCCGAGGTGCATCGCGTTCTCCGGCCGGGGGGCAACTTCGTCATGACGTCGTGGTGCGGCCCTGAGCGATCCCCTGCTTTCAGGATCGCTTTCGGGTCTATCCAAAGCCATGCAGATCCCGCAACGTCGCTACCGGATGCGCCGGACTTTTACCGTTTTGCCAACCCGTCCTCGGCGAAAACCCTCCTCTCGGAGGCCGGTTTCACAAATATCCATTCCAGCACGATCGACTGCTTTTTCGAAATCGATGAGCCCGAAGGTTTGTGGAAAATTTTCTCGTGCGGCACGGTGCGTGCGAAGATGCTGATCGACGCGCAGCCGCCAAGCAATCGAGAGGCAATCCGCCGCGCGATGGTGGAGGCGGTCGCGGTCGAATTCGGCAACGGCCCGAAACTTCGCGTACCCGCACCAGCAGCTCTCGTGACCGCAAAGACGTAGTTGGACCGAACGTCGTGAGGGGCCATGTCATGCGCTCCAATGAAGCTTTGGGATGACAGGTCACAAGTGCGGCGATCAGCACGCTGCACCGCCGCAAGGCAGAAAAGAGCCCAAACTGGTCGGAAAGCATGGTGCGCCGCGTGCCGTCCAGCATGGTCGCTTCGGTGACATGCCGGGGGATGTGAAAGGACTGAGGGTCGCATGATGGCACCAAAGGCGCTTATTCGGCGGCCTCAACAAAGCCGCACTCCAGCAGCCAATCTGCGATGGTCTTCATCATGACCGCGTCGCCGTTCATGAACACGGAGTCGCGTGCGATCTCCTTGTTCCATGTCGAGTAACCCAACCAGATCGCTGCTACGGCCTTGCTCGTCGCCTCAATGTAGAGGTCGACATCGAACTTCGGGTCCTTCTTGCACAAGTCGACAGAGGAGCCGGGCTTCGCGATAAGCCAGCACAGAACCTGATCCGCGACACGGTCCATGAAATTGAACCGAATGACGACCCGTCGGTCCGGCAGCGCCTGGTGATCGACCTTCCTGCGCAGGTTCCACATCAGGTAATCCGGGTTGAGGTCCCTCAAGGCAACATCCGCGCGTATGTGCCGGCGCGCCCATTCTGGCACTCCATCTCGCTCGACCAGCGTAGCCGCGACCTTCCAACGCCGCCTCGTCCAGAAAGTGTATTGGGAGCGATACTCTTCGTTCACTGGCCCTGTCGTCCCCCGAAGCATGACCCTGCAACAACAAACTTGTGCGCATTCGACTGGGAGAGGACGAAGCCATGCGACATTTCTAGGACCATACCACCCGTTCGAGAGACGCTGTCCGCGCGAAATGCATCCGCGACGCAATAAAAGCGACCAAAGCCTTGTTCAGGCCCAGTTGGCGTAGTTTTCAGCGCGCCTTTCTCCGCTACGGGCGACAGGTAGACAACTGACGCCATCCGGAAGCTGTTCATTTCCATTCCGTCTGACAACGTTGCAAGGCGTGCGTGGTTTTACGTCCGGCAGATCGTGCAGCGACACGGGCGGGACCCGAGAGGTCGCGCGACGCAGGATCGGCGACGATGCTGTCGCGCACATAGCCCAGTTCGGTGTTCGAACAGGTCTGGATGTCGCCCATCATCAGGCAGGAGAACTGATCTTCGCTGCCGGTGCGGATCATTGGAAAGTTGATCGCGTCGGGCAGGGGCCCGGTCGGTGCGAGGCCACCGTAGCGCAACGGCTCGGGCGTGCCCCCGGGCTTGTGGGTGTAGGAAAACCGCGGCACGCCACGCGGGCTTTTGCAACATCACCGTCATGTTGTCGAAGACGGACAGGGCGTAGCGCCCCTGCGCATCAGTCACCGTGACGTCGCGACCTTTGGTGACGAACACGCCGGCCACGCCGGGCTCGTCCTTCTGGCGCACCCCGTCGCGGCTGAGATCGTGAAACACGATGCCTTTCGTCGGTTCGGGGCCGGTTGCCTGTTCGGGCGTAATCTCACCGCGCTGAACGTCGATCCCGGCGACATAGTCGAACCGCGCCGCCGCCGGACCGGCCCACGCCAACGACGCGAGCAGGGCCGTACTGATGCCGTGACACTTTCGTTGCATGGGCTTTCTCTTCTGGCAGCACTGGCCCCTGACGCGCAGCATCACATTGAATATTTCATCAAATAGTAACGCCCCGTTTGCAGGATCACGACAGCAATGCGACCCGCGCCCCCCGGGATATTCGATGGACCAGGCTGGCGTCATTTCACCCCGGCGGTCAGGAAGGCCTGCACGAACTGGCGCTGGAAGATCAGGAACCCGATCAGCAGGGGCGCGATCACCATCACCGTCGCCGCCGAGATGACCGAGATGTCGACACCGCTTTCCGGTGCAGCGAAAAGCGACAGGCCCACGGTCAGCGGCCGTGTCGACGGGGAATTCGTCACGATCAGCGGCCAAAGGAAATTGTTCCAATGCGTCGAGACCGAGACCAGCGCATAGGCAAGATAGGTGGGCCGGGCCGCGGGCACGTAGACCCGCAACAGGACGCCGAGGGTGGAACACCCCTCGACCCGCGCGGCCTCGTCCAGCTCTTTCGGGACGGATTTGAACGCCTGCCGCATCAGGAATATGCCGAAGGCCGAGGCCATGTAGGGCGCGCCGATACCCAGCAGGCTGTCAAGCAGACCCAATGAGGCCGCGACGCGGTAATTCTCCACGATCAACACCTCGGGCAGGATGAAAAGCTGCAACAGAACGAGGATGAACAGCGCGTCGCGCCCGCGGAACTCGGTCTGGGCAAAGGCAAAACCCGCCAGCGTGCAGAGAATGAACTGCCCGGCAAGGATCAGCGTGACCATCAGGAAGGTGTTGAGGAAATAGCGCAGCCACGGCGCGCCATCCCAGGCGGTGCGAAAGTTGTCCAGCGTCCACGGCGCGGCAAGGCGGAAATTCACCGCATCACCGACATGGTGAAAGGCGGCCCAGAACGCGAAGACCAGCGGCGAAATCCACAGGATCGCCAATGTGATCGCCAGCGCGGGCTCGACATACCGCATCATCTGTAATGCGTCCTTCGGTCCAGCACGAGAAACTGCAACGCCGCCACGATCCCCAGAACGGCGAGGATCATCGCGGTCATCGCCGCCGCCGAGGGCCGGTCGAAATAGGCAAAGGCGGTTTCCCAGATGTAATATAGCAGCAGTTTCGAGCTGTCGGAGGGCCCGCCCTTGGTCAGGATGAACAGATGGTCGATCAGCTTGACCGAGTTGATCATCGCGTTGACCAGAACGAACAGCGTCGTCGGCATCAGGAGCGGCAGCACGATCCGGCGCGTGTAGGTCCAGCGGCTCGCCCCCTCGATATCCGCGGCCTCTTTCAGATCGGGCGGGATGGTCTGGAGGGCTGCGAGATAGAAGATCATGAAGAACCCGGATTCCTTCCAGATGGTCACCACGCAGATCGCCCAGAGGGCCGTTTCCGGCTGGCCCAGCCAGTTGACGGGTCCGGCCCCAAACACCGCGCCGATCTGGTTGAGGATGCCGAAGCTGGGCGTGTAGAAGAACAGCCAAAGGTTGGCCGCCGCGATCATCGGCAGCACCGTGGGTGTGAAATACGCGGTGCGCACAAAGCTGCGCGCGGGGATCTTGGCGTTGGCCCACAGCGCCATCGACAGGGCCAGCGCCATCGAGGTCGGAATGGTCACGGCGGCATAAAACAGGTTGTTGCCCGCCACCTGCCAGAAGGTCGGATCCTCCAACAGATAGCGGTAATTCTCCAACCCGACGAATTCGACCGGGTTGCGCCGCGTGCCGCGCGACCACAGCGATGTCACGAGCGTCGCCACCGACGGGTAGAAGGCGAAGACCGACAGCATGATCAGGGCAGGCGACAGCAGTAGCCAGCCGTGAAGGGCTCGGCGGCGACGCTCTGTGGTGAAACTGTCAGTCATGCCGGTGCCTTGGTGTCTCATGCGGGGCCGGCTGGAGGAACCGGCCCCGCCAGTGGTCAGTCGCGGGCTTATTTGTAGGCGCGCAGCAGACGCTCTGCGTTGGCCTGTGCCTCGGCCAGCGCATCCTCGGGGGTCTCGGCGCCGGTCAGGGCCGACTGGATCGCGGTGTTGAGCCCGTCGCGCACCCGCGCCGTCTCGAAGGTCGAGAATTCCGCCACCGCGTGCTCCAGCTGATCACGCGCCACAAGGGCGGGCGGGAAGTCCTCGGTGTAGTCCTGCAGCGCGTCGGTTTCATAGGCGGCGGGCGACACGCCCATGTAGCCCGTCTCGATCGACCATTCGGCGGCCTGCTCGGGCGCGGTCATGAACTTGATCAGTTCGAGCGCGGCCTCTTTTTCGGCGTCGGTCGCGTCCTTGAAGAGGTAGAAATTGCCACCGCCGGTGGGCGAGCCGAGCCGTTCATTCGTGGGCAGCATCGCAACGCCAAAATCGAACTCCGCGCTGTTTCTGACCGCCGTGAGATTGCCGGTCGAATGCCACATCATCGCGGTTTCGCCTTCGAGAAAGGCCTGACGAAGGGTGCCCCATTCGACCGTGCCTTCGGGCATGATGCCATGCTCGACCGACAGCGATTTCCAGAATTCCAGCGTGTCCACCACCGCCGGATCGTCGAAATAGGTGGTCAGCCCGTCCTCCGACATCAGCTCCTCGCCGTTCTGGATCGCCAGCGCCTGGAACATCCAGTAGGGATAACCCGTCGAGGGGATCATCAGGCCATGGTGCTCGTCGGTGGTCAGCGTCTTGCCCATCTCGACCATCTCGTCCCAGGTTTCCGGGGCTTTCTCCGGGTCGAGCCCGGCTGCGCGGAACATGTCCTTGTTGTAATAAGCGACGATGGTCGAGCGCTGGAACGGCACGCCCCACGTCTTGCCCTCGATCTCGCCATTGGCCATCAGCGCGGGGTAGAAGCCGTCGAGCCAGGCCTGGTCGGCCTCGGTCTCGATCACGTCCTCGAAAGGCACGATCAGATCCTGTTCGATCAGGTCATAGGCATCGATCGAGAACATCACGGCAAGCTGCGCGGGCTCGCCCGAATCGAGGGCGGCGAGCGCCTTGATCCGGGTGTCGTCATAATTGCCGGCATAGATCGCGTTGACGGTGATATCGGGGTTCTGCTCCTCGAACCGGGCGACGATGCCATCGACCACATCGGTCAGCGCGCCGCCGACGGCAATCGGGTAATACATGGTCAGCTCGGTCTCGGCCGCGACCGGAGTGACGAGCGCGGTCGAGGCTGCCAGAGCAGCGGAAAGGGCGGTGATGCGGGTCATTTCAATAAGTCCTCTTGATGGAACGGGGTGACATGATGGCCAAGTGGCCGTCCTCGGACGCGGGATCTTTGCGATCCTGCGCCACGGGATCCTGATACGGTGCCTTTTCCAGAACGCCGGTGGCGGCGTTGAAAAGGCGCCGATTTTCTTGCGGGATGACGACGCCGACCGTCTGGCCGGGGGCGAACTGTGTGGGTCCGGGCAGGATCACGGCCAGCCCGCTTGCCGCCGGATGGTCCAGCGCCAGCCGGGTTTCGCCGCCGAGAAACTCGACATCAGCGATCACCGCATCGAGATCGCAGCGACCGGCCGGACCCAGTGACATGGCCTCGGGCCGCAGGCCGATGGTGACCGGCGCATCATAGCCGAGCGCCGCCCCGTCGATCAGCGCCATCGGCGGCTCTCCGATGAATTGCGCCGCAAAGGTCGTGGCCGGGTGCCCGTAGAGCTGGGTCGGCGTGCCGATCTGTTCGATATTGCCTTCACGCATGAGCACGACCGTGTCCGACAGGCTCATCGCCTCGCCCTGGTCATGGGTGACATAGACCACCGTAAGCCCCAGCTTGCGGGCCAGCGTGCGGATATCGCGACGCACGGAATGGCGCAGCTTGGCATCGAGGTTCGACAGCGGCTCGTCCATCAGGCAGAGCGGCTTTTCCGCCACCGCCGCGCGGGCCAGCGCCACGCGCTGGCGCTGGCCGCCCGATAGCTCGGAGGGTTTGCGCCGTTCCAGCCCTTCAAGGCCGGTCATGGCAAGCACCTCGGCCAGACGGTGGTTGCGGTCAGCGCGCGCAATCCGCCGCACCTTGAGACCAAAGATCACGTTTTCCGCCACGTTCAGATGCGGAAACAGCGCATAGGATTGAAACACCATCGACAGGTTGCGCTTGGCGGGGGCAGGGCGGTCACATCACGGCCGTCGATCAGGATCCGCCCCGCCTGCGGCTGCTCCAGCCCGGCAATCAGCCGTAGCAGCGTGGACTTGCCGCAGCCCGACGGCCCGAGGATCGACAGAAAGGCCCCCTTTGACAGCGACACGCTGATGTCCCGCACACCGCCTTGCCCGTCCCATTGGCGGGTGAGACCTTCAAGCGTGAGAAAACTCATGCAGCCTCTCCCGCGAAGGTCAGACGGTCGCCGACAGCGTCGAGACGGGCTGTGAACGACGCGCCGTGCGTGGCAGGTTTGAACGGCGATTGATGAACCCGGCCCCGCGGTGAAGCCGCCGCAGCCTGCCCTGCGCGCAGGGCGCGTTCACCATGCCGCGCCCGCAGGCCTGTGCCGTCTTCAGAGTCGCCAGTTGCCTGTCCATTTCGCACCCTCCGAATGCCCTTATGAGCACCTTTCATGACATCCGAGTGAAACCCTGCTCGAAAGAGCCTGCGCGCATGCGAATCGCGATCGAGCAATGCGCCTGCAAGGCGGGGGTGGCCCGATCAGAGCGGTGCGCCCGACGCGGCCTTGTTTCCTGACGCGAGGGTAGGTTTTCGGCGGATCACGCGGACGAAACGTGCCAGTCAAGGCAGGTTTCAAGGTTTCGACAGGGCGCGATTGTCATCGAACTCGGACGAATCCTTCACAAAACTGACGTGTCGAATGGGTACCCATCCGGCAACCTTGGGAGTTGCTGATGCTCGAGATCGAAAAGCTGACGAAACGGTTCGGTGACAACGCGGCCGTCGAAAACGTGACATTTTCCGTGCCAAAGGCCGCGTTCGTCGGCATCATCGGCAGGTCCGGTGCCGGCAAGTCGACCTTCCTGCGGATGATCAACCGGCTGACGGATGCGTCTTCGGGACGGATCGTGTTCGAAGAAAAGGACGTCACGGCCCTGTCCGGGCGCGGCAAGCGGGCCTGGCAGTCGCAATGCGCGATGATCTTCCAGCAATTCAACCTCGTGCCGCGGATGGACGTGGTCTCCAATGTGCTGCACGGCACGCTCAACCGGCGCTCGACCCTCGCGACGATGTTCAATCTCTATCCCGAGGCCGACATCCACCGCGCCATCGAGATCCTCGACCGGCTCGGCATCGCCGATCACGCGCCCAAACGGGCCGAGTCCTTGTCGGGTGGCCAGCAACAGCGCGTGGCGATTGCCCGTGCGCTGATGCAGGATCCGAAGATCGTGCTGGCGGACGAACCGATTGCCAGCCTCGATCCGATGAACGCGCAACTGGTCATGGACGACCTGCGCCGCATCCATGACGAGGACGGGCGCACGGTGATCGCCAACCTGCACACGCTGGATACCGCGCGCCGTTACTGTGATCGGGTGATCGGGATGCTGCATGGCCGCGTCGTCTTTGACGGCACGCCCGCGCAACTGACCACCGGCGTGGCGCGCGACATCTACGGCGCCGACGCCTCGTTCACCGAAGACAGCACATCGACCGCCATCGAAGCGCTGGATCGCGGCACCGCGCGCCCGCGCCGCGAGGCCGAGGCCGCGATTTGACAACCCCCGCGCCCGTCAACGGCGGGCCATTCCCTCAAACCGGAGACACGATCATGAACAAACTTTTGACCGCCATAGTTGCAACCACGGCCCTTGTCAGCCCCGCGCTGGCACAGGAGACGATCGACGAATTCCGTATCGGCATTCTGGGCGGCGAGAACGCACAGGACCGGATGTCATCGAACGAGTGCTACCGCGTTCTCGCCGAGGACCTGCTTGGCGTGCCGGTCAAGCTTTTTACCCCCGCAGATTATGACGGCGTGATCCAGGGCCTTCTGGGCGGCAGCATCGACATGGCGTGGCTCGGGGCCTCGGCCTATGCCAAGGCGTATCTGACAGATCCCGAGGCGGTCGAGCCGATCATGGTCAAGACCAATATGGACAAGTCCTACGGTTATTACTCGATCGGGTTTGCCCGCGCGGATAGCGGCATCACCTCGCTCGAGGACATGCAGGACAAGGTATTCGCCTTCGGCGATCCCAATTCGACCTCCGGCTACCTCATCCCCTCGATCGAGATCCCTCAGGAAGTGGGCGCAAGCATGGAGTCGGGCGACTACTTCGGCGAGGTCAAGTTCGTCGGCGGTCATGAGCAGACCATCGTCGCGGTCGCCAATGGAGACGTGGACGCCGGCGTGACCTGGGCCGATGGCATGGGCGCGTGGGAGGACGGCTACAACTCGGGCGCGCTGCGCAAGGCGAGCGATGCCGGGCTGGTCGACATGAACCAGATGGTCGAGATCTGGAAATCGAAGCCGATCCCGGAAGGCCCCATCGTGCTGCGTTCCGAACTGCCCGAGCGGGTCAAGGTCGATATCGCCACGCTGACCGCGTCGCTGCCCTACATGGATGCCGACTGCGCCTACAACTTCATGGCCGGTGAGGCGCTCGGCTTTCAGCCGATCGATCACGATGCCTACACCTCGATCATAGAAGCGCGCAAATCCAAGATGTGAGCCCGTGCGGACGGACAAAGTGCCGGGCCTGCCATCGCGCAGGCCCGGTTTTGCTTGAAGGGAAAACGGCATGACGGATCTGGCGGCAGGGCAAACGGGTACGGCGGGCGCGCGCGATGTGCAAGTCGCCTACATGGAGATGACCCGGCGCAAACGGACCTACGGTGCCGTCATGCTGATCGTCTTCATCGCGCTGATGGTGTCGGGCTTTCAGGTTGCCGACAACCGTAACGCGGGCGGGTTCTGGGACGGCATCGGAAATATTTTCCAGTTTCCCTCTGAAGTGCTGTCCGAGGCCGGCGAGAAGTTCACGAACCTGCCCGGGTTGATGTGGAAATTCCTGCCCTCGCTTGTCGAGACCGTGAATATCGCGGCGGCCGCGACACTTCTTGGGGCGATCCTCGGTGTGATGATCTCGCTGCTGGCCACGCGCGGTCTGGCGAAATGGCCCCGCCTCATCGGGGTGTTTCGTCGTCTGATGGATATCCTGCGCGCGGTGCCGGAAATCGTGATCGCGCTGATCCTGATCTTCATCCTGGGCGGCGGGCCGGTCCCGGCGATGATCGCCATCGCGCTGCACACCATCGGCGCACTCGGCAAGCTGTTTTCCGAGGTCAACGAGAATGCGAGCCTCAAGCCGGTCGAGGGGCTGCATTCGGTGGGTGCCACATGGGGCCAGCGGATGTGGCTGGGCGTGATCCCGCAGGTCGCGCCGAATTACCTCAGCTATGCGCTCTTGCGGTTCGAGATCAACATACGCGCCTCGGCGATCCTCGGTTTCGTGGGGTCGGGGGGCATCGGCTATGATCTCAAGAACGCGTTCAGCTGGGGGCAGGGGCGTTATGACGAGGTGGCGGCGATCTTTCTGCTGCTGTTCGGCACGATCGTGTTTTTCGACCAGATGTCGGGACGCTACCGCAACAAGCTGATCGGCGAGGGCTGAGACGATGAGCACCGCAAGCGACACGAGCCCCGCGGGCTTCGACGTAGCCGGGCATTTCAAGCGCAAGAAACGGATGGCCCTTGCCACCCCTGCAGTGATCCTGGCCTATTTCGTCTATATCTTCTTCGCCTTCGACATCCCCGGGCTGGCGGAACGGGCGCGGCTGGACAATGCGCGCATTCTCGTGGCGGACAGCTACAGCTACAAGACGCATGTGACGCGCGACAACCGGACGGGCGGTCTGACCGTCGCGGTCGAGGGCGAGCGCAAGGGCACCTGGCCCGAGGGTCGCAGCCCCGACTGGGTGGACATCGTGGGCGAGGGCGGTGCGCTGGTGACCCTGAAAGGCGGGCACGAGGTGCTGATTGAGGGTGACCGGCTGCGCTATGACGTGCCGGGCTACGGGCTGATCGTGGCCGAGGTGAGCCGCCGCGATGGTGTCGACCTCTCGCTGCCCACCGAGACGCCGCCGGACTGGATCAGCGTGTCGTCCAGCCGCGTCAACATCACCACCGAGGCCGGGCGCGTCTCGCTCACCAAGGCGCGCACCGAGGTGATGCGCTACCATTTCGGCTGGGAACTGTTCTGGTTCACGCTCGACAGCCCGTTCCACGGCAAGAGCTTCTTCGATCTCGCCGGACTGGCGGTGTCGGGCGAGCGGCTGGTCGATGGCAAGAGCAATCTGGCGTCCATGACACATGATGTCTGGAACAACCAGATGTGGCAGCACAAGGACGTCATGTGGGCGATCTTCGAGACCATCCTGATGGCGTTTCTGGGCACCATGGGGGCGGGGATCGTGGCGCTGCCGCTGGCCTTTGCCGCGGCGCGCAACTTCTCACCGCCGATGGTGGTGCGCGCGGCGGTGCGCCGCGTCTTCGACTTCGTGCGCGGCGTCGATGCGCTGATCTGGACGATCATCCTGTCGCGCGCCTTCGGCCCCGGCCCGCTGACCGGCACTCTGGCCATCCTGCTGACCGATACCGGCACCTTCGGCAAGCTCTTCTCGGAGGCGCTGGAGAATGTCGACAAGCGCGAGATCGAGGGGGTGCAATCCACTGGCGCGACACCGCTGCAGCGCTACCGGTTCGGAGTCATCCCGCAGATCACGCCGATCCTGCTGAGCCAGCTTCTCTATTATCTTGAATCGAACACCCGCAGCGCGACCATTATCGGCGCGATTACCGGCGGCGGCATCGGCCTCTTGTTGACCCAGGCGATGATCACGCAGAAGGATTGGGAAGAGGTCAGCTATTACATCATCCTGATCCTCATCATGGTCATGGTGATGGACACCGTTTCAGGCTGGTTGCGGCGCAGGCTGATCATCTCCGACGAAAGCGGGCATTGAGGGGGCGGATTCGAGTATTTGGGGCAAGATGAAGCATGACGGGTTTCTTCTGGCCCCAAATATCCCCGCCGTAGGAATTCATCTCTTGCGGAGCGCGGCATGCCGAGATTGCGACCTGACGAGGCGGTGATCCACCCCGATTGCGAGATCACCGATTGCCACTTCGGGGCCTACACGGAGATCGGGCGCGGCAGTCGGCTGGCACATGTCACGATCGGGGATTATTCTTATTGTGACCGCATCTGTGATCTGGCGAATGCCGAGATCGGCAAATTCTGCAACATCGCGAGCCATGTGCGGATCGGTGCCACGGATCACCCGCTGGATCGTGCGAGCCTTCATCATTTTCTCTATCGGTCTGCCAGCTACTGGGAGGATGCTAAAGATGACGCTGCGTGGTTCTACAGGCGGCGGGGTCGAATTGCACGGATCGGGCATGATACATGGATCGGGCACGGGGCGCAGATCAAGCCGGACGTGACGGTGGGCCATGGCGCGGTGATCGCTGCGGGGGCTGTCGTGACACGCGATGTGGCACCTTACATGATCGTGGCGGGCCTTCCCGCTGCGCCATTGCGCGCGCGGCTGAGCCCTGATCTGGCGGAGCGGATGATGACGCTCGCGTGGTGGGACTGGGATCATGGGCGCCTGCGCGCCGCGCTGGAGGATTTTCGCACGCTCCCGGTTGCGGCCTTTCTGGCAAAGCATGGCGGCTGAACGGCAAAAGGCGGCCACCGG
>Ga0307937_1000556_pt1 | contig 22722 bp, 14 predicted proteins | sample OrgLakmetagenom3_FD_201814 | JGI IMG/M metagenome (GOLD analysis project Ga0307937, IMG submission 201814) | Saline water microbial communities from Organic Lake, Antarctica - #3 | ecosystem: Environmental > Aquatic > Non-marine Saline and Alkaline > Saline | place: Antarctica: Organic Lake...
TTTTTCATACTTCGGGTGTATTCGTTAATATGTGTTTTTATGTATTTCTATTCAAGATATGATAATTATCAATTAATATACAGAGAGAAAATAGAATATTCTAGTTGCATAAATAAATTATCACAAATAACCCATTTACGCTATCTGCGTTTCTTAGCCCTAAGTGGTAAATTTAAAATACAATGTTTTTATGTATCCATTTATTTATTTTATTTGTAGTAAGGTATAATATTTCATTCAATCCATATATTATTTTCTCTCTACTTGTCCCTTCTATATCACTATTATTTATTAACAATAATAGGATGTTCAATATAATGTTATATTCATGATGACTATATAATTTTACTATTTTTATAAAAATAGTATCTATATTGGTTTCTTTGTGAGAGTGAAAATTGTCTTGTAAAATATCTGTTTGTCTTCTATACATGGTCATATTTTTATCTATTTTATCGCTGTTATTTTTATTATCCCTATTATACTCTTTATCTGGTCTTTCCTTTTTCTCTCTTTTCTCTCTTTTTTCTAATTTATCTTTATTGATATTATCACTATTATTAGATGTTCCCTCTGTTCTATCTGTTCTCTCTGTTTCGCTTATTAAATCTATTGATAACTTCTGATTTCCATTGATCATATCAAACTGCTGTGGATTATTTAATAATAATTTGTAGAGTTCTAATGTATGTAATAACGATATTTTTTCACTATTGGAATAAGTCTCAATTAGATTATTTAATCCGTTACTAGAACATATAATTAACATATCATATAGATTATAATCTCCACATTTAATGTCTTTTAGATGCTGATAAAATAGTGTGAAACGTTTACATACATAAAATAGATAAAATAAATCGTCTTTATTATCATTTTGATACCATCTTAATATACCTTGCGTATAATACGGCATCTGTAATTGAAGAATATTTTGATGGATAGTAATTTTAGTGCCTTTAGGACAAAATGATAATAGTGCTAGTTGGAGTATAGCCTGTAATGGTTCAAGAATTAACTCGAACCTTTCTTTCTTTTTTGAATATATTGTATTATATAGCATTTTGAAGTTTCCATTATTTAATAAAAACTCCATATTAGTTGGTTATGGGTGTTTATTAATGTTGTTTATATATTTATTTGCTTATAAATAATAATAATCTTTTATATTTAATATCCTTATATTAATATTCCTTTATGTGTTTTGCTGAATATATCTCTCTATATATTAGATGGTAAATAAGATATTACATAATTTAGAACAACTTATTATAGTATATACTAATAGCGGTTATAGTATATTGGAAATATTCACAGGTGTTGTCTCTCCTATTATTGAACATTATAGGATTCCAATTGATGAATTAAAAGCAGACATACTGAAAAATAGAGACATAAACGACTTACAAAAACAGGCTATATTAAATCAGTTATTAGATATGAAACATATAAATCCTAAGAACGCAAAAGAAGAGTTGAAAAAAATGGCGGTAGAAAAGAGTAAAGAAATCACAAGAAAACAACTAGGTGATGATATGGGAGATTTTATGGGAGATGATATTATTGATAAGATTTCATTGGGTGATAAAGGGATAGCAAAGGATATGGTAAAGGATAAAGCAAAAGAATACGCTGGTAAAACATTGAGGAGTGATATAGGTAATAAACTAATAGATGGAATTGCAGATGGTAATATAAAAGATATTTCTACATTACAACAACAGGTAAAACAAACAGGACAAGATGAATTAAATAAAAAATTATCAAAACATGTCGGGGTTGGTGTTGATGTGGATCTTTTAAAGGATTTGCATAATGTTGTAAAGGGAGGTGGCAAGTACCAAAATATGAATAAAACGCGAAAAAATAAAATAAAAAGAAAGATTAGAAGAGATATTATGACAAGTAGAAAAAAAGGTAGTAAAAACGAGAATAAAATAGGGAAATTTGAGAATATAGAGAGAAAGGAAAACGTAGTAAATATAAAGGATATTGAGAAATTTAAGGATTATATTGGACATTTAAATACTAAATATGATACATTTGTTGATTTAAATACTGGGTCAAAAAATCCAAAATCTAATAAGATTTATATTAATGAACTGGGTGTAGAAATAGAACTTGATGTGAAGGTAAGAATGCGAAATAAAAACAAGAAGAATAAAAGAAAAAATAGAGCCACTGAGAAGAAAAAGAATGAAAAAAATGAGAAGAAAACAAATAAGTCAAAGAAGACAATTAAAAATAAGGGTAAAAAATAAGGAATAAGAGAGAAGTAAGGAATAAAAAATAAATAATAGTTATTTAGTATTACTGCGTTTAATATTAACAATATAATTTTCTATATAATTTATAAATTAATATCGTAGTGGTTATAAAACTCATTGTATAAAATATATAATATAAACTGTTACTTGTTATTAAACCAGGCACTAATGAATTAATTAATGTATATGGTCCAAACCACTCTTTACCAATATATTTTCTCTCTAATTTCATTATAAAACAACCACCATCATATATATTTAGTAAGACTTGAACCACTAATACAATAGATATTATAGAGAGAATATATAGATTATCAACGAATAAAACACTGCTATAAAATAATGTCAGTAAGACATAATGGATAAAGCATATTATATAAAATTTTATTTTATCATGTGGTGGAGTTTCTTTTATAGAATGTCCATGCTCACTATATATCCAATCTATAAATGAGGGAGGAAGTTTTGAATATATATTAGAGACAAAATTATCTAACGTATCAAGTCTATTTTTGAAATCAGGGCTAAAAATTGACATTATTTATTATATAATATAATTTGTTTTAATAATATATAATAATTACTAATTGCTACCTAATAAATAATAAATACACTGATATATACGCAAACCATATTAACAAGTATATGAGTATATTAATATAACCGTATAACCGTATAACCGTATAAGAAAATGCTAGATTGAAGAGAGAAAGGGTAAGTAATGAAGGTAATAATATATGAAAGAGTGTAAATGAAGGGATGGAAGAGAGAAAATTATCATGAAATGAAACTAAAAATAACTAAAAAATGAATAAAATAAAACATATTAGTAATATAATGAGAACAATTAAGAACTCCAATAAATATAATAAATGCGGTAAAGGGAAGATTATTATACACTCTTATAAAACTAAGAATGGTAAAACTATTAAGAAACATTGCAGGAAAGACATGGGTAACCCAGGTAAAGGAAAAAAATTATTCACTCTTAAAAAAGGTGATTTAATAAAATATGGATATTCTCTCAAAAATAATGCCATAGAGAGAATAAATTCATTGAATAAAGCATTTATAACTATCCCTAAAAATACACTAATACGGAAATTAAATGCTATTTCTATACTTCACAAGAATACAAGCCCATTATATTCTAAAAGAGCAAAAAATGATATGAGATTTATACAGGGTAAAGGTAAATAATATATCTATTTGATATCTATTCAATATCTATTTGATAATCCCAATTTAATACTGGTATAATTCTTCAATATTTAACATAAATGAGAAATCTTGTCCGTTCATATTCATAATTTGTCCGTGATCATTGTATATAGTTATTCTCATCCTGGATATATCACACGGTCCAAAATAAGTCCTGGAATTATAACGGAGTGTATTATTTGATATAAAAAGAACCTGGTAATTATCTTTTATACATGTCTGTATTCTTGCAAATACGTTTGACTGGTTTATCCCGGGAATACGATTTTTGCTACTTTTATTTTGGTTGTATATCTCTTTTATAGTGCATACCTGCGCTTCGGTCAGTCCTGATTTCTCTCCATTTTTTAAAAATGTTGGATCAATTAAAGATATATCTGGATTATAATATGACGGCATCTTTATGAATTCCTTATTAAAATCATATACATTTATAAACCCCTTATTAATATTATTTTTATTATAATCATCTATACTTATCATAAAATAACGGTTCCCTTCTATATCCAGGATAGTATCTGCTATTACAGAACTTGGAGACGGGATGCCAGGAATTATATATTCAATTTTGGATTTATAATCAATAGTTGTTATATTGCGAAATCCTAATAACCAACCTAAATTATTGTTTATTTTACTATTCAATGGGTTATTATCATCATAAAATACTATACGTATATCTATTCCACTTGTGTTTGTTATTGTTATTTTTCCATTATATGATGTATAACTTAGGTTTAATGATGGGTCAATTAGAGCAATATTTTGATTTATTTGCGATATTAGATTTGCTGTGGTAAAATTTCCATTAGGTATTGTTATTTTATTAGTAATAACTCCAGTATTTTCAATATCAAGATTTATATAGTTTGTCCCATATGCTTCATCAAACGTATACCAAGAATGTTTAATTTCTATGTTAGTAAGTGTCATGCGTGTCACTTTCTTGAGGGGTTCATTTAGATCAATAATAAAATCACTAGATGATGATGATAGATTTTGTCTGAATCTACTATCTATATTTACATTGCGATATCTTACGTTTCTAAGAGTGGGGTTTAATTGTCCTTTCATAAGTGGGACTTGATAAGTTTGCTCTATTTTAGGGTCTAATATTGTCTGTGTTTCTATATTGAAATGTTGCTTTAGTTTCATCAATGCTGATTTTAAAAAAACTTTATATTCGTCTTCATCTATATTATCATATCTATTATCAAAATCGTTAAATATGCTAGTTATCTTATCTTCTGTAACGGGGGTTTCTAAATCAAAAATATCAAGGAGGTCTTCGATATCATAAGAATTTATATCGAATGTATTATCATTATTCATTTTGATAATATATGTATCTTGTATAATATATATGATATAATATTTAATATATAACTTTACTAACACAATTATATATTAAAATTATAATTTTCAATATGGGTGGGGGGGTTTTGGTTTCTATTATAGGTTCTTGATTTTATTTCTCAAATATTAAATAGGTTCTTCAACATATAAAATATCTTCTTTTTTATGTCTTTGTATTCTTTTAGTTTTTTCTCTGGTATACTAATAAAACCTTGTCCTCTTTTTATATGATTTTTTCCCTTGAATACTATATGTTCAAGTGTTTCTAGGATAGGAATATAATCCAGGTTAGAAATAATATGCTCTCTATTTACATGTTGTTTTCCTTTATAAGAATATAGATTATAGAAATTATCAATATGGACTCTATGAAATTTATCATATTTATTATGATTGATTATATACCCTATTCCCATAATTTGATTTTTTTCGTTATTCATTTCGAAGACAAATATTTTACATAATGGCATCAAACTTTTCTTTATTTCTCTCGGGACATTATAGAAAGAACCAACTATATTTTTTTCACGCTTATATCGTTGTACTTCATTATATGTATTATTATTATATCTTAAGGTTTGAAGATAGTAACGCTCTTTTTTTGTAGTTATCATATGAATGTTATATTGACATTTATTTATTATATTGGGTTGGAATGGTTTGTTGTTTGTATAATATGAACATATTAATAAATATCAATTTTTTAAGTAAAGTACAGAAAATGAGATGAAACAACAAAAAATAAATAATTGCGATTATCTATATTAATATTAATATATACTATAAAATAGATAATAGATAATAGATAAACTATATATTATATATAATTCAACTAAGGATGAATAAGAATAACGCTGATGAATTATATGATATAAATGAGTATACAATTAGTGATTTAGTCGAACTATTTGAACTCCCAAAAGGGTTTAATTCCTCACAATTAGATAGTCAATTTATACTATTCTTGGAAGAAAATAAGAATGTAAATGAACACATTATATTCCTCAAAGATGCATATTACAAATTAAAAGGACATATTATATATGATGAACATGATGAGAATATTGAATATGAACAAGAAGATGATATAGATAATATGGTATATTCAGGAAATCAAGATACAGGTTCAAATATTATTAATACAAATACAAAGATTAATAACCTGTTAACAACAAATAGTTACTCATTATTTGAAAGCTCAAATGATGAAAATAACAATATTCAATCTAGCACATTAATAGATAATAATAGAAAACAAACAATATTTAATAACCATGTAGTTTTACCTAGAAATAATCAAAATGGTTTGAATAGTTACCCAATAAATTATAAATCGTCTAATCTAAATCAAATAGAGAGAGATATAATAACCAGATTAGTGAATATAGATGCTATATTTAGAAAAAACACAAGTAGTGAAACTAATGACTTCATTTATGAGTTCAAAGATGAAATAAAGAATGTAATTTCATATAAATTGGCATCTCTTGAATTACCTAATATATGGTATACATTTTCAGATACATTAAGAAATAATACATTCACGATTGAAGTCAAAGATTATTCCACGGGTTCAACTACTCTATCAGGGGACTTAATATATGATACTACAATATATGATATTACTATACCAGAAGGAAACTATAATACTACAGAATTGACAGAGGTCTTAAATAATATATTAATAAACCTTGGAGGGGGAGCAAGATTTATCTTGTTTGAAATTAATGTTTATACAGGTAAAAGTATATTTAGAGCTAAAACAGATAATGATAGTGAATACTCAGCAGACCCTAAACCATTTGAAGGGGATATAATCTCAAATCCTCTTTATTTCTCTCCTAATTTTGCGTTTGATATATTTTTTGATTTGCCAGAATTTAGGAGTATACGCCAACAACAGAAAGCTATACAATTACAATATAATGGAAATATACAAGATTTAAGTGGACAACCAGACCTTTTTAATATATATAACTATAATTTACGTCCAATTGAATATAATTGTGGTTATATATTAGGATTTGCTAAAGAACTTTATAGTATAACCGGGGATAATCAGGTTATTAATATGACAAAAGAAACTACTCCTATAACTTATAAATGTTACTTAGAGAGTACAGGATATTATGGTAATAGTATTAATAAATACATATTTTTAAAGGTTGATGACTATAATAATAGTAGGTATAATAACTTTATTACTGATAATATAAATAGTATAAATACCGATAATATTTTAGCAAAAATACAAGTAAATAATGGTAGTTTCTCAATGATTTACAATAATAATAGTGATTTTATAAAAAAAGAAAGGACATTTTTTGGACCCGTCAATATTAAGAAAATGAGAATATCACTTGTAGATAGGTTTGATAGATTTATTGATATTGGTGAATCGATATTTTCGCTCACTTTAGAAGTTAATCAAATATACTCATAGTCACATAACTATATATTTTAGTTATTTGATTGGATTTGTTATAATAAATTAATGGATATTTTAACATGTATTTATATAAGTAATATGTCTATTATATCAAATGTTACTATATTTGGAAATGTAAAAAATAGCAATTATTTCCCAGTTGTTTCTGGAAAATCCAATACGAAACTATATATTAAGAGTGATTCTGAAGACCTATTTGAATTTATCTATAAGAAAGTTTATACTTCAATGCAAGATATATTAAATAATTTTGTATCAGGGGATATAAGGGATGAGTTATATACTAAAACAAATTTATTAGGGATATCCACAAAGTTATATAGGATGAAAAAGACTAACCTTAAATACTATAATGGTATTCTTGAGTTATTGCAAGATAATCTTTCATCTTTATACAGAGGATATTTATATTACTTGGAAAACAAAGATATGATTGAGGGTATGAAATTATGTAAAGAAAAAGTAGATATTTTAGAAGACATGGACAAATTAAAAGAATATTTAGATAAACTTAATAGAAATATGGTATTATTTGAAACTACATCTACAATTAACGTTAAGGCTGATATAAAACAAGAATATGTTATATACATTCAACGGTATGGATTTCCAAAAGATGGTGTATTTGATTTAGAAAAATTATCTGGTATTATTATTGAAATTACTTAATTAATATTATATATGATGTATACTACAGTTGATTATATAATATATATAATCGGGTAATAAATATTTTTTTCTTATAAATAATAATATTTATTAGTAGTATATAATGGCAACCTCTGTTACTGTTACTGTTAATGAATCTATAACTACAGATACTAGTAATATTACATTTATATTAAATGATTTTGTTTTTGATACCTCATTTATATTACCTGCTGAGGTGGACGTAGGTGAATCTGGTGTGTTAGCTGGGGATGTATTGATGAATGCTTCTATTAATATTGAGGATATTAGCGGTATTTTCAAATTCCAAACTGATTCATCAGATATTACTGATGTAGCTACAGACGATATTCTCTATAGTCAAACATTGGATGAACCCTTTAATGGTATTTTTGCTACTTCTGTAGTAAATTCAATTACAAATGGTAATGGTTCTGGTATTACTGATGGATTACCATTATCTAAAGAATATATTGAATTCATTGCTGAAAACGTTTTTAATGTCCGTGCCGCGGTTGATTTATTTAGTAATGAAGCAGATCTTAACGATGGAATAAAAAATGGTGTTAAAACTGATATAGAGACCTTTTTAGACAGTAACACAAAGGACAGCTATGATAATGCTGAAGATGGAGTTGTGGAAATTTCCAGAAAATTACTAGAGACAATATTACGTCTTGATGGTAATAGAGTTAAAGACAATATAACTCAAACAGTAGAGTTCCAAAACATACCTCTTAAAGTAGATGATATTATAGTTGTAAAAGTACATATTAACGATAGTAATACCCATGCGAATGAAATAAATAATAAATGGGATGCTGGTGCTAGTGGTAGTGGTTCTGTAAGGTCATATATTATCAAAATTAAAATTGTTGAACCATCTGAAGTAGGTCCATAAACAGTAAAAAATCACTTTTACTTAATATTTTGTTTTACATATAATATATATATATTATATGTTGATTAATGAATTCGAAATATTAAAAAATAAAAAAATTAATTTTGTTATTGAAAACGCAGAACTATTTGGTAAATTAAAAATTATTTCTAGGATAGATAACAATTCTAATAAATCATTTACGGGTGATGTTGTAATGAATGGCACTATATCATTGGAAAATATAAAGAGTATATTCACATTCCAATTAAAGAATTGTATAAAGAAAATATCATGTTTATCCAATGGAAATATTTTATTTAAACAATATTTAACACATAATAAAAGTGCTCTTTTGAGATCCATTATAAACACGAAATGTTTGGATGAATTTAGTCAAAATATAACAATAGGTATGGAGTATGTGCAATATTTAGCATTAAAAATATTTGGGACAAGGATAGCATTTAAGATAATAAGTAATAGAGTAGAAATTATTAATGAAATAAATAGTAATTATTCTAAGTCATTCAATGAATATTTTACCGAAAATAGTAGTGGTGGTTCTTGTTATAATCAATCATCTAATATAACAGAAAAATTAATGGATACTATTTTGAGACTAGATAGAAACCGATTAGATGTGTGTGGTATTTCTCTCGGGTCAAGTGCTGAGATTAAAGATACGAAAGAATACCAAGGGGTTCCATTTGCGGTTGGTGATACATTGGTTATGAAATATTCTATTATTGATAATAATATACATGCAAATAAATATGATAGCACTGAACATAATAATATAAGAAGTTATCTAATAAAATTAGATGTTACAGATAATGATGAGAATACAGGGGTTTTAATAGATGTAAATCAAGCACATAATATGTGTTCGTGTAATGATAATCATAATAATACAGTTCATAATATTGATTATCAAAATTGTATTAAGGATTCAAGTTGTGATAATAATATTGATAGTGGTGATAATGATGACGTAGAAATAACCCCAGAAAATAAAAATGAAACAACTATAATTATAGATTTTTAAATATAACAGAGGGTTAAAATACCATATTATTTTAGATTATAATTATAGAATTATAGTATTAATATAGTCTATTTCTTTCTTTGTTAGTCCAAATAAATCATATATTAATGGTTCATAATTATCTGTATCTGTGATTATATCAATATATTTACCACTATAAATTTTTATCTTTATTTTTGTAATATCTGGGATAAATTCGAAAGCATATTTCTCTAAATATTTCATTCTATATCGTGTTGTTTCGTATATAAAACGCACTAATTTCGTATTCAAAAATTGTTGTATTTCTCTCAATTTAGAAATAGAATTATCATAATCACATGCCAATATAATATAATTATCACGGTTTGATATTCCATATATACCTTCTTCATCCAAATATGGATATCCATACATTTTATGAGCCAGGACTAACTTTTTCTCTCCATGATATTTGCACGGATTGTTTGAATATTGTATTATTTGGGTTGGTATTTTATTATTACTTGTGCTAGTTTTCGATAAAATACATGTTTTTATATTTGGATATTTATGTGTTTCTGTTTTATTATCTTGTAGTGTAATATTTACACCGGTCATATTTGTCTTATATACTATTAGAGGTGGTATATTATGTATTTCCATAAATTCTTGTATTTTATAAATAATACTACTCCCAAGTAGTGGGATAGCACTCCCTATTTTAACTCTATATTCATAATAGGGATAATTTTTAGTTTGTTTGTATTGGTTTTCTTTGCTGTCAGTATATATAATATTATAAAGGGGGATTATTACATGTGTGGGTTCTTGTGTTTGTGTTTGGAGTTGTGTATATTTATATTCATCTTTATTTTCTTTACCCCTTATTGTATATAGTGGTTGTGTCTTTTCCAATAAATAAAAACATGTTGGTGTCTGGGCTTGTTTTTTGAATATTTTATTTGTCTCTGTGTTTGTAAAGCATCTAAGATTATGTATTTTATATTGTAGCATATAATTATACATTTTTGCTTTATCTGGTTTCATCCATATAGAAGGTGTAATCATACATAATAACCCATTTTGTTTTAATAATGAAATACTATGTTTTACAAAATCTACCCACATTGTTTTTCCGTCCTTTTTTTTCTCTTGTTTGGAATTTGTAGGGACTTTTTTAAACCCGTTGGAATTATATGGGGGATTACCTATTATATAATCAAATCCATTAAATCCATCATATGAATAAAACGGGTTGTTATTATTTGTTTTAATAACTTTATTGTATCCAATTGATTTATTCTTATATTGACTATATTCGTTATCTGTATCTATATTAGAAAGTTGTATTATTTCTCTCCATGTATCTATGGATGTAGAGAGAAAGTCATTGCATATAATATTTTCACTATTGAATATTTCTCTCAATCCTGTAATATGACTTTCATTTAATTCACAGATATATATCATATTATCTAAAATGTGTTTTGACCTATTACATGGTGATTTGATTTTTTCTCTCAATCCAACCATAAGACGATTGTATAAAATCATAGTGAAATATCCATATCCTCCCGCTGGGTCTAACCATCTTGTGCATGGATCCGTAAAACACTCATCAGGAAATAAATCCATCATCTTTTCTATTAAACTAAATGGTGTATTTACCTCCCCATATTTTTCTTTGTATTCACATAATGGTTTAAAATCTTGTGTTATAAGTGATATATCAATTTCATATGTTTTTTTTTTGAATAATTTATTTATAATTGGATTTTGCATTATATATTTATATATGATTCTTGTTAGAATTGTAAAATTAGTATTTATTTAAAAATGAGATTATGAACATAATATATATATAATAAAATTGATGCTATTTTAAATATAAAATTGGTTCCAAATATATTAATATTAATAGAATATTTATTATTTCATATTTTATAATTATGAATAAAGTAATAAATGAAACCAACGAGAAAGAGACAAAATTTGTTAAAGATGTATATAATAAAATAGCACCCCACTTCAATCATACGCGTGTCTATAAATGGGCTTGGATAAATGATTTTATGAATTGTTATAATAGTTTAGATCTTGTTTATGATATAGGGTGCGGTTCAGGGAGAAATATTACACCTCCAAAATATTGTGATAAAATGTTGAATAATGATTTCCCAAAATGTATTGGTATTGATAACTGTAGAGAATTTATTAATATATGTAGAGAGAAAAACCTCGATGTTATAGAATGTGATATGTTATCTTTACCGTTTGATGATAATACTGCTGATGGTATTATAAGTATAGCTTCGTTTCATCATCTTTCTACAAGAGATAGACGAATAAACGCTCTGATAGAAATGAAAAGGGTGCTGAAATATTCTAATATTGATAATAACAATGGAATAAATAGTGGAAAAATATTATTATCTGTATGGTCAATAAACCAACCAGAAAAAACACGAAGAAAATTTAAATACGGTAACACAATCGTGCCATGGAACAATAATGGGGAAGTATTTGATAGATATTATTATATATTCAAAAATGAAGAAATGATAGAATTATTTGAATATGTTGGATTGAGTGTTGAACGCCATTTTTGGGACTGTGGAAATGAAATTTATATATTGACAAAAAATAAAATATAATAATATTTTGATTATAAATATATGAGTGTGTATGTGATAGGTATTTGTGTTAGTATATAACAGTTATATAATTTCTTAATATGTCATTGTTTAGATATTATTAATAATGATTTCTAAATATAAGTATTTTAATATAAAATTACTTATATTTTTTATACCAATCCAATATGGTATAATTTTAGGCTCTGGTCGGTTTTGATCCGACTACCTTAAGGTTAACAGCCTTACGCTCTCCCGATTGAGCTACAGAGCCACATTGCTAGAAACAAATAGGGGGTTCTGTTGCTTTACCACTAAGCTACACGAGCGACATTTCACCCGTGACGAGAATTGAACTCGCGAACTACAGATTATTTATTAAGTTTGCTGGTTGTTTCTAAAGTTGTGTTCCAAGTAATTATATCTTTGTATAGTTACCCTTCACAATATACCTTATAGGTATATCTTTATATTGTTTTTAAGGTTATATTGTTTATTAAATATATGTGGACTATATTAGTTTTTGATTATATATAAATTAATACACACGGAGGGGATTGAACCCTCGACCCTTGGCTCATAAGACCAATGCTCTACCGCTGAGCTACGTGTGTTTATGTCTTGTATTTTCTTTTTATTATTAATTGCTTACTGCAGGGATCGAACCTGCGCGGACATTAAGTCCATGGCATCTTAAGTGCCACCCCTTAACCACTCGGGCAAATAAGCGTTTATGGTGTTGTCTTTAATTTTTATTATTAATTGCTTACTGCAGGGATCGAACCTGCGCGGACATTAAGCCCATGGCATCTTAAGTGCCACCCCTTAACCACTCGGGCAAGTAAGCATTGTTTTACTGGGAACATTAATAAAATTCGTTTTAATTATGTTTGCTGTTAGTTCTCCATGATGTGATGAGATGAACCCTTCACATTATACCATGTTGTGGTATCTTTAAGTAGTTTTAGGTGTCATATGTATATATTATTATATAATACTTTAATCAAAAACTATATTGTCAATATTAAATTTGAAGTTAATTATAATATCTTTAGCTTCTTTAGTATTAGAATATATATATAATGGGATACTATATATACAACTATCAAAGTCACTATTTTTATCTTTTTCTTTAATCAATATTGAATTTAAATTATCTAATGTTAATGATACATTATTCGCAAAATCATTTATATTTTTTAAATCAATCAAATTTTGAATGAAATACATTTTATTAATGGGGTTCCATAATGATATATTATTATCTACATCATCTTCGTAGCTTTCTATTACTAATTTCATTAAATTTAGCGGTTCATCATTATATAAAAAATTCGTTAATAATAACTGTGGTTTGCTTTCATCTGGTTCAAATAAGTTTGTTGAACTACTATAAAAAACATGTTTAAAATAGTTGAAATCTATATTACTTTTATATATTACATCAAATATTTTAGCATTGTTTATATTTATAGAGCTAAGTGAATGTTCTAAAACAGCTATATCTAAAATCATTATTATATTATTTAAATATAATATAATTTAAGAAATATTATTATTTAATATATTGTATTTGTATTAATGAGTAAACCATCATTTTTTGAGATTAAAAATATAAATAATAATGTGGATGACAATATTGGTCTTACATTAACAGATGACACAATCGTTAGTAAATCACTTAGAGTAAGTGGAGATACAAATATAAATAATATTAATATTAGTGGATTAGCACGATTAGATAATACAATTATTAATAAAGGGTTAAATGTTAGTGATGACGCAACTTTTAATAAGAATGTTACAGTTAGGGGTAATTTAAGTATTATCGGAAGTTCAACAGTTATAAAAAGTGAAGTTGTAAAGATATCCGATAATATAATTTTAATAAATAGTGATTTAAATACTAACCCACCCACTTCTTTAATTAGTGGAATACGTATTAATAGAGGTTTTAAAGAAGATTATTATTTTGTATTTGTTGAAGATGATAAATCATTCAAGATAGGTACATCTAATGATGAAACTGCTGATGGGTTACAATCCGTTGCAACAAGAGAAAATAATCCATTACATGATATTATTGCTGTTTGGGATAGCGATAAAAATATGTTTGTTACAGATAGAGGATTTATTGTTAATAAATTAGGTGATGTTACAATAAGTGGTAAGGTTAATATTAATAAAGGTGTTATACTGGAAGAAACACTGGATATATATGGAGAGACTAAATTGAATACATTGGATGTATCTGGAAATTCTAATTTAAATACTGTAATAATATCTGGAGAAACTGTAATTAATAAAGGTGTTATACTGGAAGAAACACTGGATGTATCTGGAGAGACTAAATTGAATACTGTAATAATATCTGGAGAAACTGTAATTAATAAAGGTGTTATACTGGAAGAAACACTGGATGTATCTGGAGAGACTAAATTGAATACATTGGATGTATCTGGAAATTCTAATTTAAATACTGTAATAATATCTGGAGAAACTGTAATTAATAAAGGTGTTATACTGGAAGAAACACTGAATGTATCTGGAGAGACTAAATTGAATACATTGGATGTATCTGGAAATTCTAATTTAAATACTGTAATAATATCTGGAGAAACGGTAATTAATAAAGGTGTTATACTGGAAGAAACACTCGACGTATCCGGTCACTCTAATTTGAATACATTGGATGTATCTGGAAATTCTAATTTAAATACTGTAATAATATCTGGAGAAACGGTAATTAATAAAGGTGTTACACTGGAAGAAACACTTGACGTATCAGGTCACTCTAAATTGAATACATTGGATGTATCTGGAAATTCTAATTTAAATACTGTAATAATATCTGGAGAAACTGTAATTAATAAAGGTGTTACACTGGAAGAAACACTCGACGTATCAGGTCACTCTAATTTGAATACATTGGATGTATCTGAAAATTCTAATTTAAATACTGTAATAATATCTGGAGAAACGGTAATTAATAAAGGTGTTACACTGGGAGAAACACTCGACGTATCAGGTCACTCTAATTTGAATACATTGGATGTATCTGGAAATTCTAATTTAAATACTGTAATAATATCTGGAGAAACGGTAATTAATAAAGGTCTTACACTGGAAGAAACACTCGACGTATCCGGTCACTCTAATTTGAATACATTGGATGTATCTGGAAATTCTAATTTAAATACTGTAATAATATCTGGAGAAACGGTAATTAATAAAGGTCTTACACTGGAAGAAACACTCGAAGTATCCGGTCACTCTAATTTGAATACATTGGATGTATCTGGAAATTCTAATTTAAATACTGTAATAATATCTGGAGAAACGGTAATTAATAAAGGTCTTACACTGGAAGAAACACTTGATGTATCCGGTCACTCTAATTTGAATACATTGGATGTATCTGGAAATTCTAATTTAAATACTGTAATAATATCTGGAGAAACGGTAATTAATAAAGGTCTTACACTGGAAGAAACACTAGATGTATCAGGTCACTCTAATTTGAATACATTGGATGTATCTGGAAATTCTAATTTAAATACTGTAATCATATCTGGAGAAACTGTAATTAATAAAGGTGTTACACTGGAAGAAACACTCGACGTATCTGGTCACTCTAATTTGAATACATTGGATGTATCTGGAAATTCTAATTTAAATACTGTAATCATATCTGGAGAAACTGTAATTAATAAAGGTGTTACACTGGAAGAAACACTCGACGTATCTGGTCACTCTAATTTGAATACATTGGATGTATCTGGTAACTCTAATTTAAACACTTTAGTTGTTAATGGTGTGTCTGAAATGATAAATGATGTAATTATAAAAAAAAATCTAATAATAGACGGAGATATAACTATAAAAGGCATATCTACTACTATCAAAAGTGAAACGGTTGAAATATCTGATAATGTAATATTAATTAATAGTAATTTAAAAGGTGTCCCACCTACTACTCTTATAAGCGGTATACGTGTTAAACGAGGTGATAAACCTGATTATTTATTTGTATTCTCAGAACAAGACGAACTATTTAAAATAGGAATTAATGATAATGTGCCTGAAAATAATAATAATTTACAAGCGGTTGCAACACGTGAAGATAATCCAATAAATAACATGGTTGCCGTATGGGATAAAATAAATAATAAATTTGTAACTGACAGAGGTTTCAATATTGATACTAATGGTAATATATCTATATCAGGTGATGCTATAGTTAAAAAAAAATTATATATAAATAGTTCATTAACAGTACCAACAATAACCGGATTAACATCTATCCCTATAACTGATAATCATGCCACAAATAAAAAATATGTTGATACTAAGATAATCACATTGTCAGACAATGTTGAAAATAATTACTTTAAAAAATCAGGTGGAAATGTAACAGGTAAAATTATAGTTCCGGAATTAGAAGTTACTAATATTATTAAATCAGATAAGTTATTAATAGAAGGAAATGTTGGTATTGGAACCATAACACCAAGCCAAAAATTGGATGTTAATGGAGATGCTATAATTAGAAAAAAATTATATATAGGGGAGACTGGTGGTGAAGGCGTTTTATATTTTGGAGGTGGTTCAAGTGGTGATTCAAACTATAATAATAGTGTTATTATGAGTAGATTATATGGGGGAACTGAAAAAACCGAATTAGTATTATTTAAAGGCAATGATTCATACGGGGCATCCGGTCCAGATCGTATAAGGTTGAAAGGTGGAAATATTGCTTTTGAGACATACAACAATGCAACTTCAGATTTAGAAGAACAAAGTATAAATATGTTAATAGACAACAATGGGGATGTTGGTATTGGAACTACAACACCATCAGAAAAATTGGATGTTAATGGGATTGTAAAAACAGATAAGTTATTAATAGATGGAAATAATGAAGAAGCAGTTATTGAATTTAGAACATCAATTGATACAAATGATATATCAATTATTAAATCCTCTTCATATGACGGTTCAAGAACAGAATTATTATTGTTCAAAGGTAATAATTTAAGGGGTAATTACGGTCCAGATAGGATAAGAATAAAATCTTCAAATATAGTATTTGAAACAGTAAGTTCAGGTCCTGGTAGTGTATATTCAGATACATTAAGTAATAGAATAGATATGATTATTAACGAATTTGGTAATATAGGAATAGGGGTTGATAATGGTATAATTAATAATACAAAATTATATGTTAAACGCATTGGTCAAGGACATGTAACAATGACGTCTAATGGTACTGTCGAAACCGGAATATATCTTGATAATGAAAAAGCATCTTTTGGAACAACAACAAACCACAATTTATCGTTTTATACTAATGATAAACCTTCACAATTAATATTAACAACGCAAGGGAACTTTGGTATTGGAACTACAACACCAACACAAAAATTGGATGTTAATGGCAGTGTAAAAACAGGAGGTATTATACTTAATAATGACGTAACTAATGATAGATTAAATATATCATATGGTAAGAGTTCATATGAAGGATACCAAGATGTTAGTTCTGTATTTTCAATAGAAAAAAATGGGTATGAATTACTGACACTACATAATACTAATAATATATTCGCTATTAGAAAGGGTTTTACAAGGTTAGGGTTGTCATCATCACTTGATGATGGTCTTATAGCTGGTAATCCAAAAGGAAAAATGTTATGTGGATTAGTAGCAGGTGCTGAGAGCTCATTTAATACACAAGGAGGATTTTTGGCGTTTGAGACATCAATAGAGAGAAATAATTTACATGGAAGAGAAGGGGAACTAACCGAAAAAATGCGTATTACATCAGTGGGGAATGTTGGTATTGGAACTACTACACCAAGCCACAAATTGAGTGTTAACGGGTCTATATCATCAACAAGTAACCTTGTAGTATCTGATTTACGTATAAAGAAAAATATTACATCTGTCCCAGATGATATTGCTTTACAACAAATACGTGATTTAGAATGTTATTACTATGATTATATAGATAAAAATCATAATGAGAATAATGAGAATAAAGTAACCGGTTTCATAGCTCAACAAGTAAAAGAAATATTTCCACACGCGGTTAATATGACAAAAAATATAATCCCATCAGAGTACCGATTATTAAAAACAGGAGACTTTAGTGTTATAGATATATCACATAATGAATATAAATATGAGATTAATACACTTGACTTGAGTGGTGTTGAGAATGTTGGAGGAATTAATTTCAAGTTTTTTGTTTCAGATATTGATTTTTCGAATTCTATACTTGATAATAATAATATAAATGCAATTATCAACGAGGATAATACATTGCTGTTATCAAGCATTACAGGGGATCCAAAATCATTTATATTTGATAAAAAATACAAACATATATTTATTTATGGAAAAGAAATAGATGATTTTCATTACTTGAATCATGATATTATATTTGCTACACATCATTCCGGGATACAACAACTAGATAAACTACAACAGAAAAACCAGGGTGAAATAGATGACTTAAAAAAAGAAAATATGGAATTAAAAACAGTATTAAGTGATATGAATAAATTAATACAATCAATTAAAAATAGACTTGACACATTAGAAAATGTTTAAATTATAGAAAGGGGATGTTTTATTTAGTAATTAATTATTCATGTGAATATAACAAATTTTATTTATATAATAGAATATAATAAATTTATAAGTTTAAAAATTATTATATTATATTAGATAATGGAACAAGAATATATTATTGATTGGACGTATCAAAATAAAGAATGGAATACCTCCGGACACGATAGGGATCCATCAATCGATATTGATAATGATGGTAATATATATTTAGCATATAGTAGGAGAGCAAATGGCACGACAAACAATTATAATATAAATGGCATTAGTGGTATTAATGAAGGGGAAAGTGATATTGTTGTAGTAAAGATAGCACCAGATGGAAGAACTATATGGGCAAAACAGGATCCAAAGTGGAACACATCACTACATGATGAAAAACCAAATATTGTTGTTGATAGAAATAACGGGTTTATATATATTGTTTTTCATTCAAATGGAACTATCCATCCGAATAATAATAATAGAGGCGAAAATGATATTGTTTTAACAAAAATAACAACAGACGGTAATGAGGTATGGACAAGACAACTAAGAGAATGGAATACTAACAAATGGGACATCCTTTCTAAAGTTGCACTTGGTAGTGACGGACATATATATTTCGCATTTCAATCACCCGGTATAGTAGATGGTGATGATACAATATCTGATGGTGGTGCAGATATAATTATAGTAAAAGTTATACCCGATGGAAGATTAGCATGGGTATCACAACGCACACAGTGGAACACACCCGAATCTGAAGGGCTTGTATCAATCGCGGTTGATAATTTTGATAATATATATCTCTCTTATACTACTTATGGTGGAGGGATAGATGCTGGAGAAAACAAGAATAACGGTAATAAAAGTTTAGACATTGTTGTATTGAAAGTTTATTATAATAATAACACTAAAATGCTTGATATTAAAAATGTAAAACAACTTAGCGCATGGAATTCTATAAATGATGAAAGAAATAATACAATAATAATTGATAATAATGGAGACGTATATGTCTCTTTTTATACACTTGGGAATATTGGAACAAATATTAATAGGGGAGGTTATGATATCGCTATAATGAAATTAAATAATAACCTGGATAAAATATGGGTTGAACAAAGAGCCGAATGGAATACGAACGGTAATGAAAGAGACCCATGTTTAATAATTGATAATTCTGGCAACTTATATTTTACATATAATACTAATAATAAATTATATGGTGATACAAATATAAGTGCTGGTGGATATGATATCGCTATAACCAAACTTGATAATTCTGGTAATACAATATGGACAAAGCAGGATCCCGCCTGGAATACAGGAGAACACGATGGCACCGATGGCACCGATGGTATCACTGGTATTGAAGCTTCTTTAAAAATAGATAATATTGGTAACCTATATTTTGCTTATCAAACTATTATTAATGGTGATAATGGGATTAGAATAACAAAGTTAAAAAAAATACAAGATTATACAGAAACTGGTGGTAATACAGCAACAGATGGAAATACAGGAACAGAAAGTGGTGGTAATACATCAACAGATGGAGATACAGGACCTATATCAACAATAATATCATCAGAACCTACTGGTATTGAACTAAATGGATATGTAAATAGTTTTATAGCTGAAACATCTCCTGGAGTATATGAATTAACAAGGGATGTTTCATTAAATGAAATTATTCCAGGCTATAATAATCATTGGTTTATTTTAGGACCCAATGAAATATTTGATGGAGCAGGTTTTACAATTGATTTATCAGGAGAAACCACAGAAGGACTATTTGCATTTAAGTCAATAAATAATTTCGATAGTGCTCCAACAATAAAGAATTTAGGGGTTTTGAATGGTAGTTTATCAGTTAATTATGCTGGTTATATAGTTCGTAGAAATCAGAAGTTCTTTAAAGTGGATAGTTGTTACAATACAGGGGCTATTAGTCGTGCTGATAGTGCTGGTATAGTTGGTGGAGTTGCAGGTTGGAATGGTAATTGCACAGTAACAAATTGTTATAATACAGGTGCTATTGCTACACGGGCTGCTGGTATTATAGGGTCTTTTTCAGGTAATTGCACAGTAACAAATTGTTATAATACAGGTGCTATTAGTGGTAATGGCGCGGGTGGTATAGCTTGTGAATATGCAGGTAATAAGGGAAATTGCACAGTAACAAATTGTTATAATACAGGTGCTATTAGTGGTAATGCCGCGGGTGGTATAGCTGGTAAATATGCAGGTAATAATGGTAATTGTTCAGTAACAAATTGTTATAATACAGGTGCTATTTATAGTGAGAACGCGGGTGGTATAGCGGGGTTATGTGCAGGTGATAATGGAAATTGCACAGTAACAAATTGTTATAATACAGGTGCTATTAGTGGTAATGCCGCGGGTGGTATAGCTGGTGGATATGCAGGTAATAAGGGAAATTGCACAGTAACAAATTGTTATAATACAGGTGCTATTTATGATTGGAGAGCAGGTGATATAGCAGGTAGCTACCCTAATATATCTCAATTCAATACATACGGTTTAACTACAGGCGGAGGTCAAAACGCAATAAATGATATATCGTTTTTAACAATAATAAATATAGATAATGAAAATAAATCTATACTCTTGAATACTCTTGAAAATTCGGGTATAGATACTTTCTTGGATAGGACTATGGATGTGACACATACAGGTGACGCAAGTGGGATTGTAATACCCTTGTTAGATTTATATAGTGGGAACAATAACGATATTCAGTTTAATGATCGGGGATTTACCATAGGTTGGTATGGCAATCAGTTGAGGGAACATACAAATATTATTGAATCTGTTGATATATATAATAACGCAAGTGATAATGAAACTAGAACTATTAAATTAATTTCAGACAATGCTAAATTATATGATGACAATATGGATGAAGATATATATTATTATACTTATGACGATGATATTTCATTTTCTATCCTTAATAAACCAGTTAGTATAATCAATGATGTTATAACAATAGAAAGTGTAGTATATCCAAAGAATTCTATTGTTGAATTAGAGACACCTACGAGAGGTACAACTATATACTTACGTTCATTCGGTTCGGAATATATTCATATAGTAGATACAGAAACTGGTGGTAATACTGGAACAGATGGAAATACAGGAACTGAAACTGGTGGTAATACTGGGACAGATGGAAATACAGGAACAGAAACTGGTGGTAATACAGGAACAAATGGAGATACAGCAACTGAAACCGGTGGTAATACAGAAACAGATGGAAATACAGGAACAGAAAATGGTGGTAATACAGCAACAGATGGAAATACAGGAACAGAAAGTGGTGGTAATACATCAACAGATGGAAATACAGCAACTGAAACCGATGGTAATACTGAGACAGATGGAGATACAGGAACAGAAAATGGTGGTAATACATCAACAGATGGAGATACAGGGACAGAAACTGGTGGTAATACTGGGACAAATGGAGATACAGGAACAGAAAATGGTGGTAATACTGGGACAGTAACTGATGGAGATACAGGAACAGAAACTGGTGGTAATACAGGAACAGATGGAGATACAGGAACAGAAACTGGTGGTAATACAGGAACAGA
>Ga0307937_1000557_pt1 | contig 22636 bp, 18 predicted proteins | sample OrgLakmetagenom3_FD_201814 | JGI IMG/M metagenome (GOLD analysis project Ga0307937, IMG submission 201814) | Saline water microbial communities from Organic Lake, Antarctica - #3 | ecosystem: Environmental > Aquatic > Non-marine Saline and Alkaline > Saline | place: Antarctica: Organic Lake...
TATCGTTAATTTCTACAATCTGAAGTAGGGCCTGCTCTATGGAGATAGTCCGTGTGTCGGTAACAAGACAGTAATTTTTTGTTGCCATGTCATCTACGCTCATTTTTCATATCCTCATTGATTTGCAAGGTCTCTAGAATGTCGTCTTCGGGTCTGGCCTCATGCAATCTCGTAGACGAACCCTTCCGCGCCCATCTCCACGGCGACGGTGGCGAATTCCTCGCCGTCCAGCGTGCGGGTCAGCACCGCGCGCGACAGGTCCGGCAGGATGGTGTTGGTGATGATGTTGTCGACCATGCGGCCGCCCGAATCCGGGTCGTTGCATTGCGCGACGATGTGGTCGATCACCGCATCCGAATAGCGCATCTTCGCGCCGTGGCCCGATCTCATCCGGCCCACGATCGCGTCGAGCTTGAGCTTCACGATGCCCGACAGCACCTCGGCGGGAAGCGGGAAATAGGGGATGGTCACGATCCGGCCCAGAAGCGCGGGCGGGAACACCTGCTGCAGATGCGGGCGCAGGGCCTCCGACAGGGCCTCGGGCTCGGGGCGGGTCTCGCCGCGGGCGGCCATCTCCATGATCGCCTCGGTGCCCACGTTCGAGGTGAGCAAAATCACCGTGTTCTTGAAATCGATCCGCCGGCCCGTGCCATCCTCCATCAGCCCCTTGTCGAAGACCTGGAAGAACAGCTCGTGCACATCGGGATGCGCCTTTTCGACCTCGTCGAGCAGCACCACCGAATAGGGCTTGCGGCGCACCGCCTCGGTCAGGCGCCCGCCCTCGCCATAGCCGACATAGCCCGGCGGCGCGCCCTTGAGGCCCGAGACGGTATGCGCCTCCTGGAACTCGGACATGTTGATGGTGATGACGTTCTGCTCGCCGCCATAGATCGCCTCGGCCAGCGCCAGCGCGGTCTCGGTCTTGCCCACGCCCGAGGGGCCGCAAAGCATGAACACGCCGATCGGCTTGGCGGGATTGTCGAGCCGGGCGCGGCTGGTCTCGATGCGCTTGGCGATCTGGGTCAGGCCGTGATCCTGACCGATCACCCGCTCGCGCAGCCGTTCGGGCAGCGACAGGATGGCGCGCAGCTCGTCGGTGACCATGCGCCCGACGGGGATGCCGGTCCAGTCCGACACCACCGAGGCGACCGCCTGTTCGTCGACATGGGCGTAGATCATCCGGCGATCCGGGTCGCCCTCCTCGAGAAGGCGGACCTGCTCTGCGAGCGCGCCGCGCAGGCTGTCGGCCCCGTCCACGGAGGCCTCCGGCGCCTCTATGGTCGCCTCCGCGGCACCTGCGTGATCGTCGGCTTGGGTCGCCGGGGGGGTGGTCGGGCCGGCCTCGCCCGCGCGCGCGGCGACGAGTTTTTCGCGCAGGTCGAGGATATCGGCCACCAGCGCCTTTTCGCGCTCGTAATGCGCCTCGGCCTCGGCCAGCGCCTCGGCCTTCTCGGCAAGCGTGTCGTGGATTTCCGCGATCCGCTCGGCGCTGGTCTCGCCCAGATCGGCCTGTGCCTGCTTGGCGGCAAGCTCGGTTTCCAGGGCGGTGATCTCGGCGCGCAGATCGGCCACCGCGGCAGGCGTGGCCGACTGGCTGATCGCCACCCGGGCCGAGGCGGTATCGAGAAGCGACACCGCCTTGTCGGGCAGTTGCCGGGCCGGCAGGTAGCGCGCCGACAGCGTGACGGCGGCGACCACCGCCGCATCCGAGATGCGCACCTTGTGATGCGCCTCCATCGGGCCGAGGATGCCGCGCAGCATGGTGCAGGCCCGCTCGATCGACGGCTCGTCGACATCGACCGGCTGGAACCGCCGTGTCAGCGCCGGATCCTTTTCGAAATGCACCCGGTATTCGGCCCATGTCGTGGCCGCGACGGTGCGCAGCGTGCCGCGCGCCAGCGCCGGCTTCAGCAGGTTCGCCGCATCGCCGGTGCCCGCCGCGCCGCCCGCCCCGATCAGGGTATGGGCCTCGTCGATGAACAGGATGATCGGTGTCGGGCTTTGCTGGACCTCGTCGATGACCGAGCGCAGGCGCTGCTCGAACTCGCCCTTCATGCTGGCCCCGGCCTGCATCAGCCCGATATCGAGCGCGTGCAGCCGCACGCCGCGCAACGCCGGCGGCACGTTGCCCGCGGCCAGCGCCTGCGCGAACCCCTCGACCACGGCGGTCTTGCCGACACCGGCCTCGCCGGTCAGGATCGGGTTGTTCTGGCGGCGGCGCATCAGCACGTCGATGATCTGGCGGATCTCCTCGTCGCGCCCGACGATCGGGTCCATCTTGCCGCTTTCGGCCTGCGCCGTCATGTCGATGGAAAACCGTCCTAGGGCGGTCTGCGACCCGCCCGCGGGCGCGCCGTCACCCGCCCCGGCCCCGCCCGCCGCGCGGCCCGGCGCGCTGCCATCCATGGGGCGCATGTCCTCTTCCTCGGAGCCCGACCAGACGGTGCGCGCGTCATTGACGATCTGGTCGGCATCCAGCGTCGCCATCAGCGGGCTGACGCTTTTCAGCGCCTGACGCAGGTCGCGGGTGCGCAGGATCGCCACCAGCGCGTGACCCGAGCGGATCTGCGTCTCGCCGAACAGCAGCGTCGCGTAATGCCAGCCCCGGTCGAGCGCATCGGTCATCTGCGCCGAGATGCCGGGCATTTCCGTGACGTTGCGGCGGAACCCGGCAATGGCCTTTTCGAGATCGGTGATCACCCGGCCCGTATCGATCCCGTAATGGCGCAGCGTGACGGCCATGTCGGTGCGCTCGTTCTCCAGAAGGTGATAGATCCAGTGCGACAGTTCCAGGTTGCGGTTGCCCTCGCCCTTGGCGTGGCGCAGCGCCTGCATGAAGGCGTCATAGCCCGCACGGTTGAGTTTTCCGGCGACGGTTTCGAGGCTGATCTCTGTCATGACGGGTGACTCCTGTCTGGCGGCCCGGGGGTGCGGCCCGTGGGGGCGGATCGAAGATGGGGCGCGGCCGCGAACACCGCACAGACGACCGGGCCATCGGGGGTGGTATCGGGGCCGGCATCGGTATTGGCCGGGGCGGGCATGAAGCTGGTCCAGCCCAGTTGACCGGCCCGGCCCAGCCGGGTCGCCGGCAGGGTCGGCTCAAGCAGGGTCAGGGCGATGTCCACCTCGGTCGTGGCCCCGAGATAGCTGTAGAGGAAATCCACCAGTCTCGTACAATCCGCGCGCCCGGGCAGGCAGGCCTCGTATTCGGCAAGATCGCGGCAATGCAGCGTGACGCGGATCTTGTGGGTGACGCTGTAGGCGCGCGCGCCCAGACAGCAGTTGCGCCCCAGCACGGCTGAGGCCGCCCCCAGATGCGTCAGGTCGTCGGGGTGGAAATCCAGCCAGCTGCCGACCCGCTCGTCGAGATCGACCGCCATGTCCATGATCTGTCGCAGCAGTTGCAAAAGCCGCGTGCCGCTGCGCACCCGCCCGCCCCACAGCCCCAGCAGATGCCGCCGCGTGTCGTCATCGAGCGCATCGCGGTCGCGCAGGGCCGGCGTGCCGTAGCCGATCAGCGATCCGCTCCAGGCCCGGAACCGGTCATCGGCGGGCCGGTCGAGATGCACCACCGCGCGGGCATCGGCCCAGGCCCGGTAGAACATCTGCACGAAGCGCGTCGAGAAGATGTCGGCGAACCGCGCGAAGGCCGGGTCGTCGCGCCGGTGGATCCAGTGATAGGCCTCGAGCGTCATGGTCAGCGGCAGCGGACCCTGCGGGCCGAACATGCCCATGAACTGCACGTAAAGCGCCGTCGGATCACCGGGCGTCTCGGGCAGCTCGGCGCGCACCACGTTGCAGGCGGGAAAGGCCAGGAACGGGTCCTGACGGATCTCGACGATGTCTTCGGCGGCGCGCGGCGCGGTGCCGATCCGCGGCTTGTCGGGATGGCTGCGGTCCAGTTCGCGCATGAGATCCAGCACGTCGAACGCCCATGGGCGCTCGGCTAGCTCGATCCGCCGCGAGGTACCGGTCATAATACCGGCCCTGTGCCGGACCGCGCCGGCCAGCGCATCACCGGCCCGCGCTTGCGGGTGGCGATCACCGTCTCGGTGAAGCTGTTGACCTGCACGTAATCGGCCAGAAACCGGTCGAGAACCGCCCCGAGAAGGACGAACCCGGTGCCCTCGAAGGCGCGCTCGTCAAAGGTCACGGTGACTTCGAGCCCGCGCGCGGGGGCGTAGCCGTCGGGGCATTTCACCGACCGGGTGATCGGGCGTATGGAGGTGCCGACCAGCCCCTGCACCTGGCGTTCGGTGATGCTGTCGGACAGATCCGCGAACAGCGACAGCACATCGCGCAGCCCCGCCGCCGGGTCGCCCGCATGGCGGTCGGTGAGGCCGAGGTGATTGAAGCTCAGGCAGTTGATCAGCTGCCACAGCCGCGGCCCCTGGCCGGTGCCATGCGCGGTGCGGCTTTCCTGATCGGCGAGCGCGTCGCGCGGCGGGGTCGGGCCGGTGAGGCAGGTGAAGGCGACCGAGGTGTCGTCGACCAGCGTGAAATCCGCCACGGTCTGACCGATCGGCAGCAGCGCCGGCAGATGCCGGTTGGTGCAGAGCAGATCGGCCTGCAACCCCTGCACGCGGTCGGTCTCGGAGAGCGTGGCGGGTTCGTGCAGGGTGACGAGGGTCTCGGTGCCGATATACTCGCCCGGGCCCCCGCGCCGCAGTTCGGTCGTGCTGAGATGGCGGGGGCGTTGGCGGATGCTGTAATGCAGCGCGTCCGACAGCCGCTTGGCGTCTTTCGGCTGGCCGTAAACCGGCCAGACGGGCACCGGCTTGCGGCTGCCGCTGTAAAGCGCCCGCATCGCCTGCACCGAGTGGATCTCGTAATGCTCGTGCGGGCTGGACAGCGGCAGCACCAGATGCTCGCGCCGGCCCGGCCCGATCCTGACCCGCGCCGAGCGTTCCGAGAAGAGGTTGATCGCGGGCACCGTGTGCAGCCGGAACGTCCCCGCCGCGACCGCCGGCACCAGCCCGGGGCTCACCTCGTCGAACTCGAACAGCAGGTCGGCGGCGGGGGCGTCCACCCGGTCGAGAAGTCGGGCCAGCCCGGTCAGGCGCAGGCCGAGGAATTTCTGCGGCATCATGTGGAACTCGCGCAACAGCGCGAAGCCGTTGAACAGCCGCCCCTCTTCGGGAAAGAACCGCTCGTCCTCGTCAAATCCCAGTTGCCCCACCATGCCCGGCGGCGCGCGCGCGAAGACCGGATCGCCCTGCGCGTCGAGCCAGCGCAGGGTGATCCGTGTGCAATGGCTGAAGATCTGCTCGTAGAGATCGTCCATCTCGGCCAGCGGGCCGTGCAGATGGACCGGCAGCCGGTCGAGACCGGCCCGGGCAAGCTCCGAGAGCGGCGGTGCCTCGGGGGCCGGGTCGCTGTCGGGATCGGGCGTGTTCGGGCCGGTGCGCCGCACCAGCCGCAGCTGCAACCCCGCGGTGGTGGTGGGCCCGGCCTCGAGGCCGAGGGCCTGCAAGGGGGCGGGGCTGGTGACGTAGCTCGCGCGGTCGATCTCCACCGGCCACAGGTCCAGCGGTGCCGACAGCCGGAACCGGCAGGACACGCGCTGCTCGCGCTCGCGGTAGGTGGCGTCCATGTAGGACCCGGCGGCGAAATGCTTGCCGGCGGCAAGGTCCTGCGCCCGGAAATCGGGCCGCGCCTGCAACAGCGCCACCGACGGCACCGGGGCCATGTAGCCGGGCAGAAGCTGGTCCAGCAGGGTCGTGGTGAAAACCGGAAACTCCGCCTCGAGCTTCATCTGCACGCGCGCGGACAGAAAGGCGGCACCTTCCATGAGACCGGCCAGCCCCGGATCGAGCCGGTCGCGGGTCAGCCCGCCCAGACGGTCGGCGAGGCCGGGAAATTCGGCCGCGAAGGCGGCGGCCCTGTCATAAAGGACGTTCAGCTCGCGTTCGTAGAGATCCAGAAATTCCTGCTGCATGGCATGGCCTTATCCCTGTCCGGTCGTCTGGCCGGTTGTCTGGCCGGTCCTCTGGCCGGCTGTCTGGTCCTGCGATGTGTCGGTCTCCGGGGTCGTGTCCGGATTGGCGCGTGGCGCGCGCGGCTTGCGGGTCGCCCCGGAGATGCCCTGCAGGTCGATCTTGCCGGAGCCGACATCGATCTCGGCGACGAATTCCAGCGGGATGTCGACGGGCCGGCATTTCATCTCGGCCCGCGCGAAGAACCGGATGCGCTGCCCGGACTCCTCGGGGCTGTCCTTCTGTTCGATGACCAGCGTCTCAGACACCAGCCGCGGCTCGTGCGCGACAAGCGCCTGCCGCAGCGCCGTGCCGAGATCGTCAAGCTCGCTGGACCCGGTGGTCAGATGCGTCAGATCGTCGATGCCGTAATTCAGCACCGAGTGCCGCACCCGGGGGTGATCGTCGAGATCGATGACCGAGGCGAGGTTGACGGTGTTGGCGAGATGTTCGAGATCGATGTTGAGATTGCGCTTGAGCACCGCCTCGTTGGCGCCGCGCCGCCGCGTCGCGGCGTTGTCGGACACGATCCGCGCGCCACCCTCGTCGTGCCGGACATCCGCCTTTCGGGAATCGCGCGCCTCGGCGGCCTCACGAAAGGCGCAAAGCAGCGGCACCTGCAATTTGCGGGACGGCGCGCCGGGCTGTCCGGTCTTCTGCGGTTGGCGCATGATCTCCTCGCATGGCGGCGGGTGTCAGGGCAGTTGCGGGGCAGTTGCGGGCACCGGTCTCGGGACACCGGACCAAGGACACCGGGGCCTCGCGCGGCACGCCCGAAAGGGCCCGGCATACCGGCACCGCCCCCCACCGGCGCGACCCGCGCCCCGGTGGGGACATGTGTGCGACGTCTCAGACCGCGACGTTTTCCGCGATGTCCCAGCCGATATCGCTGGAGCCGATCTTGCCACCCTGCTCGTTCTGCTGGGTGTAGGTGACCTTGAACGACTTGAAGTTGAAGGACAGCGTTTCCTGAACCCGGTCCATGCCGTCATTGGCCCCGCCGGTATTGTAGGACGATACCAGCACCGTGTTCATCTCGAGCTTGAGATAATCCACCGGCTTGTCGCCGCCGGCCTTGCGCACGATCAGTTCCGCCTTGGGAATGTGCTTGCCCGATGTACAGGCCTTCAGCAGGTCCGGGGTCGACAGGTCGAGATACTTGGTGAAGGTGATGTCCGAGACGTTCACCTTGCCGCTGCCGGCACCCGGCCCCTGATGCGTGGTGCCGGACTGGGACATGCCCCAGTTCCAGGACAGCACATCGATGCCTTCGTTCTTGAATTCCTTGATCTGGCTTTCACCCTTGATCCCATCGATCATGAGAATGATATCAACTGCCATGAGAGTGCTCCTTTTCGAGATTGATATTCAGTTTTGACATTTGCGAATATGCGCCGCTAGTTGGACGGAAGTTTCGAGACAAGGCTCATGCCAATATCCATGCCTTCGAGTTGGAAATGCGGACGCAGCAGGAATTTCCCGACATAATAGCCGGGGTTTTCGGGGTCTTCGACGACCTCGACCTTGGCCCCTGCCAGCGGCCGGCGCGCCTTGTCGGCCTCCGACGCGTTGGCGGGCGAGGCATGGACATATTGCGAGACCCAGTCCTGCAATTCCCGCTGGAGCTGGTCCTTTTCGCGGGTCGAGCCGATCTGGTCGCGCACCATGTGCTTGAGGTAATGCGCAAAGCGCGACACCGCGAACATGTAGGGGATGCGCGCCGACAGGTTGTCGGCCGCGGTCGCCTCGGCAGAGGGGAACTTTCTGGGCTTGTAGAGCGATTGCGCACCGATGAAGGCCGCCTTGTCGCTGTTGGAGCGGTGGATGAGGCTGATCAGCCCCGCCTTGGACAGCTCCGCCTCGCGGCGGTCGCTGATCGCGGTTTCGGTGGGGCATTTGAGATCCATGCCGCCCTCGTCGGTCTGGAAGGTGTGCGTCGGCAGGTTGATCACCTCGCCGCCCGACTGCACGCCGCGGATCTGCACCGTCCAGCCGTAATCCTTGTGGGCGCGGGCGATATTGGCCCCCATCGCATAGGCCGCGTTCATCCAGGCGTATTTCTCGCCGGTATGGCCGTCGGTCTGCTCCTCGAAATTGAACGCCTCGACCGGCAGCGAGTCCGCGCCGTAGGGCTCGCGCGCCAGCACCCGGGGCATGCACAGCGCCAGATAGCGCGCGTTCTCGCTGTCGCGCAGCCCGCGCCAGCCGGCATATTCGGGGGTCTCGAAGATCGTGCCCAAGTCGTGCGGGTTGGAAATCTCGTTCCAGCTGTCCATCCCCAGGAGGTTGGGGCCGGCGGCGGCGAAGAACGGCGCATGCGCGGCGGCGGCGATCTTGCCGACATCGCGCAGCACGCGCACATCGGCGGGCGAATGATCGAACTGGTAATCGCCGATCAGGCAGCCGAAGGGCTCGCCGCCGAGATTGCCGAGGCCGGTTTCGTAGATCTTCTTGAAAAACGGGCTCTGATCCCATTTCGCCCCGGGATAGCTGCGCAATTCGCGCGCCAGCTCGGCCTTGGAGATGTTCATCACCTTGATCTTGAGCGAGGCGTCGGGCTCGGAATTGTTGACGCAGTATTCCAGCCCGCGCCAGGCGCTTTCGAGCTTCTGGAACTCCTCGTTGTGCAGGATCTCGTTCATCTGCTCGGTGAGTTTCGCATCGAGCTGGGCGATCATCTCGTCCACGGTGTCGAGCACGTCTTCCTTGACCACCGACTGATCCTGCAGCGCCTGCTTGACGAGGGTCGAGACGGCGTTTTCCACCTCGGCCTGGGCATCGGGGCTGCGCGGCTTGAAGCTGGCCTTGAGAAGCTGGGAAAAGTCTTCGGCCTCGGCGGGGCCTTCGGTGCGGCCCTCGGGCGCGACGGGGTCCTGCTGGGTGGTATTTTCCATCGTCTCTTTACACTCTCGCATTGTGACCGTTCGAAAGGTGACCGTTCGACAGGTCGCTTCAACAGGACCGGATCACCCCGGGCGTCCCCGGGCGGGCCGGTTCAGCCCGGCGTCCGGTCCGCGTCATCCGCGTCGGCCTGATCCGCGCCGGATTCCGCATCCGGGGCGGCCTCGTCGCGCTTGCTCTCGAGCAGCTTCATCATCTCCGGGTCCGACAGAAGCTGCCGCATGAGATCCTGCGCCGCGGATTTCCCGTTCATGTAGCGCTGCAGGTTGGCCAGCTGCTCGCGGGCTTCCAGCAGCGTCCTGAGGGCCGGCACCTGACGCGCGATCTGTCCGGGATCGAAATCCTCCATCTGCCGGAATGTCAGATTGACCCCGAGCTTCTCGCCCTCTTCGGTCCCGAGCTTGTTGTCGACCCGCAGGCTGACCGCCGGTTCGATGCTGTTCATGTACTTGTTGAAGCTCTGCGGCTCGACATCGGAAAACGGGCGCTCGGCGATCTTGGGCTTGTCCTTGGCCGAGGCATTGCCCGAAAGATCGGCCATCATGCCCATCACGAAAGGCAGCTCGACCTGCGCCGTCTCGTCGTAAGGGTCTTCGTAGGATATGTGCACCCGGGGCGGGCGGTTGCGCTTTACGGCTTTCTGACCGGAGTCGGACATAATAAGTCTCCTCTCAAAATACTGTCTCTACCAAGCCAGAACCCGGTATCGATGTCAAACTTTTTGAGCAGTATCAGGGCGGCTTTCTATTCGCCGCGGCGCAGCGAGACCCCCCGCGGTTGCGGCGACAAAGCCCGCCGCGTCCGCGGCAGAGAGACCCGCCGCGGTCGCGAATGTCAGGCAGCCGCACCGGGCATCCCGCGGCTGCGGACAGGCGCCCGGCATGTCAATCATCACCGCTCACGTCATCCACGAACCGGCGCGCCTGCAGGACACTGCTGGCGGGTGCCAGGATGCGGCCCACGGTGTCGGTCCAGCGCGTCACCGGATCCTTGGTGACAAAGACGATGTCCTGCGGGACGATGGGGAAGGATTTCATCATGATCAGCGCCGCGGCGTTGCTCAGGTCGAACTGGAAGACCACGTCGAACCCGTCCTGCGTCACCTCGGTGCGGCGGAACACGAAGACACCCCGCGCATTCGACCGCTGACGGTCGATCCCGCCCACCCCGGCCAGCAATTCGGTCAGCGATGTCCGGCCCTGTCCGAGCGCCACCGGCGTGGTCCGGATCTCGCCGAACACGTAGGCCTCGTTGTCGCGGTTTTCGGGAACATAGACGGTATCACCGGGCAGCAGGGCGGGATTGTGCCGCGTCTCGCCGCGCTCGAGGAACCGCCGGACATTGACGGTGTATTCGCGCCCGCCCCGCCGCAGCTTGACATGCGACAGGTCCGCCGTGTCGTCCGCGCCCGACGCGTTGAGCAGATCGACGAGCCCCAGCGGCACGTTGGTCAGCGTGGTCGGCCCCGGCGCGCCGACCGCCCCGACGATCGTCACCCGGTGGGCGCGGTAGGTTTCCACGGCGACCTCGACCTGCGGCTCCTTGAGATATGTCTGCAGACGCTCGGTCAGCTCGGCGCGGATCTGGCGCGTCGTGCGCCCCTCGGCCCGAACCTCTCCGACGAAGGGATAGAAGAACACCCCCGTCTCGTCCACGACCGGGCCCTCGACGGGCTGCATGTTGCGGTCGGCCTCGGATGTGGTGCGTTCCGGCGTGGTCCAGACCTGAACGCGCAGCTGATCGCCGGGACCGACACGGTAGAGATACTGCCCCGGACCGGCGGGCGGATTGCCGCCATAGTCCATGGGGGGCCGGTGATAGACCGACACGACATGGTCGATGTTCTTCGTCGACATCCGGATGATCTTGAGGTTCGGCGGCAGTTGCTCCTGCGCGCGTTCGGTGACGGGAAATTGCATGTGTTCGCCACATCCCGAAAGGACCATGAGGCAAACCAGAAGCAGGCACTGAAATTTCATCGGGTCGGTATCTCTGCGCTTGGCGGTATGAACATCTGCACGAAGGTGCCGCGGGCGGCCCCGGGTCCCGGGGCATGGTACGCGGCACAGTAGTCAGCATGCTCCGATGATCCAAGACCAACCATCCCCGCCCCCCGAGTTTCTTGCCCGCCTGTGACATCCGCCACCTCGGGACACTTCGCGGCGCGGCCCGCATTGCCCCGCCGAAGACCCCGGCCGGAGACGGCGGACCCCGGACCGGACCCCGCCCCGGGGCCGGGGGTGACCCGTTCGCCACGCCGCGCGGGCCGCCTGCCGATGCGGCTCTTTTCGGCTGTATCGCGCGCGGCTGACACGCTAGGAAACCCCCATGGCGGGGAGATCGCATATCAAGACGCGCACGGGACTCACGGGGCTGGCGGCGGCCATGATGCTCGGCCTGCTATGCCCGCAGGCGCGGGCCGAGCAGCCATTGGCGTGGAGCTATAACAGCTACGGCTATCCCGGCCTGATCGACATGCCGGCGGCGCATAGCCGCCCCGATGGCGAACTGGCCCTCACCTCGAGCTATTTCGCCGGCCAGCTGCGCAACACGCTGACCTTCCAGATGCTGCCGCGCCTGTCGGCCAGCTTTCGCTATGCGCGGCTGGAAGATATCCAGCCCAACCCCGGCGGCACCGTGGTCGACGAACGCTACGACCGCAGCTTCTCGCTGCATTTCCGGTTTGTCGACGAGGGCTACAGGCGGCCGGCGGTGGCGGTCGGGCTGAACGATTTCCTGGGCACCGGGCTTTACGCCTCGGAATATTTCGTCGCCAGCAAGACCTTCGGGGACACGCTCCGGGTCAGCGGCGGAATCGGCTGGGGGCGGCTTGGCACTGCCGGCGGCTTCGACAACCCGCTGCGGATCTTCGGCGACGGGTTCCGCCGCCGGGACTCGGACCGCGACCCGCTTGGCGGGCGCGTCGATGGCGGCAACTGGTTTCAGGGCGATGCGGCGCTGTTCGGCGGGATCGAATGGCAGGCGACCGACCGGCTGACGCTGACCGCGGAATACTCGTCGGATTCCAATCCCAACGAGACACCCTCGGCCTTCGAGCGCGAGATCCCGTTCAATTTCGGTGCCAGCTACAGGCTGCGCCCCGGGATCGCGCTGTCGGCGCGGTATCTCTACGGCAGCGAGATCGGCGTGCAGCTGTCGATGGCGCTCAACCCCAAGGATCCGCCGACCGGATCGGGGCGCGATCCCGCCCCGCCGCCGGTGGTGCCGCGCGCGGCGGTGGAGGCCACGGGGCTGGGCTGGCCACGCGACGTGGCCGCACAGGCCGGATTGCGGCGGCAGGTGGCGCAGGTGCTCGACCGGCAGGGCATCCGCCTGCATGCGCTGTCGCTGGAGGGCGATGTCGCGCGGCTCGAGATCGAGAACACGCGCTATCCGCGCGAGGCCCAGGCGATCGGGCGCACCGCCCGCGCGCTGTCCGGGGTGATGCCCGCACAGGTCACCCGGTTCGTGATCGTGCCGGTCACCAGCGGCATGCCCGCCGCGGAGCTGCGCATCGCGCGCGACGATCTCGAAGAGCTCGAACATGTCCTGCAGAACAGCTGGCGCAGTTACCAAAGGACCGCGATCGGCCCGGCGCAGCGCGCAGGATCCCCGACAGAGGCACGCTATCCGCGGTTCGACTGGGGGCTCAAACCCTATGTCACCCCCAGCCTGTTCGATCCCGACGATCCGCTGCGCGCCGATGCCGGGGCCGAACTGACCGCCCGCTTCGAGGCCGCGCGCGGGCTGGAGTTTTCGGGCACGCTGCGCAAGAGGGTGCTGGGCAATCTCGATCAGTCCACGCGCCCCTCGACTTCGATCCTGCCGCGGGTGCGCAGCGAGTTCAACATCTATGACCGCAAGGGCGACCCGGCGATCATCGACCTGATCGGGGCCTATCATTTCAAGCCGTCGCAGGATCTCTATGGCCGGGTCACGGCGGGCTATCTGGAGCGCATGTTCGGCGGGCTCTCCGGAGAGATCCTGTGGAAGCCGGTCGACAGCCGCGTCGCGGTCGGGATCGAAGCCAATTACGTCCGGCAGCGGGATTTCGATCAGCTCTTTGGGTTTCGCGACTATGACGTGGTGACCGGCCATGTCTCGGGCTACTGGGACATGGGCAACGGCTATCACGGCCAGCTGGATGCCGGGCGCTATCTCGCCGGCGACTGGGGGGCGACGCTGACCATCGAACGCGAATTCGAGAATGGCTGGAAGATCGGCGCCTTCGCGACGCTGACCGACGTGTCCTTCGATGACTTCGGCGAGGGGTCCTTCGACAAGGGGCTGCGGATCACCATCCCGATCAGCTGGCTGTCGGGCGAGCCCACGCGAGAGGCCTATTCCACCACGATCCGGCCGGTGACGCGCGATGGCGGGGCGCGGCTCGACATGCGCGGCCGACTGTATGAAAAGGTGCGCCCGCTGCACCAGCCGGAACTGAGCGACGGATGGGGGCGGTTCTGGCGATGACGGCAGCGGTGACCAGACGGGCAGGGACAGGACGGGCTTGGGCAGAACGGGCCTGGACAGGACGGGCGGGGATCGTGGCGGCGCTTGCCGGGGCGGTCTTGCTTCTGGCCGGGTGCGGCGGGCTCCTGCCATCGGGCGGGGGCGCGGGGGGCGCGGGTCCGGGGGCGTCGCTGGACCGGGCCACGCTCGAGGCGCAGGGCCAGCCGGTGCTTTACGCGACCCTGCCCGCGCTCGGGACGTCGGCGCTGATGCGGCCCTCGGGGCGCAATGGCGATGTGGTGACATGGCGCACACCCGACCGGGTCTCGCTGTCGCTGCACGCGGGCGTTGTGACCGCCACGCGCGGGCTGGGCCACGACCTGATGAGCGCCGAGACGACCCGCGCCCGGGCGGCCCTGTCTGAGACGGCATCGGGGGCGGCATCCGGGGCCGGGTATCCGCGGATCTACGGCTATCTCGATGGCGAACACCGCCCGCAGTTCCGCAGTTTCTTCTGCCGCGTGAGCGGCCGCGACCGCGAGGTGATCGAGATCCTCGGCGCGCGCCACGCGGTGACCCGGATCACGGAAAGCTGCAGCGATCCCGATCTCGAGTTCACCAATACCCACTGGCGCGGGCCGGATGGCCTTGCCTGGAAATCCCGGCAATGGGTGGGCCCCGATCTGGGATATCTGCACACCGAACGCCTGGTGCGATAAGATGTCCGCTGAGATGTCCGCTGACGGGGCGGCGGTGCGCAACGCCTCTCGACACCGGCATGATCCCCCGCGACTTATTCAAACACAAAGCCCGCGAGGGCCAGATCCGGGGTGATCCCTTCGCGGACGAGCGCCTCCTGCAGGGCTTCGAAGAACGGCCCGGCCGGGGCTGTCTGTCCCCGTGATACCTGCCCGTTCGGCAGCGCCAGCGCGACCGGGGCCGCGATCGCCAGCAGCAACTGGTGATGATCGCCCGCACCGGTCGCCCCGCCCGCACCGGCCACCCTCACCGAGAACTGGCTGCCACCCGGGACCTCGGACAGGAAGCTTTTCAGATCATGCACCTGCCCCGCCGTGTCGATCAGCAGCAGATGCAGCGCGGGCGGGCCGTCATGACCGATGACCCCGGTCAGGGGCTGCCGGTCGCCGGCGGTCGCAGACCACAGATCGAGGCTGATCCCCTTCGTCGGATCATCCCCGGCCCCGCGGATGAAATCCAGAGCCGGACATTGCGCCTGTGTGACCGGCCGGGAGGCCGTGTCGGGCCAGTCTGAATCAGGCCTGTCTGGATCGGGCCTGTCTGGATCGGGCGCGCCGCCGCTCCGGCCCGCCTCCGAGAGCCGCGCCCTGTCGGTCCCGAAAATCGCGATCGCCGGCGCCGCACCGGCCCGTGTCAGGGGCTGGGCCGTGTGACAGGGGGTCCCGGCCAGCGATTGCAGCGCAGCGAGGGCCGCCGCGATCCCTGGCTCGGCGGACGCCGCCGGGGCGGCCTGACGGTCCGACAGCCGCCGGTCCGGCCCGTCCCGGCGCGCCCGGCTGGCCGGATCGCGGGTGTCTTGCGGCACGGGCGCGGTCCCGCGCCGGGGCCGCGTTGCCGTGGCCAGCCTCCGGGTCGGGGCCAGGATGCTGGCCGGCGGCGGTGTGGGCCTGGTGGCCTGGGCGGCCTCGGTGATCCGGGTGGTTGCGGTGGTTGCTGCGGGCGACAGCCGGCGCGCCGCCTCGGGTTGCACACGGCGGGCCGGCTCTGACCGCGCCGGGCGGGTCGCCCGGGACGGGTCCGCGCGCGTCTCGGCGCCACTGTCCGCGTGACTGTCGGCATGGCTGTCGGCGCGGGGGGCCTCCGCCCGCGGGCGCTCTGCGCGAACAGGGGTGCGAACGGGGGTGCTGGCTGGGGTATGGGCGCGCTCGGGGGCCTCGCTCGGGGCGAGGCGGCGCGGCGCGAGATCGTCCGCGGCTTGGGCCGGTGCGGGGCTGTCGCGGGCCGCCTCGGTCGGGTCGGCCTGCACCGGGACGACGCGCCGGGCCTGCGTCGTGTCGGGGCGCGATGATGGCGCGGTCGGCTGCAGTGTCGGAACCTCCGCCGGGCGCGCTTGCGACGGGCGCATTGCCATGGGGCGCATCGTGGGCACTTGCGCCGGGCGCGTGGCCGTCGGGCGCATAGTGGGGCTCGCCCTGCGGATATCCGCCGGGCGCGCCTCGGAACCCGCCGCGAGGCGGGCGGCCCGCGCCTGCGGGGCCTCCGGGGCGGGGCCGGACGGATCCTCCTCGAGGGCTGTCAGCCGGTCGCGCGCCGGGCTGTCGGCCTGGCGCGCGGCCGCCCGGGCGAGGTCGGGACGGCTCAGGGTCGGGGCGCTGCCGGTGACCGGGGGCAGGGTCTTGATGACCAGCCCGGTGCCGGAGGCGGACGGGGCCTGCGGCTGGCCGAGCAGGCCGAGACCCAGACCGGTCACCGCGAGAATGTGCAGCGAGACCGACACCCCCGCCGCGACGATCCAACCCGCCGGTCCCGTGACCGGACCCGGGGCCGGGTCCGGGTCCGGCGGATATCGCGCCGCGCCGGTCACGGCCCCCCCGCATCGGCGCGGTTGCGCAGGGTGATCAGTTTCGCCTCGGCCCCGGCGGCGGCCAGATCGCCGGTCAGCGCCAGCAGGGCGCGCGCCGGATGGCTGCGCGATGTCAGGATGTGCAGCCGTGGCAGGTCTCCGGCCGCGACCCGCGCCAGCAGCGCAGCACGGGTGACAGGCACCCCGTCAAGGACCAGCGCCCCCTCGGGCAGCAGGCTCAGCAGGGGGCGCGGCAACCCTTCGAGCGGCAGATCGCGGGTGCTCGGTGGCATGATGGCGCGCTCGGTCTGCTCGGCGGGATCACCGGCCACGAGGAAATAGAGCAGCAGCAAAAGCACCACATTCACCATCGCCAGCGAAAATTCCGGCCGGAACCGGCGGGCGGGGCGGGGCAGGTGCGGCACCATCTTCAGCGCCCGATCAGTTGCAGCCGCGCAAACCCCGCCCGGGTCACCGGCTCCAGAAGACCGGCGATGTCCTGGGCGCGCGCCGCGTCCGACACGAAGACGACGATATCGTCGATCCCGTCCTCGCGCAGTTCGGCAAGCGCAGCGGGCAGGACGGCCAGCCGGATGCGGTTCGAGCCGGCGCGCACCGTCCCGCGCTCGAGATGCCAGATCACCTGCGCAGCGGTGGCGGGATCGGGGCGCTCCTGTGCGGGGCGCGGGCTTTCCCGGGCCTCGGCCGGGGTGCGCGCGGGCGCGGTGAGCGACAGCAGCGCATAGGGCGCGAGGCTGCTCGACAGCATGAAGAAGATCAGAAGCTGGAACATGACATCGGCCAGCGGCATCAGCGAAAACCCGCGCCGGGCCCCGGCACGATCGGGGTCCGGCAGATATCCCGTCAGCGCCCCCGCGCCGAGACCGGCAGGGCCCATCTGCCCCGCTGCCAGCCCGATCGGGGCGGGATCCGCCATGTCACCCGCCCCCCGCCATCCGGGCCGGGGCGCCCGCGTCGGCCTGCAGCACCCGGGCCAGCAGGCTTTCCAGCGCGGCGCGTTCAGCCGCGATCCGGCCATCCAGCCAGAGCGACAGGAAATAGAACACGATCGCGATCGACAGCCCGACGGCGGTGGTGATCAGCGCGGTCCAGATCCCGCCGGCCAGTTCCGCCGGATCCGCGGCCCCGGTGCTTTGCGCGAGCCGCCCGAAGGCCTCGATCATGCCGATCACCGTGCCCAGAAGCCCCAGCATCGGGGCGGCCTGCACCACGGCCTCGAGGCCGCGCATGTTGCGTTCGAGCGCCGCCAGATCCTCGGTCGCGCGTTGCGTGGCCCGGGCCTGCGCGCCGGCCGGATCGTCGGGGCGCGCCGAGAGGGCCCCGAACAGGGTCTGCAGCAGGGCGGCCCGCAGGCCGGCCGCGTCCTGCACCGCGGTCCGCGCCGCGCCGTGATCGCCGGCTTGCCAGTGCTGCACGGCCAGCCGGGCGGGTGCCGCGCGCCCCAGCCGGGCGCGGCGGAACTGTATCAGCTTGGCCAGCACGACCGTGGCGGCGAAGATCGACAGCAGGGCCAGAGCGCCGAGAACCCCCCAGCCGAGCGTGCTGATATCCTCTATGGGGAAACGGGGCATGGCGCATCCATTGCTGTGTCAGGGCCTGTTCCGGGGCCTGTTCTTGGGCCTGTTTCGCGACCTGTGACGGTCAGGTGCCGAATTCGATCTCCGTGCGCGAGGAGCCCTGCAGCGCATCCATGCAGATCCGCGACTCCGCGCCGTCGCTGGTCACGCATTCCTCGGCCCCGTTGAGCAGCAGCCGCGACACCTGCGCGCAGCCGCGGCTGAGCAGGAACTGCACGACGCGCGTCTTGTCGGGCGCGAGCCGCCCGAACTCGAGGATCAGCCGGTCCGAGACGGCCCCGGTATCGTCGAACACCGCCACGTCATAGGAGGTCTGTTCAAGCGCCGTCCCGGTGCCGTTCCTGGCCACGAAGGTCAGCCGGCAGCCGCCATCGACCGCCTCGGTATTGTTGAGCTCGAGATCGAAGACGCCGTCCTCTTGTTGTTGGGCAAGGGCGGGGGTCAGGGCGAGACTGACAGCCAGAATGGCAGCACTCGACAGGGCAAGGCAGGCAGACCGGAGAGGCATCGGCAAATTCCTTCGGCAAGATTTGAACACGTGCAAATGGCAACGACACCTCACGCTACCATGGCCGCGCGATTTGACAACCTTGAAGCGTGCAGGGCCCTCTCGTCACGGTCCGGCACCCACGCCATACCCCCGACCCGATGCCCCCGACCCGCCGGCCTTCGGGGCGCGCGGGGCCCTCAGCCCTGCCTGTTCTGCTGGTCATAGGCCTCGGCGAAATACGCGAGGAACACGTCGAGCATGCCGTTCTCGTGCGACTGCGCCTTGGCGTCCCAGCGTTCGACAAAGACGTCCCAGGCCTTGGCGCGGCGGTTCTGCAGCAGCCCCGAGGACTTGACGCGGGCCTCGATGGTCTCGGGGGCCAGATCCTCGAGCAGCCGCGCCAACGCCGGCTGGATCGCGGCATGGGTGGCGTATTGATGGCGTTTGATGTCGGCGAAGGCGGCGCGGATCGCCTCGCCGCCGCGCTGGAAGCCGGGGCGCGGCGGCCCGAACATCGCGCTCAGGGCCTGATCCGGCGTGGGCATGAATTTCAGCGGGTTGTTGTCCTCGCGCCCGATCATCGTGACCTGCCCGGACCGGACCGAGCGGCGCGCCACCGCGCGCGCCTGCAGCAGGGTCGACAATTCCTCGCTCATCGCATGCAGGGCGCGGCCGATCTCGGTCGCGGTCTCCAGCGGATTGCCGCGCGACAGGCTGCCTTCGGGCAGGCCGGCGGCGGCGGCGATCGCGTCGAGCACCATGTCGGGATCCGCACCGCCCGGCGCGGGCGGGGCCGCAGAGGGGCCGGGACCGGGCACGGGGCCGTCGGGCGGCGTCGTGCCGGGGCCGTATCCCGGCAGCGGCTGCGCGGCCGCCGGCGGGACGGGGGCGGCATCAGACGGGCCGGGGGGCGGGTCGGGCTGCACGTGACCGCTGCCCCAGATATCGACCGCCGGCCGTGCCTGGAACGGCGGCTCGGAGGGGGCGGCGGGCGGCGGCTGTTGCGGCGGTGGGGACGCGGCGGGGCCGGCGCCCCAGATATCGGCCTGCATACCATCCCGTGACGCGCCCGCGGAAGGCTGCCGGCCGGGGCCGTCATGCAGGCTTGCCTCGACCGTGTAATGCCCGACCTGCAGCCGGTCACCCGGGTGCAGCGGGTGCGGGCTCTTGACCCTGGAGGCCGATCCGTTGACGAAGGTGCCGTTGGTCGAGATGTCGTAGAGCCACCACTGGCCCTTCTCGTGGCGAAACTCCATGTGGCGTCCGGAAATGAACCGCCGGGGGTCGGGCAGGCTCCAGCCGATGCCGCTGTCGCGGCCGACCTCGAGGATCTGATCGGGCGTCGCCGTCACCTCGAGCGGTCCCCCGTCGGGCAGGCTCGACATGTTGGTAATGCGCAAGCACAGGGTCTGGGTCACCATCGCCCCACTCTTTCATCCACCCGACAGGGCGTACCCGCGTTCATATCCATTCACACGACCCGCTCTGACCTTTTGGTTTCGCATGTCCGAGGCGCGCGGACCCGGTCGCCGCTCTTGCGCGACATGCTCTTGTGACATGTCATGTCCGTTTTGTCAGTCAAGATCGGGGGCCGCAAGATCTTGTGCCATCGACAGGAAATCGTGCAGCGTGGCTTTGCGGCGGGTCTGGGGCACCCGCGCGAGCGCCGTCAGGATGGCGGCGTTGACGCCGCGCCCGGCCAGAAAGCGGGGCGGGCGTACCGGCGCGCTGTCGGGCGGTGTCAGCGACGCCCCCGCCCAGCCCGCGCCGATCGCCAGCCAGACCCCCGGCCCGCGCACCTCGCAGGCCATGGCGTGGTCGAGCATCCCGGCGCGCAGGGCCTCGTCGGGCTGTGCGACCCAGTCGGCGACGCGCTGCATCATGTCGAGATCGATCGGGTCGAGCCGCTCGGCCAGGTGGCGCAGGCATTCATGCCCCCACCAGATCGAGACCCGGCGCACGAACATCTGCGCCGCACAGGTGATCGCCTCTTCGGGGGTCGGGGTGTCGAGCAGACGCCAGGCAAAGGGCAGGATGGGCTCGTCCCGCTGCGGACGCGCCTCCATGTCCTCGGTCATTTCGGGCAAGGCGGCGAAAAGCTCCGGCGCTGTCGCGTATCGCAATGTTTCGAGCGGTTGGGTCACCGTCATCCTGGTCCTGTATCAATGCGCCCCGACGGTCGGATCTCCCCGCCTGTCCGGGCGTTGCGGTCTTTGGGGATGGCGCGGTATGGTATCACGAGTTGATCTTCACGAGCGCCCCCTTGATGTCCATGAGTGCTGCGGCCTTGTGCTCCGAGATCGCCCCCGAAGAGGATGTGAATTGCTGCATCGCCTTGATCTCGACCGTCGGGGCTTTCAGCGTGATCGAGCTTGCATCCATGGTGATGCTGCTCATCCCCACCTTGAGCGTGATCTTCGATCCGGCGGTCACCGTGAGGGTCTGGCCCACATCCAGCGTGTCGTCATTGCCGATCGTGGCGTCGCGGTTGTTGCCCACATCGAGGCTTTCGTCATTGTCGATCGTCGTCGTGCGATCGTTGAACACGTGCCGGGTCTCGTCATGCAGGATCTCGGCATTGAGATCGTACTGGGCGTGCAGGCGCATTTCCTCCTCGCCCTTGGTGTCGTCGAAGGCCAGTTCGTTGTAGCCGCCGCCGCCGGGGGTGCTGTTGCTTTTCATCCCCATGGTCTTGCCACCGTTCTCGACCTCGAAGGGCGGCATGTTGTCGGCATTGTAGACGCATCCGACCACCAGCGGGCGGGTCGGGTCGCCATCGATGAATTCGACCACCACCTCCATGCCGACCCGCGGCACGGCCAGACCGCCCCAGCCCTTGCCCGCCCAGAGCTGCGCGACACGGCAGCGCATCGAATGGGCCCCGTCGCGGTCCCAGTGGAAGCGGACGATGATCCGGCCGTACTCGTCGCAATCGATCTCGCCCTCGCCGACGACGACGGCGGTCTGCGGGCCGGGCACCCGCGGCGCCACCCGCGCGGCGGGCGGGACCACCGGCGCATCGACCTGCCGCAGCGTGTACTGGCCCTGATAGCTGTCCTCCTCGGCCTTGCCGCCATCGCCGGTGCGATAGCCTTCGGAGGTATAGGCGTGCTGGCACGACAGCGCGACGAAGGTCTCGCCATCGATCTTCGGATCGGGATGGCCCGCCACCGCGACCCGCATCCCGGCCACCAGCCCGGCGCAGTCGCCCTGCGCGGCCTGCAGCCCGTCGGTCATGGCCGCCTGTTTCTGACGCAGATCCGACAGGGCGCCGCCCGCCCCGCGATCGGGATAGCGCCCGGGATAGAGAAAGGATTCCACATCGCCCTTCTCGTATCCCGCGCCGCTGTCGGCCTCCACCTTCATGGCGGTGCGCGGCGTGGCGAAATTGTAATCGGTCATCGTCACGCGCCCGGTGGTCATCCGGCGCCCGCTGCTCCAGTCGTGAAGATGCTCGCCCTTGTCGCGATACTGCCGGCTGGTGTGGCGGTAGGGGCGGCTGGTGCCGGGAATTTCGGGCAGGGCGTCGACCTCGTCGAAGAGCACGAGCGTATGCTCGTGCATGGCGTGCCGGAAATGGTAGCTGATGCCGAACAGCGCCATCAGCCGCTGCACGAAGTCGAGATCGGTTTCCTGGAACTGGACGGTGTATTCCATCTCCGGGTAGCTGTGCTGAAGATCGGAGACATGCGCGAAGCCGTGATCGGCGAAGATTTCGGCGATGATCTCGGGGGCGGTCTTGTTGTGGAAGATCCGCTGGTTCTCGCGCAGCCCGAGCACCCAGAGCCAGGGGCGCAGGGTCAGCATGTAGCCATGCCCGCCCTCGACCGGGCCGAGCCATTGCGCCTCGGTGAGCAGCCCGTCGAAATAGCGCTCGGGGTGGTCGGCCTCGATCGTTTCCAGGCGGATCGAGGCATTGCGCCCCAAAAGCGCATCGAAATCGATACCCTCGGTGCTGCTGAGACAGTCCACCTTGAACTCGAACAGGCTGTTGATGGCCTCGTGTCCGGTGAACCCCAAAAGCGCGAGCCCTGTGGTCCGGCCGCTTCCGGTGGTGTCGGGCGGATAGAATACGCCAAGCCGATTGTTCTGGGAAATCATATGGTTCGTCTCTGCTTGCAGGCGTGGCTAAATGAAATTCGGCGCCACTTCGGATATTATGTCGTCACCGGCCCGCCTGACGGCGCGGTCCGGAATTGAGGAAAGCGTCTGGTGCCAGTATGGACAAGATTTTCCGTCAGGGCAAAGGTTGAACGCACTCCTGGTCGCGTTGCCGACGCGGAGGCCCGATTCCCGCAATCCGCCGGCGATGGTTTGTTGCAAGTAAGACACAAAATACGCATCGTTTCATCAATTGAATCGAGTCTGCGGCCCGCAGGAAAAACAATTGTTGAACCGATTTTGAATGTTCGGGTATCGTTTCTTCGATCGTGCACCCCGGCCCGGGTGCCGCCCGAACAGCTTGGGGTCTATTCTGCATTGCCGTTCCCGACGACGGCCATCAGACGAAGATCCGGATTTCGACCATTGAACATTGAAGGACTGACATGAGGGCACCTCTAAAAATTGCCCCGACCCCGGCGCTGCGTGGCCGCAAAAACTGTCAAAAATCGAGGTGCCCATATGTTTCGAAACCTATAGTTGCGCGCAATTACAACAAAAGCCCTAGATTGCATCA
>Ga0307937_1000560_pt1 | contig 22571 bp, 30 predicted proteins | sample OrgLakmetagenom3_FD_201814 | JGI IMG/M metagenome (GOLD analysis project Ga0307937, IMG submission 201814) | Saline water microbial communities from Organic Lake, Antarctica - #3 | ecosystem: Environmental > Aquatic > Non-marine Saline and Alkaline > Saline | place: Antarctica: Organic Lake...
AGCAGCGCATTAGCTTTCTCTAATTGAGAGAAAAGCTTTTCTGTCGGCCGCTTCCCTATCCGGTAACACACCGAAAGGTCTCGATATGCACGCGCGGCTGCGAGCAATTTCTTGTTCTCAGCCTTTAGTTCTGCTTCTTTTGCATCCATTACTCTTCCTCCTTAACCGGAACGAGGGCTTCTTCTGCGATCCTGCATTGCTCAGTTAATACCCATTGGATAGCAGTAAGGAACGGTAGGGCATTTGCCCAATCCAGCAACCATCTAAGCGCATCATCCTTCCGTTCGATCTCAGCTCTCAGTGCAGCATACTCTTTTGCTGATCTCTTAATCTGTTCTGCTCCGCTCTCTACGCAATGCAATATATTATCCATACTCGATTCTGATACAATATAATAATCTCCCATTTCCTCTCTAGCTTTGTCGTCTGTAAAATCGATTAGTTTTCGGAACGAACTCTTTTTAAACATTTTGTCCTCTCCATCCATTACTCTTCCTCCTCAAGCTTTTGGGATGTAGGCTGAGTTTATCTCAGTCTTGAATTGTGTGAAACATTGTTCACACAATTGGTACAAACGTCCCTTCTCATCATAGTACCATCTGATAGAACCCACAGCACTATCAACTATCCCGCATTGCTCGCATATTAGGACAGTTGTTGAGTTTGGTATTGTTATCATTCTTCCTCCATGGTCGGTAGTTCCAGCTATGATATCAAAATTAGTACCACTTTCCTCTATCATTTCAGCAAATCTCTTTGTAATAAGCTCTCTTATTTGAGGAGAAGAGAGGAGCTTTCGATTGTCATTATATATAGGCATTTTATAACCAGATGCCCATGTAAATGGTTCTTTGAAAGAGGCCTCTATTGATTTGATATCTAATGAATACCTTATTATTTCCTTTAAACCACTCTTCCTTCCTTTTCTTTATGTATGGTCTTTACAGTTGGAAACCTAAGACTTACGGTTCCTTGTTTATTAGTAGTCTCTTCAAAATATACTACTGTTACCTCTTTACCTATAAGTTGACTTGGATTCTTATGATAGTATATTCTATCTACAATAGAAAAACCACTGCCAACTTTTACCTCATATCCTCTATGCTCAATAATAATGGCAGAGAGCATTTCATCTTTACACTCATCGCCATTACTATCAAAATAGCGAATCTCTTCCATAAGAACATCTTTAACTCTATATTCACCATCATGAAAGCTTTTCACTTTGAGCATATCTTTTGTTCTCTTGCCTTCATATGGAACATCCTTACGAAGTATAAGTCCTTCCCAACCAAGAGTAGATGCTTTACCCATAAGTTTAGCCACATCTTCTTTAGAAGATATTTTCCATTGAGGAACTACATTAATAAAATTATTTTTTTCAATAGTTTTAAATATATCTTCATATCTCTCAGATAAAGATAATTCACTATATTTTTTTTCAAAATCTTCTTTAGGTATTAAGTCAAATATTTTATAACGAGGATTTAAAATAGTGTGATCTTTCTTACGAATCTCCTTCATAATAGATGAGAAATCCTCATTACCATCTTCATCTACAATACAAATCTCTCCATCTAAAACAATATTTTTAAAACCAATCTCTTCAATAGCTTCTCTAATAACATCAAGAGTATAAAAATCTTTTCCTTTTCTTGAGAAGAAATCCACTTTACCATTTTCATCTACAACAGCAATACATCTTACTCCATCAAGTTTTCTGGAAGCATACCAATCATCTTCAAAACTAATCTTATCTTCATAATCTTTATAATTTTTAGCAAGAACAACTTCAAACTCAGGAATGAATCCAGGCCATACTTTATTAGCAAGTTTAGCATCAACACGAGTTTCTAAATTCTTATCAATAATGCCATGTAGAATATCTTCATATTCACTATTATCATTAATAAAAGTATTAGCAAGTTTAATAGCATTATGTCCAGTGACTTTTCTACTGGTTAATAAATCAAGCAGCTCTTTCAAAGATGGAGTATCAGATCCCTCTTTCATAAGAAGATCACTTCTTTTCTTAAGATTATTTGAAGTAATATAAAAGTTAATGAATGGATTTAATACATACCAAAGCAAAGGTTTACAATCTGGATACCTTGCTAATATTTCCTTTTTAGCATTTGAAGAGTTCGTTGATTTTAATTCATTCACTAAAACCTTAAGACTCTTCAACTCTTCCCCCTCACATACTTCAGTTCCCTCTTTATATTCACACCATATAGGGCCAGTAGGCATACGATGCTCACTCCCACATTTTGAACATCTAAGTTTACCGATTTTCTCTCTCATGTTTTCTCCTTAGTTAGGGAATTCTAATATACGAGTATCTACATCATTTATTTCTAAATTTTTATACTCTTTATAAGATGGGCGTAAAACCCGTACCCTTTAGGGTAGTTGGTTAGTTGACTTCCTGAAATTGCTTTTCGTATTTTTCTTTTTAATATTTCATACTTTTATTATAACTTTTTTATTTCTTTTTGTCAATAAAAAAGACGGCTTATTGCCGTCTTAAATGTTTCTTTACTTTGCCTTTAAAAGCATTCTTACCAACTGCTGTATGCTTTTCATGACTTATAGAGGATAAGTTATCCTTTCCATTATTATTCTTATTTCCATCCTTATGATGGACATCATTATCCTTACCAAATAAAGTCTCACCTTTACCATTTGTTTTAATATCTTGATGAAGTCTTATTTTTCTACGAGCATTCTCTGGGCCTACTGTTCTTTCCCAATAATCACTTGAATTATATTTAGTATAAGTATATGTTTTTCCATTTGGGAATTTAACTGTTTTATTTTTCATTTCTTTTTCTTTATCTTTAATAATAGATACTTGGACACTATGTCCATGTTTATGTCCATGTTAATCATTATAGTAATATTATTAACTCCCACCTGGACACTATATTTATCTTTACTAACAGTCATTGCCAAAATTAGGAGGTTCTAATCTCTTTATTCTATACTTTTGCTTAATACCTTTATTGTGACCAAGTTTAAAAAAGTCCCATCTTGATTTTACTAAAAAACTTACATACTCACCATCTTTTTCTAAATTTTTACTAGAAGCGCCAATTAAACCATTTTCGTTTTCTAGCTCTTGTTCAAATATTTCTTGTAAAGTCACTTTACTTACCATTATAATATCTATAATCTTCCAAATACCTAAAATAGATAATGGTATCATTGCCAAAAATACAATTATAAAAGTGCTTATAGCCTCTCCATCAAACATAATTTACCTCTTTTTATTATTATATAAGAAGTGAAAAGTTTTGTCAATAAAAAAACCCTCCAAAAAGGAGGGTTTATATTAAGTCAGTTTAGCTTATATACCGAAGTTCAAGAGCTGAACTTTTCCGTAGTGGTATTGACCGCGTTCCACAAGAGTAAGAGCATAACGTGAGAAGAACCCACGAATACTGTTGAAACTCTCAGGGTGAGTTACAGTCGGTGACATCCAGTTAGTATAAGGTGAATAAACAACACCAGCACCATAAGTAGATGAACTAGACTTATAACCAAGCAGTACTTCATTAGCAACTGCGCCATGACGGTTTGGGTCTACATAAACCTTTACACCACTTCCAAGTTGACCAGCTTCAAATACATTGAAAGTTCCGCCAGAAATTTCTCCCTTAAAGTCAGGAAGCATATTAATAACAGCAGCAACCTGTGGAGAAACAACCATCCAAGAAGCAGGGCCTTGACGGTTATATTGAGCAATCTTAGCTGAAACTTGATAGAGTTTCTGTGCAAGCGCTCTGTGACGGTCAAGGAAGTTACCACTTGTGTTATTCCCAGAAGCAGCAGAATCTGAAGTCCAATCGTGCATAAAAGTGAGTTGAGGAATAACTGTATCGCCAATAAAGGTAAGAACCTCACGGTCGATTTCGTAATTCATTTCCATTGAAGCAACCTTCACAAGTTCAGACTCAACGTCGATCTTATGATAGCTTCTCATATCCTGTTCGGACTCTTTTGTCCAACGGATTTTTAATTTACGTTCAATAGTACTTACGTTCTGTGAACCAATACTGAATTCCATTTCAGGAATCTTTTTACTGTTCTCTTGATCGTATACTAAGTATACATACAATTCTTCTTCTGCAGCCCAAGGAGAAGCAGCTTCAGCTGCGTCACGAAGATGAATATTTCCATCATCTGTTTCGTAGAATACATTCTCATTTGTGTCCCAAGAAGGTGAGTCAGAAGAAGAAGGAGTTTTAAGAACTGTTGAATAAGAATTCAAGTTCGGAGAAGTTTTGGAGAAAACCTCCATTCTCTTAATTGAGAATTCAGAAGCATCAGTTCCAAGAAAATCTGTAATTTTATTATCAGTATCAATAATAGTATCTCCACCGCTAGCTGCAACAGTAGTAGTAAAAGGTCCAACCTTTTCACTTGAGTAGTAAGTTGCATAAGCAGGAAGTTCTTGTTGCGGGAGTGCAGAATATTCATCACCTGATGAAATACCACCCTTATTATCACTGAAAGAATAAATGATGTAATAAATTACACCAGTAGGACCGGTAATCGGCTGTACCGATACAAGTTGATTAGAAATAAGTTTCGGAAAAACACGTCTAATCATTGGGAAAAGAACTTTAGGAATAACATTTGTTCCTACAGCTCCAGATTGAGTAGGTGCCTCATTTAGATTTTCCTCATTTAATACGCTTTCCAGCCAACCTTCAGTTATCTGTTCTTTTTCAAGCATAGTATCATATGAGTTCTCTAGAACGATGGAAGTATTAAGCTTCTCTTCGTAGTCGCCAACACCTTCTGTTAGCCAACCCCAACGCTCCATGAGTCGTTTTTCCTCTGCAAGTTTTTGTTCTCTAGACATAATAGCCATTTTATCGCCTCCATAATCGGATTATAGTTTATTATTATCTTTACAATCATTAAAAAAAGGGGGATAAACCCCCCTTTAATAGAATATTTAGAGATTTTAGTTAGAAAGTTCAGAAATTCGATCAAGGATGGCATTTGTCTTAGAGCCCTTACCGCTCTTTCCTTCTTCACTCTCGTTTATATAAGTTTGAAAGTCTTCGATATCTTCATCCCTTTCTTCTTCGTAAGCTTCGTAATCGTCTTCATCTTCTTCGTCTTCATCTTCTTCGTCGTCTTCTTCTTCGTCGTCTTCTTCTTCGTCTTCATCCTCTTCTTCGTCTTCTGTATTTCTAGAATACTTTTTAGACTTCTTAGGATCTTCTTCTTCGTCTTCGTCTTCTTCAGGTTCTTCGTAATCATCATTCTTTTCATTTACGGTTTCAAGGTTTTCAATGATTTCATAGAATTGTTCTACGACTTCTTCGGGTCCGCCTTCTTTTATAACGGAAAGAAGAATATTTTGAGTTTCTTCTGAATAAGGAGCGATAAGATCAGCAAGAGTTCTTGCACCCTCTTCAACCTTTTTCTCTTCCTCTAATTCATCAACTCTTTTTCTTAGGGTTACCAGCTCATCAGCATACACATTTTCAACATAGCTTTCATCAAGAGTAGGAGCAATGGCTTCTTTAACTTTTTCAAGCACCTGGAGTTCAGGATTGCTTTCAACCATTTCAGAAGTTACTTCTGCTTTAATCTCTTCTCTCATTTCAGAAAGGGCTTCTAACATTTTATCTGTGTATTCGCCTTTTACACCCTTTCTCCACTCTTCATTAGCTTCTTCAAGCTCTTCTATCTTTTTTTCCTTAAGCTCTTCAACCTCTTCAAGTAAGTTAGCATATACTTCTTCTTTGAAGTTTTCAAGAGTTTCACGAAGCATATGTTCTTGTTCTTCGTTTAAGTCCATTTCAAGAATATTATTTTCCATAGTATTACTCCTTTATTTATTTTCCTTTTATAACGCACCAGGTCTGCTTCCAATCTTAGAAACCTGATCCAAATTCATTTTTTTAGCACCACTTTGTAGTTTCTTTAAAAGACTTTCAGTATCTTTCTCATTAACTCCCATTGGAGAGTGAGAACCACTCATCATCTTATCTTTCATACTCTCAACGCCTTTTGGAATTTCTCCACCAAGGGCAGCATGTAGAGCAGCTAAAGAACCTAGAACAAGTGACATTGCACCAGCACCTATCAATGCTTTCTTGATATTGTCTTTAGAAACTTTGTTTAACATAGAAGTATACTTTTTTTTCACTTGATTATACTGTTTTTTTAAATCTTCTTTATCAACGTCTTCTTTTGAATCTGAATAACGTTGCTCAAGATCATCAAACTCATCACGAGCACCTTGCATCTCATCAACAAGACTCTTAAGAGCTTTCTTCTGATCTTCATCCTCAACTTTTTTCATTTTCTTTTGAAGACTGTCAACAGTCTTCTCTATTCTTCCACTTACCTTAAACATTTTAATACCTTCAAGTAATTGGTATTCCTCTGCCATAAGATATTCTTCTCGTTCAATCGAACCAGCATTATATAACATGCTTTCTTTAAGATTCATTTGTTTCCTCCTTAAAGTGATGCGGCACAGGTTTTTTGATGTTTTTCTTTTTCTTCGTCTGAAACAAAACCCATTGCGCAATACTTACAAAAATGGTCTCTTTCTTTAAAATTGCTGTTTAAGTGAGAAAGTTCTTTTCCTTCCTCATTTACCATACCAAGCATTTCATTCATTAAATCTTTACCTGTATAGTCTTTATTCTCAGTCATACATGCATACATATAACTTTTAGCAGGCTTACCACTCATCTTTGAGTATCTTTTTCTCTGCTTATGCGTCATGTTAGCATACATTTTCTTGTCTTTTGAAGGAAGATTATCATAGACTTCTCTCTCTTCATCATTCATTTTATATTTCTTCATAATGTCCTCCGGAAATCTCAAATAGGTAGGTTTTTCACATTTATTATTAACTTTCCAATCCCTTAAAAATAGGGGGTAAATAGTATCTAAGCCGGAATATGAACACTTCTACCCCCTTGTTTGAAGAGGGCTTGGCGATTCTGTGGCGAGGTTATCGGTCAGAGCCTCTGAAGCGATTGAATACGGGGCGAGCCTATAAGCACCGGTATTTGGGGACTCTTCCGGGTTTGGGAATTCTATATGAAAAGTCGCACCCTCGTTATTGAAGTAGCGTAAGCTTCCGTCAATCTGCTGTGTGAGGATATTGACCAGAGTCAATCCGAGTGAATTCTGGTCATTGATATCGAAGTTATCCGGGAATCCACGTCCGTTATCATGAAACTTTAGTGTACACATCCCGGCATCCATCTCTCGGAGACTGATGGAAATGATCGCTTCCTGCTTTTCAGTAAAAGCGTAGGTGCAGGCATTTGACAATAGTTCGTTAATAATTAAGCCGATGGGGACTGCCTTGGTTATATCTAAAGAAACACTTTGAATATCAAGGTTGAAGCTTACATTTTCTTGAGCAGAGAATAGTTCGCGCTGTCTTGAGACGAGACTATGGACGTACGAGGACATATCTATCTCGGAAAGATTTGCTGATTGGTAGAGGTCTTCATGGACTAAGGACATGGTAATAATCCGTCTTTGACTCTCCTCAAAAGCATTTTTAGCCGATTCTATATCGGTGATTTCGTTTTTCTGTAGATTCAACAGGCTGGTAACTACATTTAGATTGTTCTTTACCCGGTGATGGATCTCTTTTATAAGGGTTGTCTTTTCATTCAGCTCTTCTCTAAGTTGTTTCTCAGCCATTTTCTGATCGGTTATATCCGCACCAATAGTGGTAATTGAATGCACCTGCTGCTGATCATCATACAGCATGAGGTTATTCCACAACACATATCGCGTTTCACCCGATTTCGTGTAGATCCGATTCTCATAGTGTGGGGGCAGGGTGTGGTCTTGAATTGCGGTTTTGAAAGCTGCAGCATCAATGTGAGCTTCCTGATCCTCCGATGCACCTAATTCAAACCAGTTTCTTCCTATAATCTCTGCATGGCTCCACCCGGTTTTTTCTATAAAATACTGGTTGCAAAACAGAATCGTTCCCTCGGGCTCATAAGTCAGGGCATACAAACGTACTTTATCTAAAGCGGTTTTGAAGTAGCTCTCATAGCGCAGTCTCTCCTGTGCCTGGAGTTCCTGCTGACGTTGCTGACTTTGAAATAGATTAGCCATAATAATTGCGGTCATATTTGCCGCATTTCTTACAAGTGAATGATCTTCAGGGCTGATCTCAGAGCTATTATAGCTGTAGCTCAACCACCCGAAAAAGTGCTGGGTAGTTGCAATCTCAATTGTGGCGACGTCCATCTCTGTTTGGCCGGTAAGAGGCTGGTCATTTTCTGAGGTCTCCCAAAATGTAATTGCCGGCCATAATGAGTTTAGGGCTTCGATGAGAGTTCGCTTTATTTCGTATATATTTTTTCGCTGCGACAAATGAAGCATAAGTAAAAATAGTTCATGTTCTTTGTGTGTGTCATGCATATTTGTCAGTGATTTAAGAACTGAGGCGCGTTCGTTCTCTGCAAGCCAAATATCGGGATCCTGATAGTAGGGGTTTTCAGTGAGCACGCCGCCATTTAACGTGTAAGGATGAGTGCGAAGCACATTCATGATAGTTGCCCCATCAAATTTAGTAATATTGTAGAGGCAGAGGCTGATCCACGGTTTTCCGGGAATAAAATAGTTAAGTCTTGATTCGTAAACCATTAGGTGCTCAGTTCCAGGTATTTTCTCAAGTGCCCACGCCATATCTGAAGTGGCCCGTACATTTCTGCGACCTGTTTTTTGGCTTTCCCGGTAGAAAGCGTCTAAGTTCTCGTCCATTTTCTCCGTGGAAAATGTCCCGTCCGGATAATACAGCTTTTCTGCACTGCTCACTTGGAAATGCTTGTCATTGTACAGATGTGAGTTGCACTTTGGATAGGCTTCGGAGTATGAATGCTGAAAATCTTCGACACTGTGCTCAACCGGAGTGTACAGCTGCAGGTCACCGTCAATGTCCCCTTGATGAAGGTAGCCCATAACAATTTCCTCCCGCTCAGCCTCAGTTTCGTAAAGTCCGGCAATATGGATACCCCAGTTACACTGGTAATTTCCGATTCCAAGATTTAGTTTCTCTTGTGTAGAGGTTTGTATATACATTTCCTATCCTGTTATGTCCAAATTGGTATATTAATTATCCTTTAAATACTTCATTCCAAATATCTTTAAATCTAGTTGGAACAGCAAAGATACTGTGTTCAGTATCTTCTTTTACTACTTCTGGATAAGCACCAGCACTTGGGTCATGAACAATATCAATAGCTCTTAATTTATATCCAGGAAGGACTTCAGTTATATGCTCACCAAGTTGATTACTAGAGCGAGTGCTTCCAGTTCCACGAGTAGATACACCAAAGCCTATTCCATCTTCAATAATAGAAATGAGCTTGTCTTTGTATGGACCAGCAGGAATCATTTCACCAATAACTATTCCATCTTCTGTCATTGTAAGTTTAGTAACTTTATGAGATATTTTATCCATATTAATTTTAGGAGCAGAAGGATGATCTAGTTCACCAAGAAAGCGATTAGCTCCAATAAGTTCTTGAACCTCATTTACACTTTCTTTCATAACTTCCATTGGATAAAGTCTACTGTTTTTATTTTTAATGCCAGCCTTAGACATTACTCCACGTATCTTATAAGTTCTTTGTCCTTTGTCAACATCTTCTTTTAATATCTCATACTCTTGACTAAACTCTTCTAATACTTTTTCATAGTCAAACATAAATTTCTCCTTACTTATAGCGAAACATTTTTTTGAGTATTCCTATTGCTTCTTTCTCGCTATTAGCTTTTTTTAAAGCTTTATCTACCATTTCTTTTACAATACTACTTTTAACATCTTCTCCATAAATTTCCAATGCTATATCATAAGCAGCATTCATTACTTCTTCTTTATCAACGGCAGCTTCTTTCATATTTCTTTTAACTTTTTCTTTAAAAGGTTCTTTCTTTTTCATAACGTTTTGTTCCATTTCTTTTTTCTTCTTTGCTTGCACAATAGATTTATCTACTTGACTTAGATTAACTTCCTTAGAAAGTTTTTCTAATTCACTAACTATTGATTTAAGAGATTTCTTTGACGAAGCTCTACCTTTATCATCCATATCTCTTAATGTTGGAACTTTTTTTGCCCATCCATTAAGTCTTTCAATTACATTATTTGCTTTATATAATTTACGATAAAGAGCTTTATCATATCTTTCAAGCTCATTCATTTTACTTGCTTTATTAGGAATATCAGAAGCAAGATCTTTACCTTTTTTTACAAGCTTTTCTAATTCAGTATTACCTGTTCTTTTTGCTTCAGTAATATCTGTATCTTCGTTCTTGGCATCCTTACCTCTATCTATAGCCCATTTAAGCGTTTCTTTATCAGCTTTAGAAAGGGATTTGCCCTCACTTACTTTCTTCATTACTTTATCTGTTTTGGTCATGTTATTACCTCTTTAATAGTATAGTACTCCCATACGGGAGCACCATTTTATCTTATAACGAAAGAATAGCAACAGCTTCTTTTACGTCTTTAGGTTTAGTTCCTTCTTCTTCAGTGTTTTTTAAGCTAATTATAATATTATCAATCTTTTCTTTCATGACCTCATCTTCAATAGCTTCTTTAGCCTTACTTAGATCAGCAACCATTTTCTTTGCTTGTTCAACTGTAAGCTCAGGTGCCTTCTCTTCTACTTCTACTTCACCTTCAGGAGCTTCTTCACCTTCATCATCTTCTTCTTCTTCAACTACATACTTATTTTTAAGCTCAGCAATATCTTCATTCTCAGCAAGTAATTCATTGATAGTTTTAGAAACTGCTTTTCTATGCTCAGAAAGAGGTGATGAGATTATAGCTTTTCCAAAAAGAGTATCACGATCATTTTCTTCTAAATAAAATAAAGAGGGAAACTGTTCAAAAAGAGCTATCATAGACTCATCGCTCTCTTCATTTACAAGCTCTTCTACTGCTTCAAGAAAAGTTTGTTTAAAGCTTGGTTTTTTCCAAAGGTCTTTTGCTTTTTCAAGAACAGAATTATTGATAAGTGATTTCTTTTCTGTTTCAACAAGTGATACAGTAATTGGGTTTTCCCAATCTACATACTTGATCTCATTAAGTGGATGAGTGTTAAGTCTCTCTTTGTAGATTTTAAAGAAATCTTCATTAGTACTCTCAAATACCATTTCTTTTTTGGCTTCTTTTAAAGAACCATAATCAGCATATTCAGAAAAATCTTTTACACTCATAGATTCACTAATCAGCTCATTTACATATTTTTCTTGACCAATTACATTTTCTTTATAACTCTCTATTAGATTCTTTGCGAATGAATCTTCATCATCAAAGAAATCCGATACATCTTCTCTAAAATCTTCCTCTTCTTTTACAAGTTCAACCTTTTCAAAATTATCAAGATTAAGTTGTAAATTAGATTCATCAAACTTATAATCAGCAGTGTAAAACTGACCCTCGTCATGATCTAATAATACGAGGCTATCATCAAAAATATTAACAAGCACAGCATTTGAGCTTTCATTAATAAGTTTTCCGATTACCTTCTCCATGTTCTTATTTGAATAAAGATTGAGATTTTCAAACTCTCTTAAAGTTAAATCCATTATTTTCTCCTTTTATTGTTCTATAAAATATTTATCTACATTTTTTCTTTTAAAATGTTTTACTGTTCCATCTGCTATCATAAAATAATCAAGAATAATGTTATCTTCATCATTACTATAATAGTCTTCTCTTATATCTTCCTTTAAAGAAAGATTTATGCACTTAGCCACCTTTCCATCAGTTTCAACCACTCGCAAAAAATCACCTTTTGTAGTATTCTTAAAGAAATCCTTTACAGGGCTACCCTCTTTAATAAAGTTTTCCTTTGCTTTTCTACTGCTGGCAAGTGGCTTGGTAAAAGAAATATCTTTATATGTAATATTTTTTTTATACCTTGATGTTTTTGTGCTTGGGTAAATTGATTTTAGGGTTTCAAAGATCTGACCTTCATAAAAGGAAGGTGTTGTTTGTTTTACTTCATCTAATAATTGCTGTAGCGTATATTTAGATCGTTTTGTCATTATTAACTTTCCATGTCTTCAAAAATACTAATCATTTAATAAAATTTCCTTTTCTTTAAAATCTCCATTAACATTTTCATAAAGTTTCATATATCTACTACCTGCTTGATATGTCAACCCTTTCATTTCACCAAGAATCATTTGTTTTCTTAGGCTTGGAGTAGAATTAATAGGAGTAGTATCCCTTACTGGTGTTCTTATTATATCAGATACTCTTTCCATTAATGGATTATAAGTATTCTCTTCTGCCTTTGGCTTTTTACTATCTTTAACAAACTTCATCAAGCGAAAGAAATCTTCATTATTTTCAACCAAAAAATCTTTTCCTAACACATTTACAAGTGCTTCATTTAATTTGTTTTCGCCAGATAAGTCTGTGTCAGCAGTTTCAGCTTCACCCTCACCTTCAGGAGCGCCTTCTTCGCCTTCAGGAGCGCCTTCTTCACCACCGCTTATTTCAGCAGGACCAAGGCCACCACCTTCAGCACCTAACTCACCACCTTCAGTGCCTTGCTGTTCCATTTGTTTTTGAAGTTGTATGTCTGATATCTCTTTTCCATTCATTTTTAGAATATTGCCTAATATCCATTGTTGACTAAATAGCTCTGTTTGTTGTATTGCAGAAATAAGACTCATTCTTTGATTCATTATATCAATGTCTGTTATTTCTTTAATATTAGAAGGAGGAGTCATTTCAATACTAAAGTTTGAAAGGTCTCCTTTTTTATAACCAGCAAAATAAAGCTCTATTGCTGCTATTTTATTTAACCCTTTTTTTGTTTGACTTTGCACTCGCTCAATAAAACGTCCAAACTTAAAATCCAACTGTGAAAGTGATCCTCTTGATCTATCAGCCTCTCCACCTAAATAAGCAAGAGGTATATTCATAAGTCTTAAAATCTTATCTTTAAAATAATCTAGATCATCAATACTCTTTAGGGCCTCTCCGCCTTGAAGTGTATCAATTTGTGTTCCTTGTCCACCTTCTCTACGTGGAACAAATATATCAGATGTAGTAGATAATACATTACTTTTTCTATTAATATTACCATTTTCATCAAGGAAGTTTTGAGTTCTATATTGAGATTTAATTTTTTGAATAAACTTCTTACTATCAGTATAATTCATTTGACCTACATCAATATAAAACACTCTTCTCTCTGGGGCACGAGATACACGATATACAAGCATAACATCTTCTAATAATGCAAGTCTCCTATAAGTTCTAATACCAGCTTTAAGTAAAGATGCTCCATAAGGTAATTCATCTTTATCATCTTTTACTTTAAAGTGAACTATTTGCCAAGGCTGCAGACGATATGTGTTTTCAGTTGATTCATTTTGTCCATACCCAGCAGTTCTAACGGGTGAGTTTGGACTATATTCCTTTTTCTCATCTCTGCTTTCTTCTGTTTTATATGTGTAATATAATAGCTTTCCGTTTTGCTCTATTCTCTCTACCTTCTCAGGTCTAAGGTAACGAAGATAAATAATTTTAGTTGGGTTTTCATAACTATCAGGTATAATCTCATAATAGTTGTTACCCATTTTAGATGTCTCATAAACAATACCCCAAAGTTCACTATTTATATCAAGACGATTATAAAATAAATCGATGAGTTTACCCTTTATTGATTCATTATTGGAATAAAATTTAGCTACATTACCTTCTGTGTTCTCAAGAGTTGAATCATCAGATACGACTTCTAATGCTCTGTTAATAAATTCCATTTGAGACATTTCGCGATAATAGCCATATCTCTCTAAAAGAGTTGAATTATTTTCATTCTGGTCAAATACTGAAAACCCAAAGTCTACAGTAGCACCATCTTCTAAAGCATCTTTAGGTTTTTGAATATCAGATTTAACTGTTGTTCCTAAATCTTCTATTTTATTTAGATCTGTCTGTATTTCGGCAGCTTTACTTTCATCATATTTTACGTATCGCCCATTAATTATCATATTATCTTTTTCCTTTACTCATGCGGTCAATTGTTTTTTGAATACCATCATACCTCTTACTTACATCCTTATTTATGATGTTCCCAACCCTTTTCTTATGAGAAAGGTTTACGCTTTTGACATTCTTTGATTTACCATGAGTTAATAGATTACCTACATCTCTTTCAAGAGGGTTATAAATATCTTCATCTTCATCACCATCCCCAGAGCGAAACTTTTTAAGTTTATTTTTTAATTTATAATATTTCTTATCTTTGTATTTCATTTAAATATTCCTTATATAATAAAAAATTTTTTAAGCCAAGTTATTTGCTTCTCAGTCAAATCAGCTTTTAAACTTCTTATTTTTAATGACATCATTTTATTACTAGTAGGGACAAAAAATCCTGTAGTAAATATTCTTTTTCTTGGAATACTTTTATATTCTATACCAAGTTTTTTACTGGCTTCTTTATGTAAAAATTCACCAGGAAAGGCATATACATCTTCATTTTCAATATCAACAATAACTCTTATTTCTTTAGAACCATCATTCTCTTTTAATATCTCTTTTAATTCTTTTGATGTAGGGTTTTTATATATAGAGAACATACCTGTTTTATTATCTGCTTTTATTCCATCTGAGAATTCTTCATTTACCTTAGATTCTTTAGATATAAAATTAACTATTTCTTTAGGGAAATTTTTATTTAAAAACTTTATTCCGCCTACTTTTTCATCTTGTTCATCATATACTATAATAGTATCTTTTCTGTCACCTTCATCAAATTTACGTGCTATGGTAACAGCATATTTATTTTTTCCATCTGTCAAAAAGAAAATATTAGTTCTTTCATTATAAGTCTCAAATGAAGACTTGTCAGTAATACACCATCTAGTTCCACTGCCTAACTCACATGATTCTTTTGCTGTATCAATTTTCTTTATTCCATATTTACCTGATTGTAAATCAACTTTTCCTTTTAATTTCTTAGTTGACTTTTGAGTTTCGTATTCATCTATTACATCTCTTAATTCATTTATATCTTTATATTCGTTTATATCTTTTTTTTCAAGATTAGATTGAATCTGGTTAAAACTCTTTAATACATCAGTGTTTAATCTATTTCCATTATTTACAGCAAATAGAGTTAACCAAATAGGAATTGTAGTTTTTATAAGCCACTCACTATATTTTCCTGCATTATTTTCAGTAGCAGTCGGATCTACTTTTTTTATTCCATTTAATATATCGTTTTTATCTTTTACCTCATCTACTTTTTCTCTTCTTGCTTTTTCCACCGCATTATTTATCTTAACCTTAAGTCTTTTATTTAATGATTCATAAAAATTATCCCAAGACTTACCTTCTAATAAGAGTTCTTCTTTTAATATTTTAAATGCTTTATCTATATTCATTTTATAACTCCAAGTATTTTTTCAACCATTGCTCTTCTAAGCTTCTTTTTTCGCCTTTTACATAACTTATTTCTTTAATCTCTAATATTTTTTTACTAGGAATAAACTCACACATTATGTTAGTAGCATTTTCAACATCACGAGTATATTTACCAGCAACAATAAAATGAAGAAGGTTAGCAGGAAAAAGATAAAAATTTTTATTATCAAAGTCTATTATTCCTCTTAATTCATCATCGCCCTTTCCTTGTGTCTTTCTTACTTCTTTCATTTCTTTTACAGTAGGGTTTTTATATATAGGATATATATTATCACTATATCCAGTTTTCGCATAATCAACAAACTCTTCTTGTAGTATATCTTTAACCTTCATGCTTTATCCTATTATCCATTCATAATTTTCTTTACTAAGGCCCATTTCATCTTCAAACTCATCTTCATCTGAAGAAGTAAAATCAAAACCATTCTTATTTAACTTAACATCATCTAAATCCTTCTTACTATCTGTCCCTACAAAATCACCATCTTCACTAATAAGAAAACTCTCTCCTGCACTATCTGCTTTATTTCTAAAATAAAGACAAAGACCAAAAGCAATTAAACTATCATCATGTGCCCCTTCTGCATGGTCGGCTCTTCCATTTCTCCATACAAAGGTAATCATTTCTTGATATAATCGTTTAGAATAAATTTTAAGTTGTTCAAACATTTCTTCCACTGTAAGCCAATCAATTAAATTATTTAACATTATTTGACGAGTCTTTACATTAGTTTCCCAACCAGTCATTCTCACAATACCATTCTTTGATTTCTTAGTTCTAAAAACATTACTATAAGAATCATTATCACTATAATACACTTCATTAAAAACAGCTTCACCTATACTATTTGATTCAATAACTACATAAGCTTCATTATAATAACGAGCTAATTTTTTAACTAACTTACCTAAAGTCTTTGTTGCTACTTGTCCTTTATATTCAGCTACTTGTTCATAATTATCTACATTCATTATTTCAATAGTAGAGAAGTCATTACCTGTTCCCGAACTTACATCAACTCCAATTAAATATCTTTGCTTAGGTATAGGATGTTTCCATACCCAAAAACCATTTATTCTTGATTTTCCAAGTTTGTTCGTATCAACAGGATCTTTTAAATTACTTTTAACATCTTCCAAAGTCTCATCAGTAAATACTTGATCTCCAGATATAACAAAGTTATGTCCAATCTCTTGTTTAAAAAGAACATCACCTAAATCATCGTGTTGTTTCTTTAACCATTCGTTCTGCTTCCAATTCTCAAATATTGGATTAAAATAATCCTGCATTTCTTTTCTTACTTCAGGATTACGATAATAATTTTTTTCTATATATTCATTTAGTTTTTCATTATAACCTTTATAAGGTTTGATTCCTTTAATATCAGGAACTTCAAACCAATCAACTTCAATAAGTTTTTCAGTTTCAGTTTCACCACCAGCAAGTCTTAATTGCTCTACCTGTTCATAATAATATGATCCACTTCCAGAGGTTCCATTAGGAGTAGAAATAAGAACTTGACTTCCACCAGTTCTTGTGAGTGTAGGTTGAGCGGCAGAAACAATTCCACGAGTAAGAGTATCACTACGATAGAAAGCTAACTCATCCATAATAAGTAATGATAAACTGTCACCACGACCAGCTTTATCAGAAGCGCTCTCAGATAACATATATGAAGAGTTTGCCCATTCTATTTCAAATGTATTCTTTTTTACAACCTCTGTCTTAAGAAATGAAGGAAGCCTATTCATAGTAGGAAACATTTTTTTTGTAAAAGCCTGTGCCTTCTTCTGCTTTATTGAAATAACATCAATGTTCTCACCTTCATGAAAATTTCCTTTCCAAAAAGCATATAAAGAATAAAGAGTTGAAATTCCTGCTTGTCTACTTTTAAGGAATACCATTTTCTTAAAATGTTTAGTGTTTTTTAAGACTTCTTTTTGAAAGTAATAAAGATTATAAGGTATTATCCCTACACCAGGAAATTCAATCCATCCATATTTTGAAATAAAATAAAAAGATGACAAACGACATAAGTGCCATTCAATAGAAGCATCAACAAGTTCTGTTCTACCATTGTTGTATTTTGTTTGAGAAAAACTACCTGAGTAAAAACCTAATACTTGTTTAGTTGTAAGAGGGATATGATACTTTTGTATTTTTTCTTTTATAGAGTTTATAAACTTTTTTTCTTGCTCATTCATGCTGCTACCTTATTTTGTCAAAAGCTTTTTTTGCAAGTTCGTATCTATCAATAGACAATCCAAGTGTAGGGGTAAGTTTCCCAAAGTTAGTAGAGATATGATGCATATTCTCTCTTTGTTCTTTATCTATTTGTTTCCAAACCACTTGTTCATATAGTTTCTCAACAGCCTTTAAAAGGTTCTTCAAGGTAGGGAAATTCTTTTTTAATTGTTTTAGTTTAATATCTCTTTTAAACTCATTCTTTAATATTTTTAAGGATGTCTTATGTTCTTTTTCATTTAAATCTTGAAGCCATAAAGCTGCTGGTTTATCCATGGCTTTTTCTAAAGACAGTTCTTCTTGTGATACTTGATTAGCTTTCATGCTTTATCCTCATATGTCCGTTATTATAATCATATTGTATAGGGACTAATTTAAATTCTTTACACATTTGTATTTCAAAGTGTGAAAAATCTGGTCCTATTATAATACCCTTTAGTTTATCTTTACTTCTATGAACTTGCTTATGGGCTACATCAATATATCTTTGTAGTTGTTCTGCTGTTCCATAATCAACAGTATCACTTTTAAACTCAACTACAGTTATAGCCTCATTAGCTTGGTTCTCTAAAACTAAGTCTGCATATTTATTTCCATCTAAGGTGAAAAGGGGGAGTTCTATCGCATATACACGATAGTCTTTTTTGAGGAGGGTGTTAAACTTTTTGAAATCCTTTGTTATTAGGGATTCTCTTATGGTATCATGTAAACTCATAATACTATTTATGTTATACAGGAAATCCTTTCATTGATTTAAGGTTTCTTGATATATCTCGCATTTTTCTCATCACCATACGAGCATACTTTTTTCCTATTGAGCTATCCTCAGAACCAGTATTATATCTTGACAAAGCTTTTTGTTCATTACCATTGGCTGTATCTAAACACCATTTTAAATGTTCTATGCCAGCTTCAATGTGTTTCTCAACATTGCTTCTATATTGTTTATGCCATTTATCATTTAATTGAAAGTAACCATAATCAACTGAATCTCTGTTTCTATTAACAGCTCTTTCATTGAAAGAACTCTCTTGCGCTACTAAGGCTAACACGAGAGATGGGTCTATTTTTTCCCTCTTCGCCTTTTCAATCATTATTTTAAGATGCTGAACATCAGGATCGTATTCATTTAAAACAGATCTATATTTCACAGCTAAGAAATCTTCAGGCTCAGGTCTTCTTATACCTAACTCTTTCTTAACTACATTAAGAAGTTTATTCTCTTTTTCTACCTCATTATAATCATTGCTTCCTGTTATACTTTTTAATACATCTGATAATCTCATTAATTACTCCTTAGCCTTTATCACATTCTTCTTAGGTAATACATCACGAGCTGTTAAGAATCCACTACCCTTTAGGGTAGCGTAATTGACTGTTTCCTCTACTGAGGGATAATAATTATGTTCTAAAAAAAATACATTAAACCAGTTAGAGAACTTCATGAAAACAATAGTATCATTTTTCTCTACTATTCCTATATCAACAAGTTTTAGCCAAAGATCTTTTTGAGTTTGATTCCATTCTTTTATATGTATATTAACATATTCTTTTAAATTTTCTTCCATATATTTAACTTGACAAAAAAATATAACTTATATATAATAATATAAAGGAGTTAAAAAATGAAAGATATAATACAAAAAATAGTGAGAGAGAGAAATCATTATAGAGAAAATTTATATGAGGCTTTAGATTTACTATCTGAGATGAATAAAAGATATGATGTTAGTAAAACAGACGAAGAGTATATTAATGAAATGATAGAAAGAGATTTAGAGAATAAAATAGAAATAGAAATGGATATTGATAATGATATGTTAAATAAAATTAATGAGATTTCTTCTTTTATAGATATAAAAAAAGAAGAAGCAATAGAAAAGATATTGGAAATAGAGTTGGAGAATTAATCCTCCAACTCATTATTAATATTATTAATGTCAATACCCGCTTTTTTCTCATTTATAAAAATGCCAATATTGCCTGATTTTTCTTCTTGCTTTAAGAGTTTCATTAACTCTATAATATTCCTACCAGCATTTATTTTAAGCTCCAAAGCTCTAGTAATAGCTTCTTTACTTGCTTGAGACCTATCTGTTCCCATAGATATATTTGGATAAAACATTTTAAATATTTTATCTGCCATCTCTCTATCTTCATTAGTCATGTTAACCAGTGATTTAGCAAGTTCTTTTTTATCAGTTGCATCAAGATTTTTATCTTTTTGCTCAGCAACTTGATTAGATTCTTGACTTATTTGATTTAGAATATTATCTATACTCTCGTCTTCATCGCTCATGTTAATCCTTTAATATACCAAAAATATCTTCATTATAAGCATTTATACTTTTTATAAATTCTCTCACTTCGCTGTTTTTAATACCATAACTTCTAAACCATGAATACATATCACTTTTTCCAATAAACTTTTTTGTCTTTCTTAAATAATCTAACATTAGGGAAGCTATTCTTATATACTTTGTTCTTATATTTCCTACATAGTTTTCATCAATAAGCTTAAAAAGTATATCTTCAAGATTATCAAAAAAGAATTCTTTATTCTGCTGTAAAGAAGCTTCAAGATAATGATGTTCATTAATATCAGTTGATTGACGATGTTTCTTTTTTCTGGTTGTGTAGTTTAATAAACTTATTCTTGCTATCTTAGTAAAAAAATTGAAAGCAGAACCTTTCCCTGGAGTAAATTTCACATAGTTTTTATAACAATTCATCATTCCATGTTGAAGTAAATCATCATAGTCTTCAAAAATGTAGTAATGCCATTTATTGATAACAGCATTTACTATCTTCATTACTTCTGTTGTTATTTGGTTTTCAATAACTGAGTCTTTTTTTACTACTTTACCATCTCTCATTATAACAGATTTTTGATAGTCTTTCAAGAGCTTTATTACATATTTTTCATCAAAATAATAGTTAGCTTTTTTTTCTGTTTCTGAAATAATATTAGCCCTCTATAAGTCTTTTCCTAATACTTAATAATTGATTATTAAAAGTATTATAATCAAAACCAGAAGGAAGAATGTTATCATCTTTTTTCATAGAAAAAGAAACTACTTCACTACCAGAGGTTTTAGTTATTTTAACTCCAATACTATCTTTTTTAGAAAATCCATAATCAAGATCAACTATCATTTTATCATCTTCATCAAAAATCTCTCCAATAGCACCTTGCCCAACACCAGCAGCAGTCTTTATTGTTTCCACAACAAGTTCGTTAATAAGAGGATCTCCTTTCTCTACCATATTAGAAGCAAAATTTAAAAGATTCTCTAGATTAAGAACATTCATTGCCTTATCTTTGGACATAGGGATTTCCCCTTTTGCTTTTCTTTTATAAATTTTACCTTCAGCTTGTTCTTCACCTTCTGGCTCTTCCTCTGGAACCTCTTCGCCTTCAGCGGCTTTTTCTTTATTATCAAAGCGAGTTATAAAAATATCAATGTCATAAAAAAGTTTTAAGCTTCCTTCAGTATTTTCTTCACTTACTTCTTCATACTTTTCATATAACACTTCATCAATAAGGCTTTTCATTTTAGCCATTATTTACCTCCATATTGTATTCTTCTGCAACATCAGTTATATAATTAATAAACATATTAAATTGTTTTAAGTCTTTAAATATAAATCCTGTATGACCAGGATCTTCTTCCTCATATACTTCAATATGACCATCTTCTGCAAAAAATACTTCTAATTTTTTACCCTTAACTTTAACTTTATTAATCATTACTTACCTCTTTATAATTTATATATGAAGTAAGTGCGTGAACTACTCAGCGACTTAAAAAAGTTTTGGTAGGTTTGAGACAAGTCTAGTCTTGATTGTTAAAGAGCAACAGGATCAACTTCATCTATTGGATATGTATCGAGTGAAAGAAATTCAGAGGGAGGTGAAGCTATCAACCGCTATATCCCTAGTTCTTCCTTGGTGCTGGCTGGGCTGTTTGTACTATATAAATGATTAATCCAGATTTGCACTTGCTGTAAAAATCGAGTACAAAATCGGATACTGCTGTAAACCATGCCCAAACTAAAGCATCATCAGGATAATCTTTTCCTATTATTCGTTTATAATCTTCCGGTGTGTAATAGATTTGTATTATGCCGGTACCTTTACAGGTTTCACATGGTTCCTGAAATTGAGCTTTATCTGGATTATCTATGAACCCTATTCCCCCACACTCAGGACAAGCTTTTGTTGTTGGCAGTATATTTGCGGATTTATAACCTAATTCAAAACTTTGAGTATCACTCATTTTATATTTACCTTTTAGATCCTTACTGATATCTATTCCTGTATATGTCTTCTCAAACTCTTCTTGTACCTTTTTCATTAAACAACCTCCGTTTATTATTTTACTGTTTGCGTAATATTCTGAAACTATTTTCAAGTCTTATCAAGTTCCATATTAGTTACAGGTGTATTGATCAGATAGCGTTGTAAAATCCTCGCCCTGTGATTATATAGCCGGGAGAAGGATTCGAACCCTCACCTAGTGGTTTACAAGACCACCGCCCTACCGTTAGACTACCCCGGCATCTGTCACCTAATTAACCGTCATCATCTTAATCCTCCTGTTCTAATAATATATCGACTGTCCAATCTCTCCCTGCGTGGATTGTTAATTCAACATTCTCCTCGTTCTCATCACATTCACACAGCCATCCAACACGCCAGCCTGATAAGTCCTCGCACTGAATTGCTGCCTTGATCATTTCCTCCCCGCAATGTGGGCAGGTCATCACTCTTCCTCCTTTTGTTTCAGCAGCGCATTAGCCCTCTCCAGTTGAGAGAAAAGCTTTTCTGTCGGCCGCTTCCCTATCCGGTAACAC
>Ga0307937_1000566_pt1 | contig 22512 bp, 19 predicted proteins | sample OrgLakmetagenom3_FD_201814 | JGI IMG/M metagenome (GOLD analysis project Ga0307937, IMG submission 201814) | Saline water microbial communities from Organic Lake, Antarctica - #3 | ecosystem: Environmental > Aquatic > Non-marine Saline and Alkaline > Saline | place: Antarctica: Organic Lake...
TTATACCTTATGGTTTTTTTGGTTTTGATAGTCTTAAGCTGTTATATTTTGTCAGCATTTGTCTAATTTATAGTAGAATAATAGATAGACTATGGATAAAGCATATATAGAGTAGTAAACGAATAGTTTTTAGTTATGAAAAAGATGATTTACATCTGTCAAAAGACATAGCATTCATAACAGGTAAGACCAAAGCATTTTAGAAGCCTATAAAACATTATTAATGAGGAATTCTACAAACACACATATAAGTTTTAAGTGTTTGTGTGTTTTGTGATTACATTACCTTAAATGAACAAGAAGCCTGTTAGTTAAATATGGAGAGAAGAAAATACTTATTTAGCACACGCAACAGCGCACATATCAAAAATAAACCCCTAAAAGCTTGTTTATAAAGCGATTAGGGGTTAACAATGTGGTGCCTCCAGGAATCGAACCAGGGACACAAGGATTTTCAGTCCTTTGCTCTACCAACTGAGCTAAGGCACCGTTGATTGCGGCTGCAAATATAATCTCATTTATTTATTTACCAAAACTTCCTTGCAATATTTTCTATTTTGTAATTTAGCTTTCTAATTATAGAAAATGAACTTAGTTGTAGATGTGGGGAATTCGCTTGTAAAGTACGCTGTGTTTAACCTTCAGCATAAATTAGTGGTGAGTAAATCTATTGCTAAAGCCAATTTAAAAGAAGAGTTAAATCGCCTTTTTCTTGCTTATCCTAAAATTTCTAACAGTATTTTATCTGCTTCAGGACGTGTTGAAGGAAATTTATCGGCCTTTCTTCAACAAAAAACGAAATGTATTTTATTTTCTCATCAAACACCAATCCCAATTCAAAACAACTATCATTCTCCAGAAACTTTAGGTTTAGATCGGATTGCTTTGGCGGTATCTGCTGTGAAAGAATATCCTGATAAAAATTGTTTGATAGTAGATTTAGGAACTTGTATCACTTATGATTTTGTAACTAAAGATGCCGGTTATGAAGGCGGCGCTATTTCACCAGGAATTGAAATGCGTTTTAGAGCCATGCATACTTTTACGGCAAATCTGCCGTTTGTAAAAGAAAAGTTAGAAATGCCGAAGAATTACTTAGGTAAATCCACATCAGATTGTTTAAAAATTGGCGTTTTTCAAGCAATAATTCATGAAATTGATGGTTTTGCAAAACAATATTCAGCTGATTACAAAGACTTAACACTAATTTTAACAGGTGGTAACGCTCAAATTTTGGCTGAGCGAGTAAAAAATAGCATCTTTGCAAACTTAAATTTTCAGTTAGCTGGTTTATATCAAATACTTATTTTCAACATAAATGCAAATAAAGAGTAGTTTAACCCTTATTATAATCGTATTTTTTAGTCTTGCTGCAAATGCTCAACGAGGTACGTATTCCCCATATTCTTTTTATGGCATAGGCACGCAGAGCTTTAAATCAACAACAGAAAATAGGTCTATGGCCGGGTTGAGTATCTTCTCTGATAGTATACACTTAAATTTACAAAATCCAGCAGCTTACGCAGATTTAAAACTCACTACTTTTACTGGTGGATTAACCGTAAATAGCGTAGACTATATTTCTGAAAGCAATACAGATAATTTTAGAAACACCACTATAGACTATTTTGCCATTGGTATTCCTACTAAAATAGGAGGTTTTGGTATTGGTTTAAGGCCGACTACATCGGTCGGTTACGATATTAGCTTGCTTTCAGAAGAACAGAATTCTGTTTATAGAGGTAGAGGGGGATTAAACACCACCTATTTCACTTGGGGTTATTCTCCTTTTAAGAATTTTAAAATTGGTGCTACTGCAAATTATAATTTTGGAACGATAGAAAATAAAACCCTTATTTTCAGAAATCAAGTTCAATATGGGTCAAGAGATTTAAGCATAACTGATATCGATGGTTTTTCTTTTGATTTTGGTGGAATGTATGATGTTATGATTTCCAAATTCAGATACATAAGAGCTTCGGCAAGATACCAAACTGGCTCTTCTATTAATGCAGAAAATTTAAGAACTGCCGCTACGATTATTTTAAATGGTAATGGAACTGAGCAAGCACTCGATGAACTTATAATCAATGAAGGTGAATCTACAGTTAGTCTTTCTGATGTTCAATCTTTTGGATTGGGGTTTGGTGAACGCCTAAAGTGGTTTGTAGGTGCTGAATTTGTTTTGAGAAGCGCTGCAGATTTTTCTAGTTTAAGCTTTAATACACCAGACAATGTAAGCTTTGTGGAAGCAACCGAATTTAAAATTGGAGGCTTTTACACACCGCGTTACAATGCACCTCGTGGTTTTTATAATCGTCTTACCTACCGAGCAGGAGTGCGTTTCCAAGCCACGGGTATGCGCATCAACGGAGAAGACATAAATGAGTTTGGCATATCTTTTGGAGTAGGTATTCCTGCTGGACGCTATTTTACCAATGCAAATTTTGGGATAGAGTACGGAAGAAGAGGTACTACTTCTAATGATTTAATTCAAGAAGATTTTTTGAGTTTATTTATAAGTTTTTCTTTCAACGACAGATGGTTTGTTGAGAGAAGGTTTAATTAAAAACAAATATTATGAAACTGAAACTAATTTTATCAATCGCACTTTTTAATTTTGGATTTACAGCTGTAAATGCCCAAGATTGTTCACGGTCTCTTTCCTTTTTTGCTGAATCTGCAAAGGTGAAAAACTATGATGATGCTATGAAGCATTACAACGCTTTAATCGAAAATTGTAAAGATTCCTCTCGAGCTATTTATCAGCGAGGCGCTATCATGTTTAAAGATTTATTAAACGAGGAAACAGACCCTCAGAAAAAGAAAGAGTTAGCCGCTAAACTGATTTTGAACAATAACATGCGACTTGAATTTTTCCCTGATAAGAGTGATGTAGGCTCCATCAAAGCTGAAAACGCAATGATGATGTACGAAACTGAAATTGGTACTGCACAAGATCAGTTCAATTTGTTTGATGAAGCTTGGAAAGAAGACCAAGAAAATTTCACCAATCCTAAAGCAATTTATGAGTACTTTTTATTGATAATAAGATTATTAGACGAAGAAAAAGTTAGTCTGCAAAACGTTTTTGAGAAATATGATGAAATTTTGAATCATTTAGAGTTGCTAGAAAATGATCAAGCAAAAGTAGCTGCTCCATTAATCGAACGTCAAGAAAACCAAGAAAAATTATCTAATAAAGAAGAACGCATTTTAAAAAATGCTGAATTAAGGTTACAGAATTATGATAAAATACGTGGTGCAGTAAACGGACTTATTGGTACAAGAGCTGATTGCAAAAACTTAATCCCATTGTTTGAAACTGACTTTGAGGAGTTTAAAGATGATATAGAATGGCTAAGAAGAGCTGCCGGTAGGTTGTACTCTAAAGAATGTACAGATTCTGAATTATTTGTAAAACTGGTAGAACAACAACATAAATTAGAGCCTTCTGCAAAATCTGCTTTGTACATTGGTAGACTTGCTGAACGTAGTGGAAATTTAAACAAAGCTTTAGAATATTACAAGCAATCAGCAGAATTGGAAACAAAACCAACAGACAAAGCGAAGGTATACTACAATATTGCAAATTCATATAAAGCTAAAAACAGCTATTCTAACGCAAGAACTTTTTACAGAAAGGCTTTAGAATTTCAACCTTCTATGGGTAGAGCATATTTAAAAATTGCTGACATGTACGCAGACAGTGCAAACAGTTGTGGTAAAGATGTATTCGAAAAACAAGCTGTGTATTGGTTGGCAGCAGACTATGCAGATCGTGCAGGAAGAGTTTCTCCAGCACTTAAAGAAAACGCTAAACAAACAGCAGATAGTTATCGCGGTAGAGCTCCTCAAACTAAAGATATATTTTCAAAGGGACTACAGGGCACAAAAATATCGTTCAATTCTTGTTGGATTGGCGAAAGTGTTACGGTTCCTAATATTTAAAATGATTTCAAAACACATATTATCTAAGAGCATTGTTATTACTTTATGTATAACAATGCTTTTTGCTTGTGAAGGAAACTTAAACGAAGTCCAGAAAATGGGCAATGCTTTACAAGGTCCACAATCTACCACCAAAGCAATAAATTTGTTTTATACGGATAGTGGTAAGGTGGTGGCCAATTTAAGAAGTCCGAAAATGTTGAATTTTTCGCAAGAAGAATTTCCATACAGAGAATTTCCAATTGGGGTAGAGGTAGATTTTTTTGATGAAGATTCCACCAAAAACACCATTATTTCAGACTATGCAATTATTTATAACATTACAAATATCATAGACTTACGCGGAAATGTAAAGGTCATTACATCAGACTCTACGGTATTAAATTCGCAGCAATTGTATTGGGATGAAAGTGAAAATTGGTTATTTACAGATCAATATTATACCTTGCAAATGCCAAATGGAGCAGTAAATGAAGGAGAAGGCTTTGATGCTAATCAAAATTTTGATAACTTCAACTCCAGAACAAACGTCGGAATTCAATATATAGATGAGCAGTAATAAACCACCTAAATTCTTAAAGTATTTTGAATATGCTTATCTAGGTATATGTGCCTTGTTTTTAGTTGAAGCATATCTGGCTTTTCAAGAAGAAGGCAATAAGGAGTGGATCATGCTTGGCTTGGCACTAGCAGCTCTTTTCATGTACTTTTTTAGAAGAAGATTCCGCAAAAACCGAGGCGGTTAAACGTTACCAATTATGGATTATCAATTACTTGTTATCTTTATTGTACTTGTTTTTTCAGGCTTTTTCTCAGGCATGGAAATCGCTTTTATCTCTGCCAATAAAGTTTTTCTGGAGCTAGAAAAAAAACAAGATAATCTCGTTGCCAAAGTGCTAACCCAGATTACCAAAAAGCCTTCAAAATTTATTGCCACCATGCTTATTGGAAACAATGTAGCATTGGTAATTTATGGGTTTTACATGGGAGATTATTTAATGAATTGGATTACAAGTATAGAAAATCCTGATTTTGGGATCATTAATTTTTTCTTTAATGAGGCAAAATTATTTACCCAAACACTTATCTCAACTTTGGTTATTTTGTTTACTGCAGAGTTTTTTCCAAAAGTTTTTTTTCAAATTTATGCCAATAATTTAATCAAGTTCTTTGCAATTCCAGCTTATTTTTTCTATTTGATATTCAGCTTCATTTCTAGCTTTGTAATGTGGATTTCAGACCTTGTGCTAAATAAATTTTTTAATATCAAAGGAGATGAAGTGCAGTTAAGCTTCAGTAAAGTTGAACTTGGTAATTACATCAACGAGCAAATGGAGGTAGCAGAAGAAAATGAAGACATTGACTCTGAAATACAACTTTTTCAAAATGCCTTAGAGTTTTCAGAAGTAAAATCGCGTGAAGCCATGGTGCCTAGAAATGAAATTACTGCGGTTGAACAAAACGAAGATCCAAATAAATTGATTAAATTATTTACTGAAACCGGATTTTCTAAAGTACTGGTATATAATGAAAGTAAAGACGATATTGTTGGTTATGTTCATTCTTTTGATTTGTTTAAAAAACCAGAGAAAATAAAAGACATCCTCCTACCCGTAATTTATGTTCCGGAATCTTCTATGGTTAAGGATGTACTGAATATGTTGATAAAAAAACGAAAAAGCATCGCCGTAGTAATTGATGAATATGGTGGAACAAGCGGAATGATGACAGTTGAAGATATTGTGGAAGAACTTTTTGGTGAAATTGAAGATGAACATGACCCAGTTCAACTAAATGAAAAAGTAATTGGAGATAACCACTATATTTTTTCGGCTCGCTTGGAGGTAGACTACTTAAACGAAACTTACAAATTAAACATCCCAAAAAGTGAACAATATGAAACCTTAGGGGGGTATGTCGTTAATTTTACTGAAGAAATTCCTGCCGAAGGAGAGCGCATAGAAATTGAACAATTCGTTATAAAAATCATACAATCTTCAAACACCAAAATTGATACTGTTGAATTGAGGTTAATTGAAGATTAAAAACCTTACTACTATCCCGTTTAATTTCTAAAAGCTTCAAATCAGATTAGATTATTAAACCTTTTCCTGAGTTATTTAGTTGAATCTTGTTTGCCCTTTTTAATGAGATCAAAAAGCCTAACGGTACTCCTGCCTTAAATTCAAGTATTTTTTAATCGAGAGTTTACACCATAAATAAACAGTAGAATAAATCAAATTCAGCAAGACTTAAAGCGCTGACTATAACGCTGTTTCTCTTAAAAACACCTTCTATTTTACACATTTCCAAATAGTTAAATCGAAGCCCCTAAATACAGTACTTTCAAGATTGTTGAAAAGTTTGTTGAAAACCTTTACTCGATTTCACAAAAACATGTTGATTTATTTCACATATTTGTTAGTCCCAAAAATAATTTTTTAATCCCCTAATAATAGCATTTATGTCGAAGCAAGAACCCATTTTAGAAGAGAATAAAGACCGATTTGTAGTTTTCCCTATCAAACACCAAGATTTATGGGAATGGTACAAAAAACAAGAAGCGAGTTTTTGGACGGCAGAAGAAATAGATTTACACCAAGATATAAGTGATTGGGAAAATAAATTAAGTGGAGACGAAAAATATTTCATAAAACACATTTTAGCATTCTTTGCAGCTTCAGATGGAATTGTAAATGAAAACCTAGCTGAAAACTTTGTAAATGAAGTTCAGTATACCGAAGCAAAATTCTTTTATGGTTTTCAAATCATGATGGAGAATATTCATTCTGAAACCTATTCCTTATTGATAGACACCTATGTGAATGATGAAGAAGAAAAAGGAGTTTTATTTAAAGCCATCGAAAACTTCCCTGCCATTAAGAAAAAAGCAGATTGGGCGTTAAAGTGGATAGATAGCCCAAGTTTTGCAGAACGCCTTATCGCTTTTGCTGCCGTTGAAGGCATTTTCTTTTCAGGAGCATTCTGTTCTATTTATTGGTTGAAAAAACGCGGATTAATGCCAGGACTAACATTTAGTAATGAGTTAATTTCTAGAGATGAAGGACTGCATTGTGATTATGCTGTGCACTTGCACAACAACCACTTGGTAAACAAAGTTTCAAAAGAACGCATCAAAGAAATTATCATTGATGCTTTAAACATTGAGCGCGAATTTATTACAGAATCACTTCCCGTTAGTTTAATCGGAATGAATTCAACTTTAATGACTCAATACCTTGAATTTGTAACAGACCGTTTGTTGGAAGAATTGGATTGCGAAAAAGAATACAATACCACCAATCCATTCGATTTTATGGATATGATTAACCTGCAAGGGAAAACCAACTTCTTCGAGAAACGCGTTGGAGAATACCAGAAAGCTGGAGTAATGAACAAGGACAAGGAAAAAGACAATAAAATTAGCTTTGATGCAGATTTCTAAATGATTGTACTATAGCTACTATGGATGCTATAGAAACGAAGGAAACAATAGCAAGAATAGAAGCCAAAGAAACAATAGAAATCACAAAATAAACCATTAAGATTATGTATGTAGTAAAAAGAAATGGGCACAAAGAGCCTGTAATGTTCGACAAAATCACAGCTCGAGTTCGTAAACTTTGTTACGGATTAAACCCATTAGTAGTTCCAACAAAAGTTGCCATGCGCGTAATTGAAGGACTTTATGACGGAGTAACCACGAGTGAATTAGATAATTTAGCTGCAGAAGTTGCTGCAACAATGACAACAACTCACCCAGATTTTGCACATTTAGCTGCACGAATATCAGTCTCGAACCTACATAAAAACACAAAGAAAAGCTTTAGTGAAGTCATGACGGATTTATATGAATATGTAAATCCAAGAACAGGGAAAAAAGCACCACTGCTAGCAGAAGATGTCTTTAAAGTAATTATGGAAAATAAAGACATGCTCGATTCCAGAATTATTTACAGCAGAGACTTCAACTATGATTATTTTGGCTTTAAAACTTTAGAACGCTCTTATTTACTTAAATTAAACGGTGAAGTTGCAGAACGTCCACAACACATGTTAATGCGGGTTGCAGTAGGAATTCATGTAGATGATTTAGAAAGTGCATTAGAAACCTATGAGCTAATGTCTAAGATGATGTTTACGCATGCAACTCCAACACTTTTTAATGCAGGCACACCAAAACCACAAATGTCTTCTTGTTTCTTGTTGACCATGAAAGATGACAGTATAGATGGTATCTATGACACCCTGAAGCAAACTGCAAAAATCTCTCAGTCAGCTGGAGGTATTGGGCTATCTATACACAATGTGAGAGCAACAGGTTCTTATATTGCAGGTACAAATGGTACCTCAAACGGCATTGTTCCTATGCTGAAAGTTTTTAATGATACTGCTCGTTATGTAGACCAAGGTGGTGGAAAACGAAAAGGCTCTTTTGCAATGTATATTGAACCATGGCATGCCGACATCATGAGTTTCTTAGATTTGAAAAAAAATCATGGAGCTGAAGAGATGCGTGCTAGAGACTTATTCTACGCCATGTGGATTCCAGATTTATTCATGAAACGTGTGGAACAAAACGCAGAATGGACATTGATGTGTCCTAATGAATGTCCTGGTTTATTTGACATGTACGGTGAAGAGTTTGACAAAACTTACCAAAAATACGAAGCAGAAGGAAAAGGTAGAAAAACCATTAAAGCACGTCAACTTTGGGAAAAAATACTAGAGTCTCAAATTGAAACAGGCACTCCGTACATGCTGTATAAAGATGCAGCAAACCGAAAGTCTAATCAGAAAAATTTAGGAACCATCCGTTCTTCTAATTTGTGTACTGAAATTTTAGAATATACCAGTCCAGACGAAATTGCGGTTTGTAATTTGGCATCTATTGCTTTACCAAAATTTGTGAAAAACCAAGAGTTTGACCACAAAGAGCTTTACAAAATAACAAAGCGCGTAATTAAAAACTTAAATAAAGTAATAGACCGTAACTACTATCCAGTTAAAGAAGCGGAAAATTCCAATATGCGTCACCGTCCAGTTGGACTAGGAATCCAAGGTTTAGCAGATACGTTTATTAAGATGCGTTTGCCTTTTACCTGTGATGAGTCTAAGAAACTGAATCAAGAAATATTTGAAACTTTATACTTTGCATCGGTAACTGCATCAATGGAATTAGCCAAAGTAGAAGGGCCTTACTCCACGTTTGAAGGTTCTCCAATAAGTCAAGGAGAATTTCAATACAACATGTGGGGATTAAAAGATGAAGAATTAAGTGGAAGATGGAATTGGAGCAAATTAAGAGAAGATGTTCAAAAACATGGAGTGCGAAATTCTTTATTGTTAGCGCCAATGCCTACAGCTTCAACTTCACAAATCTTAGGTAACAATGAAGCCTTTGAGCCCTACACTTCAAACATTTACACTAGACGAGTACTCTCTGGAGAATTTATTGTAGTAAACAAACATTTGCTGGAAGATTTGGTAGAGCTTAACTTATGGAATGATGATGTAAAAGACGCTATTATGCGTGCAAACGGTTCAGTACAAAACATAGACATTATTCCAGATGATATAAAAGAATTGTACAAAACAGTTTGGGAATTATCCATGAAAGACATTATAGACATGTCTAGACACAGAGGATACTTTATAGACCAATCTCAATCTTTAAATTTATTTATGGAAGGAGCTACCTTTGCAAAACTTACATCTATGCATTTTTATGCTTGGAAAAGCGGCTTAAAAACAGGTATGTATTACCTAAGAACAAAATCTGCTGTAGATGCCATTAAGTTTACTTTGAAGAAAGAGAAAAAACAAGAGACCCCAGAAGAATCTATTCCTGCTAAGAATGCAAAAAAATTACAAGAAGTAAATGCAGCAAGAGTTTCTGATGACACTTCTTTATCTCCAGATGAATTAAAAGCTTTAATTCAACAATCTAAAGACGCAGAAGGCGATGATTGCTTGATGTGTGGTTCTTAAAAAATTGAGAAAAATCCAATTTATATTAAAACCTGTAAGTTTAAAACTTGCAGGTTTTTTTAATTGGAAAACTCAGTTGAGGAAAGCTAAAAAGATTAATTTTGTAACCTACATTAAACTATAGAACCATGAAGATTTCAATAGGAAACGACCACGCAGGAACAGCCTACAAAGAAAAGATTTCAGCTAAACTAAAAGGAGCTGGGCATGAGGTAACAAACCATGGAACAGATTCCGACGACAGTGTAGACTATCCTGATTTCATTCATCCGGTGGCAGAAGATGTTACCCAGAAAAGAGCAGATTTTGGAATCATTATTTGTGGTTCTGGAAATGGAGCAAACATGACCGCTAACAAACATCAGGAAATTCGGTCTGCTTTATGTTGGAACAAAGAAATAGTAGCACTTGCAAGACAACATAACAACGCAAATATCTTAAGTATTCCTGCACGATTTGTAAGCCTAGAGGAAGCTCTCGATTTTGTAGATGTCTTTTTGAGCACTCAATTTGAAGGTGGAAGACACCAAAGAAGAGTTGAGAAAATAGGCTGTGTTTAACCTGTAAATAAAATCCAGTTGAGCCACTCCCATTCCACCCATAAAACCAAGCAGAAACATTTAGTTACTGCAATCGTGCTCAATGTTTGTATTACTGCTGCACAAATAGTAGGAGGCCTTATTAGCGGAAGTTTAGCGCTTCTTTCTGACGCGCTTCATAATTTCACTGATGTTGTTTCACTTTTTATCAGTTTTATAGCATCTTATTTTTCAAACAAAGAGGCTTCACAAAACAAGACTTTTGGCTATAAAAGGGCGGAGATTATTGCTGCGTTTATCAATGCAAGTTCGCTTATCGTTATTGCTTTTATCCTAATTTTTGAAGCAGTTGACCGTTTTTACGCACCTGAAACTATAGATGCTACTTTGGTTATTTGGCTTTCCATCGTGGCTATACTTGGAAATGGGTTCAGTGTTTGGATATTGCACTCAGATTCCAAAAACAACATAAATATCAGGTCGTCATATTTTCATATGCTAACTGATTTAATGGCCTCTGTAGCTGTTTTGGTAGGTGGTTTATTAATGTATTTTTATCAATTATTTTGGGTAGATGCTGTACTTACAGCACTTATTGCTATTTACTTATTGGTAGTTGGTTTTCAGCTAGTTAAAAAATCTTTTGAGATTTTGATGTTGTTTACCCCAAATCACATTAATGTAAAGAAATTAGTGAATCAAGTAAATGAATTACCCAAAGTAAAACAAATGCATCACGTTCATATTTGGCAACTGAATGATGATGAAGTTCACTTGGAGGCGCATATCGATTTTGAAGAAGATATACGCATGTCCGTATTTGACCATGTTCTTGAGCAAATTGAAGCCATTGCCGTAAGTGAATATGGCATAAATCACATCAATATTCAACCTGAATTTCAAAAACCAGATAATAAAAATATAATTGTACAAGACTAATTGTTATGGAGTGGAAGATTAAACAATTTACTGAATTAAGCATAGATGAACTTTATGCGCTACTTCAACTCAGGGCTGAAGTATTTGTAGTTGAACAAGATTGTGTGTACCAAGATATAGACGGAAAAGACCAAAAATCTTTACATTTGTTGGGTTATCAAGGTAAGGAATTAATTGCCTACGCACGAATTTTTCATAAAGGAGATTACTTCCAAGAAGCTAGTATTGGTCGAATTATTGTAAAATTAGCTTATCGAAAAATGGATATAGGCCAACGATTATTAGATTACTCCATAAACTACATCAATTTTACTTTACAAGAACAGAAGATCCGAATATCAGCTCAAAAGTATCTCATTAAATTTTACCAAAAACATGGTTTTCAAGTTGATGGGGAAGGATACTTAGAGGATGGTATACCGCATGTAAATATGATTTTGTAAGCACTTCAAAAAAACCACCAAGAATTACAATTTACTTAAAATAAGTCTGAAAGTTTCTTCTTTTAATTTTGATTTATCATCTAATTTCAAATTCTTTGTAGGTATAAAAGGATGGATATAGGCTCTTAACACACCAGGCTTTCCACTAAAAAAAGTATAGGAATAATGTTCCTTATTATCTTGAAATGTAATGGGAACAATAGGGATTTGGTGATTGATAGCCAATCTAAATGCCCCATCTTTAAAATCACCTAAAGGAATACTTTCATCATCAGGCACTCCACCTTCTGGAAAAATACAGATGCTTGTTCCACGGTCTAGTCTTCGCTGACATTGGTCAAATACTGCTTTTCTGCTTTGGACGGAATTACGGTCTACTAAAATACAAGTTCGTTTATAAAAATACCCGAAAATAGGAAGTTTGGATAGCTCTTTCTTACCTACAAAAACAAAAGGGTTTTTAGAGAGGTAAAGCATCATCATGATGTCCATCATGCTAGTATGGTTTGCTGTGAGCATGTAGCTTTTCCCTTTTTCAACTTTTTGTTTGGCTTCAACTTTGGGTATAAAACCCATACCAACAAGCATTGTTATTCCCCAAATCCGAGCTACTACAAAAAAATAAGCATACCAACTTTCTTTTAAAGTGGTAAAAAATAAAAATGGAAAGAGGATGATAATGACAATTAACATCCACACATAAAACCAAATACGCCAAATGAAGCGCAATACATTTGCTATAATTTTCATAGGCTTCAAAATTAGCAAACGAAGTGGATTAAAAAAGTCAAAAACATATATCTTTGACCAAAATTTATACAGTTATGTCAAGAATTTTGACTGGAGTACAAAGTACAGGAACTCCGCATTTAGGAAACCTCTTGGGAGCGATACTACCTGCCATTGAAATGGCGAACCAACCAACCAACGAGTCGTTTTTATTTATTGCAGACCTGCACTCGCTTACCCAAATAAAAGATGCTAACCTACTGAAAAACAACACCTATTCAACAGCGGCGGCATGGCTTGCTTGTGGTTTAGACATTCATAAAACGATTTTTTACAGACAAAGTGATATTCCTCAAGTAACCGAGCTTTCTTGGTACTTAAGTTGTTTTTTTCCGTATCAACGGCTAACCTTGGCTCATTCTTTTAAAGATAAATCAGACCGATTGGATGATGTAAATTCGGGTTTATTTAGCTACCCCATGTTAATGGCTGCTGATATTCTATTGTATGATGCAGAAATTGTTCCTGTAGGAAAAGACCAGTTACAGCATATAGAAATCACACGTGATGTGGCTAATCGTTTTCATTCTAAATTTGGAGAAACTTTTGTTTTGCCAAATGCCAAAATACATGAAGATGTAAAGTTGATTCCCGGCACAGATGGTGAAAAAATGAGTAAGTCTAAAGGAAATACTATCAATATTTTTGAAAATGATAAGCAACTTAGAAAAACCATCATGAAAATTGAAACGGATTCTACTCCTCTAGAAGAACCTAAAGACACAACTACCTGTAATGTGTTTGCATTGTATAAGTTAATGGCAAATCCAGCCCAGACAGCAGAGCTAAAAAATAAATATGAAGCAGGTAATTTTGGATATGGTCACGCAAAACAAGCGCTTTTTGAACTAATTGTGGAGCGTTTTAAAGAGCAACGTGAAAGCTATTCATACTACATGAATCACTTAGATGAAGTTGATGCCGCCCTAAAAGTTGGAGCTGAAAAAGCAAGTACAATAGCAAATGAGGTTTTAAGTCGGGTAAGAATTAAATTGGGGTATTAAAATTATTTTTTCCAGTGGTTGCCTGTTAACTCTAAGGCAATTTTCAAAACAATTTTTTGGCTTACTAATCCTACTAGTTTACCATGTTCAACAACTGGAAAACGTCTCCTTTTTAGATGTAAAAATTTGTTAGCTACGTCAAAAATGTTTTCATTTGGAGTTACGGTTTGTACTTCACGGCTCATTTTGCTGCCTACTGAAACATCAGACATGGGCATATTGTAATAACGTGAGTCTGAAATTTGTTTTACACAATCCCCTTCAGAAATGATGCCTATTACTTCTTTGTGTTCATTGATAACTGGTCCGCCAGAAACTTTTTCTTTAATCATATTTTTCATGGCTTCTACCAAGGACATGCTTTCCGTAAAAGTAACCACTTTATGATGCATACAATCTACTACGCAAACTTTATCTGCTTCTGTTTTTAATTTCCCTACTTGTTTTCCCTGAAAGCTTTTAATTCCCATAACCGTAAAATTTTATGATGAAAGATATGAAATATTCAACAGTTATTAAATATATTAAGAATATAATTTTTTAGATGCGTAACAAAAGTTACTTACAACATTTTCAAAAGCACTAACTTTGCAAAAAAAAATTAAATGGAAATAGTAATGCAACCCTGGGCATGGTATGTTTCTGGACCTTTAATAGCATTAACCATGTTTGTGCTTTTGTTTGTTGGGAAACAATTTGGTATGTCCTCTAATCTTCGCACAATGTGTACAATTGGTGGAGCTGGAAAGGTTTCAAACTTCTTTAGATTCGATTGGAAAAGTCAACGCTGGAATTTAATTGTTGTAGCAGGTGCTGTTATTGGTGGCTTTATTTCCAATCAATACCTGTCTAATAATCAAGTAGAAGTCAATCCAAAAGTTGCTGAAAAGTTAGAAACTTACGGCATTAACTCTGCTAATGAAGCTTATATGCCAAAAGAATTGTTTGGTATGGAACAACTGAGTAATCCTAAAGTGCTAGCTATATTAGTAATCGGTGGATTTTTAGTTGGCTTTGGCGCAAGATATGCTGGTGGTTGCACTTCAGGGCATGCAATTTCTGGGCTTAGTAACTTGCAGCTGCCTTCTTTAATTGCAGTAATCGGATTTTTTATAGGAGGTTTAGTGATGATTCATTTCATCTTTCCTATCTTATTTTAATAAATAATAAAACAGAATGAAATCAATAGTATATTTAATTATAGGTGTTTTTTTTGGGATTATAATGTACAAATCTGAAGCCGCATCCTGGTTTCGAATTTATGAAATGTTTGAATTTGGAGCCTTTCACATGTACGGTATCATTGGCTCTGCTTTAGTTTTGGGAGCAATTGGAATTTTACTAATCAAGAAATTCAATATAAAAGCAATTGGAGGTCAGAGAATGAGTTTAAATCCCAAAGACAAAGGCATCACTCGCTATTTGGTTGGCGGCATCCTTTTTGGTTTAGGTTGGGCTTTAGCTGGCGCATGTCCTGGACCCATGTACGTTTTAGCTGGAGCGGGATATTTGCCGATTTTGGTAGTTATTGGCGGTGCTTTGTTGGGCACTTTTGTGTATGGGTTACTGAAAAGTAAATTACCGCATTGATTTTTATTTCTTTAAGCTTCAAAAGTAAGTGTAAGTTCTAATCTTGAACTGAAAACGGCAAGCATTTCAAAAGAAAACAAAAGTAATCTTTGCTTTTTTGAAATAATTTTTTCTGTATATTTTATTAAATTTTTCATCAGCTAGAGTACGTAATTACCAATTTACTTTCCTTATTTTTGATGAAAATTTGAAAAAGTAACGTGAGTACACCGGATATTGAAGTGCAAATTAGAACTTTACCCAGCGCGCCTGGAGTGTATCAGTATTACGATAAAAACCAGCGGATACTTTATGTAGGGAAAGCGAAAAACCTAAAAAAAAGAGTTTCTTCTTATTTCAATAAGCAACATGATAGCCACCGCATTGCGGTTATGGTGAAGAAGATTTGCGAAATAAAACACATTGTAGTTTCATCTGAGACAGATGCCTTATTATTAGAGAATAACCTGATAAAAAAACTACAGCCTCGTTTTAATGTAATGCTGCGAGACGACAAAACCTATCCGTGGTTGTGCATTAAAAATGAACGTTTCCCCAGAATATTTTTAACCCGAAGGGTGATAAAGGACGGGAGTGAATACTTTGGCCCCTACCCTAGTATAAAAACAGTTAAAACCTTGTTGGAACTCATTAAAGGCCTCTATAAAATTAGAACCTGTAAGTATGATTTGGCAGAAGGAAAAATACAATCAGGAAAGTACAAAGTTTGTTTGGAATACCATTTGGGAAATTGCGAAGGTCCATGCGAAGATTTGCAGTCTGAAAAAAGCTACAACAAACAAATTGAAGCCATTCGGAAAATTGTAAAGGGAAATTTCAAAGATTCGCTAAACGAATTTAAAGAGCAAATGAGCGACTTGGCAGAGAACATGCAATTTGAAGATGCGCAACGCATAAAAGATAAAATTTACACCTTAGAAAAATACCAAGCCAAATCTACGGTGGTGAATCCAAAAATAAACAATGTAGATGTGTTTTCCATTGTAAGTGATGAAGGATATGGTTACGTCAACTTTTTACAACTTTCGCACGGTTCAATTATTCGGTCTCACACCATTGAGATGAAAAAGAAATTGGATGAAACAGATTTGGAGCTTTTGGAATTAGGCATCACCGAAATTCGCCAACGATTTGATTCTCCTTCTACAGAAATATATGTTCCCTTTTCTGTAGAAGCAGGTGAAGAAATAAAAGTAACGGTGCCCAAATTAGGCGATAAAAAAGCCATTGTAGATTTATCTGTTCGAAATGCCAAGTACTTTAGAATGGAGCGTTTCAAACAGATGAAAATTGTAGATCCAGACCGACACGTAAATAGGTTGATGGCGCAAATGAAAGAAGATTTACGTCTGCATGAAGAACCCAGACACATAGAATGTTTCGATAATTCTAACATTCAGGGAAGCAATCCTGTTGCCGCTTGCGTAGTATTTAAAAATGGAAAGGCAAGTAAAAAAGACTACAGGAAGTTCAACATTAAAACCGTAGAAGGGCCAGACGACTTTGCCTCTATGGAAGAAGTGGTCTTCAGGCGTTACCGTAGATTGCTAGAAGAAGAAGAACCACTTCCGCAATTGATTATTGTAGATGGCGGCAAAGGGCAACTTTCTTCTGGAGTAAAAGCCTTAGAAAAGTTAGAACTACGGGGTAAAATAGCAATTGTAGGCATCGCAAAACGCTTGGAAGAATTGTTTTACCCTGGAGATAAGTATCCTTTGTACTTAGATAAAAAATCTGAAACCTTAAAGGTCATTCAGCAATTAAGAAATGAAGCACACCGCTTCGGAATTACATTTCATCGGGATAAACGAAGCAAAAATGCTTTGGGAACAGAATTGGAAGAAATTGAAGGGATTGGTGAAAAAACCGCAGTATCTTTGCTGAAAGAGTTTAGGTCTATAAAAAACATTAAAGTTGCATCCAAAAAAGAACTCGTACGAATTGTAGGAGAAGCTAAAGCTAGCTTAATACAAGCTCATTACCAAGATGAAAATTAAATATCTTTTTATCCTTTTTTTTTCTATTCAAATCTTGTATCCACAACAAGATAGCTTGACCATTCCTAAAAAAGAAAAGCTTAAAGTGGGTGTGGTTTTAAGCGGTGGAGGTGCAAAAGGCTTAGCACACATTGGTGCATTAAAAATAATTGAAGAAGCTGGAGTACAAATAGATTACATAGCAGGAACGAGTATGGGTGCTATAATTGGTGGACTTTATGCGGCAGGATATACTCCCCAACAAATGGATTCAATTTTTGATACTACTAATTTTAATGCTTTAATAAGAGACGAGATTCCAAGAGAAGACAAAACATTTTTTGAACGTGAGCAAGACGAAAAATATGCTTTTAGTTTAAACTTTGACGATTTCAAAATCAGGACCCCTTCTGGTTTATCTAAAGGACAAAACGTATACAACTTTTTTTCTCAGTTGACTGCTCATGTTCAAGAAGAAGATTTTTCAAAATTGCCAGTACCCTTTTTTTGTGTTGCAACCAACTTAGAAACAGGAGAAGAAATCATAATTGACTCTGGTTCTCTTGCCCTAGCCTTGTCTGCAAGTGGCGCAATTCCTTCGGTGTTTAGACCCATTGAAATTGATGAGCAACTTCATACAGACGGTGGCGTTGTAAACAATTATCCCGTAGAAGAACTCCGCAATCGAGGGGCAGATATCATAATAGGAGTTGATGTACAAGATAGCTTGTTTAATAAAAGTGGACTAAAAAGTGGTTTAGATATCATGGGCCAGATCATCAATTTTAGGACCATTAAAGCAATGGAGTCTAAAAGTGCACTTACAGATATCTATATTCGGCCAAACATCAATAAATACTCCGTTTTGGATTTTGATAAAGGGAGGCAAATTATCTCGAATGGAGAACAAGCTGCAAAAAATCAATTGGAAAGCTTGCAAGAATTGGCTAAAAACCAAAGTGGAAACTTTCGGGATGAACGAATTCATGTAAAAGATTCCATAAAAATAAATAAAATTCAGTTTTCTGGAAATGAAAATTTTTCAAGAAATTATATCCGTGGAAAATTAAAGCTAGAGCAAAATGAAACTACTTCATTTACAGATTTAAGCCACGGCATAAACAATCTTTCTGCAACTAATAATTTCGACCGGATTCATTACAACTTAAAAAAAACCGAAGCAAATGCATATGATATTTATTTTGATTTTACAGAATCCGATGAATTTAGTTACGTAAAGTTCGGCTTACATTATGATGACTTATACAAAAGTGCTTTGCTCCTAAATTTTACAAGGAAAAAGTTACTGGTAAATAATGATATTTTTTCTTTAGATTTAATTCTTGGTGATAATATTAGGTATAATTTAAATTACTATATAGACAAAGGAAATTATTGGAGTGTAGGATTCCGATCCCGTTTCAACAGATTTGAAAATAATGTAGATTTCTCTTTTGTTCAAAATGTGCTCGATGAAGAATTTGGAGATTTTAATGTAAATAAAATTCAATTATTAAATCAGGATTTCACCAATCAATTATATGTTGAAACGCTTCTGTTCTCAGATTTCAAATTTGGATTAGGGATAGAGCAAAAATGGCTTAGAGCAAAAACCGAAACCATATTGGCTAACCAAGATGAGGAACAAGAAGAGCCTGAAACTATTATTGAAGAATTTAATTTATTAAGCAATTATGGCTACTTGGAATATGACAGCTTAGACCATAAATACTATCCAAAGCAAGGCTTTTATTTTTATGGTGACATGCACTTTTACCTTACCTCTATATTTGAAAGCAAAAGCATAGAGGAATTTTCTATTGTGAAAGGTGAAGCAGCTTATGTGCAACCCCTTGGTAAAAGAGTTTCTCTAAAAGTTAGTTCAGAAATGGGTTTTCGGCTTGGGAATGAAGCTTTTGGTGGATTAAACTTCTTTCTTGGTGGGTATGGTAATCAGCCCATCAATAACTTTAAGCCTTTTTATGGGTATGATTTTATTAGTCTTTCTGGTGATTCCTACATTAAGGGAGGATTAGATTTGTATTATAATTTCTATAAAAAACACTATTTAATCGCTAGTGGAAACTTTGCTAATATTGAAAATAATTTGTTTGATGATGGCGAATGGTTTTCCGAACCAGATTTTACCGGGTATGCAATAGGATATGGCTTAGACACCTTTATTGGACCATTGGATTTTAAATACAGCTATTCACCAGAAGTAGAAAGAGGAATTTGGTTCATTAGTTTAGGACATCGTTTTTAGTGAACATACTCTAGCCTAATCCCTTAGCAACTTAATCGTTTGTTTACTATTGAAATTTCTGCTTCTACTTCAATAACATTTAATATTACTAAGATTGAAATGAAACCACTCCATTAGAATCTATTGCATATTTTAAAAAAGTTTACTTAATTTTCACGATATTTGTATAAAAGCGAAAGATTATGCCCTTCTACCACCAACTTGGTAAAATACCACATAAAAGACATACCATATTTAAGAAATCTGATGGTAGCTTATACTACGAAGAACTTTTTGGGACTATAGGTTTCGATGGAATGTCTTCAAATTTGTACCATGAACATCGGCCTACTCAGGTTAAGGAAATTAAAGGGAAAAAAAATATAGCTCCAAAAATAGCTACTGCAAATAACATTCAATCTTATCGCTTTAGAGGCTTTGAAGTTCCTCAGTTTTCAGATTACTTAGAGAGCCGAAAAACCATTTTAACCAACACAGATTGCAGTATTATTTTATCTGCTCCTAAAAGTTCAACAGACAAATATTTCTATAAAAACACAGATGCAGACGAATTGATTTTTGTGCATAAAGGAACTGGTAAATTACGCACCCAATTTGGAAATTTAGATTTTTCCTACGGAGATTATTTAGTCATTCCTAGAGGAACTATATATAAGTTGGATTTTAATGATGAAGATAATCGATTTTTTATAGTAGAATCTAGGAGACCTATCTACACTCCAAAACGCTATCGAAATTATTTTGGTCAGCTTTTAGAACATTCACCCTTTTGCGAACGGGATATCCGTCAGCCTAAGGAATTGGAAACCCACGATGAAAAAGGAGAATTCCTAATTAAAGTAAAAAAACAAGATGAACTTTTTGATATGGTTTACGCCACACATCCTTTTGATGTAGTAGGTTATGATGGGTATAATTATCCGTATGCATTTTCCATACATGATTTTGAACCCATTACCGGAAGAATACACCAACCTCCACCAGTCCATCAAACTTTTGAAACCGATGCTTTTGTGGTTTGCTCCTTCTGTCCCCGAATATATGATTATCACCCAGAAAGCATTCCTGCTCCCTACAACCACAGTAACATTGACAGTGACGAAGTTTTATATTATGTAGATGGAGATTTTATGAGTAGAAACGATGTTGAAGCTGGACACATCTCATTGCATCCAGCAGGAATTCCTCATGGCCCACACCCCGGTGCTGCTGAACGTAGTATAGGCAAAACCAAAACCGAAGAATTAGCTGTTATGGTGGACACTTTTAAACCACTTCAAGTTACTGAAGAAGCCATGAAAATTGCAGATGGAGATTACTTTAAGTCTTGGCTAGAACATTAGAAATTTTTAAGTTAAGCTATTTTCTTCAACTAATGTTCTCCCTTCGGCTGTCAGGGCCTAAAACCTTGTCCACCCATTACCATTATATACCATTACTGCTTTTAAAGCTGTATCGTAATACATCAATCCAGTTACAGGATTATTAAAACGCAGGTTTCCATTGGCTAATTTAGGTAAGACAAAAGCCTGGTCTTCTCCCGTATCTTCTCCCATAACGACTACACCTGTTGTAGAAGAAGTTTCTGCACCAATGAGTTGTTGAAAGGTATCTGTGCCCGTGGCTGCGCCACCTATTACACCACCTGTAGCCTCATTACTCCAGTCTGTGCCGTCAAAGTATCTAAAGCTTCCTGTTGCTCCATCAAAGGCTATTGTCCCTGCACTTGGTGCTGGTGACATGGTGGATACATCAGTAATAGGCGCAATGACCATCCCGCGTAATTCTGTACCAAAATCGACTAAGGCATCTCCATCTACGGATAGTTTACCAATGGCTAATTTTTGTTCTTGCGCGAATGTGCCTAGTGTTAATGCTAGGGCTAAAATTGTGATTGTTGTTTTCATTTTTTGAGTTTTGCCCATCCCTAGCCTTCCCTATGGGAAGGAATAAGAATGGTCTGTTATTTTTCTTTTGTCATTCTGATAAATCCACCCTAAGGATGATTTGTTCAGAATCAATCTTCATTTATAGTTCAAAATTAATAATTTAAAATTCAATATTCTTTAATTCAGGTCATTAATTTTCAAGTGCTCTCCATCCAGTAGCTGTTCCGTCTGTATTGACCTTAAAGGTATCATCTAACGTATCAAATACTATCATACCTGCTACTGGGTTATTGATGCTTGCAACATCTTCAACTCTGGTAATCACTACTCCCCAATTGTTGGCTACAATATTGATGTAGGCGTTAACTTTATTAGGGGTAAGTACTCCACCAGGAATAGATGTCATAGCAAATGTACCTGTAAAGGTTTCGGTTTGAGGAATGTCACGATAGTCATAATTTCCACCGGTAACTATATCACTGTCTGAATCAAGTAAATCAAAGCTACCACTTTCATGTGCCAAGCCATTTATGTTCACAACATCGTAATCGTCTGCGCCTTCTGCATTATCAAACAAACCATTGATGCCAACTGATCCACTCGGCGTAGATGTGAGACCTTCATCTAAGTCAGTATCACCATCATTATCACTATCGCTATCATAATAATCTGGTATGCCATCGCCTTCTGAGTCAACAGGGGTTAAACCACCTGTATAAGCAGTGTCAACACCATCAGTATCTACAACACCATTAGGGAGAGTATAACCAGATGTGGTTTGGGCTTCTACATTGTCCGGGATGCCGTCGTTATCGCTGTCTAAATCTAGGCTATTAGCAATGCCATCACCATCAGTATCACAACGAATACTGTCAGCATTTATATCTTGTTGGGTCCAGCTTGTTGAATTACTGTAACGTGCTGCGTCCATCAGGCCGCTAAAGTTACCGCTTACACCAGCTGAATTATTAGCAATTGAACCTCCAATACCACCATTGTCAGACGAATGGTCTAAAATAGAAGCAAAACTTACTGTCAATGTGTTAGAATTTCCATTTACATATATGGTCATCGTACCGTTATCAAAAGTAGCAGCAACGTGTTGCCATTCATTTACTTTCAATTGGACATTGCT
>Ga0307937_1000572_pt1 | contig 22437 bp, 14 predicted proteins | sample OrgLakmetagenom3_FD_201814 | JGI IMG/M metagenome (GOLD analysis project Ga0307937, IMG submission 201814) | Saline water microbial communities from Organic Lake, Antarctica - #3 | ecosystem: Environmental > Aquatic > Non-marine Saline and Alkaline > Saline | place: Antarctica: Organic Lake...
TCGGCAACAAAAGTGCCAAATGGAATGAGTGAAGATAAATAAGCCCAAAAGTTGGTTGCGAATGACCATTTTTTCTCCTGATTTACCACAAAAACCATAATACAGTAAGAAATAAATAAAAACCCATGAGCCATACCAACAATTTTATTTGGCATTGGCATTTCGTACATATATTTTAATGGCATTGTCAAACCTAAAGCGAGGTAAGAAATTCCTTCTACTACAGCTAAAATGCGGAGTATTCCTAGACGAGTTGAAAAATTCATTTTTTTGTGCAAAAATACAAATTTATAGGGTTTTGCGATTTAGAAATTGTTAAATGATGAGATGCAATGAGCTTTAGGGCACCTCTAAAAACCCTACTTTGGTTGCTAACTTGTTCTTTCTTCCAACTACTTCGTTGCCGAAATACTCATTTAGCCCAGCTAAATTCCGTTTTCAGCGCCTTGTATCTGAAAAAAATAACTGCCTTATCATTCCAAACAGAGTTATTAGAGATGCCCTTTAGTGACAATAAACGGACGGTATTTGAAGTCGGATTTTTTGTGGGTCGATATTAATTCAAATTAATTCCTGATTTTTTAATAAAAACCAAACATTACTTTTACGATGAACTAAACAAAAGATATGTAAGCACTTTTCATCTATCTAATTCTCTTGATCAATTCAATTGCTTTTTATCAAGTTTAGCTAGAGTTAAGCCACACAGGAAAGCCTGATTACAGAAAATTGATGTCTGCAAGTAAAGCTTTTCAAAGCTCTAATAGGGATGCTGAGAAGGTGTTTTATTTAAACCCGAGCAGTTATTTTAATTTCGCTGGAATGAATAATACTTTAGCGTTTGTAATTGCAGGTGATTCACTAGCCTATTCTACCGAATTGTAGGATGAAATAAAAAACTTTTCTGTTCTATTAGATGGCGATGTGCTCCGTTTAATTTCAAGAGGGAATAGAATGTAATTTAACATAAAGGTTCTTTGCTCTAAGGAAAACACCAGACAATAGATAGGATATGGACATTTAGATAATGAAGCTTTTAACATTGCAATTTCAGACAAAGATAAAAATGGATTTATTGATTCAAATGATTTGCTTTGTCTGTCTTTTGATGAGTTTTCATTTTGATCAAGAGATGGATGTGATAAATTGAGAGTTGAAATTTATGACTTATTTAGTTTCCCAACAACAATTAGATAAGTTTTTGCTCCAGAGGAATCCCTTCTTTCTTTTGCAAATGTTCAATTTTAGTTGAAAATTGATTGATACGATTCTGGGTAACCAATTCAGAAACTTTACTTGGCTGTATGAACCTAAAAAAATTTATCTTTGCCTTTTCAAGAACGAAACAGCAACACCCATGGAATACGATTTTACCGCAATAGAGAAAAAGTGGAGATTATACTGGCAAGAAAATAACACTTATGAAACGAAAGTGGATGCGAATAAACCAAAATATTATGGTTTAACGATGTTCCCTTATCCCTCTGGAGCTGGGCTACATGTCGGACATCCGTTGGGCTATATTGCTTCTGATATTTATGCGCGCTACAAAAGATTAAAAGGATTTAATGTCCTTCATCCAATGGGTTATGACTCTTTTGGTTTGCCAGCTGAGCAATATGCTATTGAAACGGGACAACATCCTGCTGTAACAACTGAAGAAAACTTAAAACGTTACAGATCTCAATTGGATAAAATAGGTTTTTCATTCGATTGGTCTAGAGAAGTGAGAACTTCTGATCCGCAATATTATAAGTGGACACAGTGGATTTTCAAGCAATTATTCGCTTCATATTATTGTAAAGATGCAGACAAAGCATTGCCAATCGACCAACTAACTTCTGTTTTTGAAAAAGAAGGAAATGCTAATGTAAACGCTGTTACCGCTTGTGAAACTGAATTCTCTGCTGAAGAATGGAATGGTTTCGATGGGGAGAAACAAGCTGCTGTTTTGATGGATTATCGCTTAACATATTTAGCGGATTCATGGGTAAACTGGTGTCCTGCTTTGGGAACTGTTTTGGCCAATGACGAAATCGTAAACGGCGTTTCAGAACGTGGTGGACATCCTGTTGAGCAAAAATTGATGCGTCAATGGTCAATGCGAATTACTGCTTATGCGGAGCGTTTGTTGAAAGGATTAGATAAGCTAGATTGGTCGGATGCTGTAAAAGATATTCAACGCAATTGGATTGGTAAATCTGTTGGTGCATCCGTTAACTTCACGATTGATAATCGTGAAGAACAAATTCGAGTTTTCACAACGCGTCCAGATACAATTTACGGAGTATCATTTTTGGTTTTAGCGCCAGAACATGAATTGGTAAGTGAAATCACGACCTCAGCATATCAAGAAGATATAAAAAACTATCAGTTAAAAGCGGGTTTGAAATCAGAGCGTGACCGTATGGCGGATACGAAAACAATTTCTGGACAATTCACAGGAGCTTATGCTGTACACCCTTTGAGTGGAGAACAAATTCAAATTTGGATTGGAGATTATGTTTTGGCTTCTTACGGAACAGGTGCTGTAATGGCAGTTCCATGCGGAGATCAACGTGATTGGGATTTTGCAAAACATTTCAATATTCCAATTAAAAACATTTTTGCTGATGTTTCAATTGAGGAAGAAGCCTACACGGAGAAAAAAGGAACAATTGCCAATTCTGATTTCTTAAATGGATTAGAGGTGGCAGAAGCAATTCAAAAAGCAATTGCTGTTTTAGAACAGAAAAACATAGGGAAAGCGAAAACAAATTACCGTTTGCGTGATGCAGTTTTCTCTCGCCAACGTTACTGGGGAGAACCATTTCCAGTGTATTATGACAATGGAATTCCAAAAACAATAGAAGACCAATATTTACCGATTGAATTACCAGAAGTTGATAAATATTTACCAACTCCAGATGGAAAACCACCATTAGGAAATGCATCAAATTGGTTTTGGGATGCTGAAAATAATGTATTAGTAGGAAAAGATAAAGCGGAAGAAGAGCATGTTCATCCAATGGAATTGAATACAATGCCAGGTTGGGCAGGAAGTTCATGGTATTTCCTGCGCTACATGGATCCACATAACGAGAAAGCATTCGTTGCCAAAGAAAAAGTAGACTACTGGAACAATGTGGATTTATACATTGGTGGCGCAGAACATGCAACTGGCCACTTATTGTACGCTCGTTTTTGGTCCATGTTCTTGCATGATTCTGGATTTATTCCTTTTGAAGAACCATTCAAAAAAATGATTAACCAAGGAATGATCTTGGGGAGAAGTAGCTTTGTGTATAGGACATTAAATTGGAAGTCACCTGATCCTGAGGTCCAATCAGCTTCGGTTAAAGGTCAAGATCAAAATCTAGAGATTGATGTACCGCCCATATTTATTTCCAAAACTAAATATGAAATTCTTGAAAAGGACAGAAATAATAAAATTCAAACAACTGAGGATAGAAAATTTTTAAGAAAGGTAGAAAAAGAAATAGATGAGTTACTCCAAAAGATGAGTAAAAATATATCTGAAAAAAGTAATTTAGACCAGTTGGTTAACTTTCATAAAACCTTCCGAAACCACGTTGACATCAATATAGTTGATAACGACAAACTAGATATTGAAGCTTTTAAAGCGTCTCGAGAAGAATATGCCAATGCTGAATTCATTTGCGAAGATGACGGAACTTACATCTGTGGTAACGAAGTTGAAAAGATGTCAAAATCTAAATTCAATGTTCAAAATCCAGATGATTTAGTGGAACAATATGGCGCTGATACTTTAAGAATGTACGAAATGTTCTTGGGTCCAATTGAGCAAGCAAAACCATGGGACATCAAAGGAATCAACGGAGTAAATAACTTCTTGCGTAAACTTTGGAGATTGTTCCATAATCAAGAAGGGAATGTTTTTGTTGCTGACGGAAAAGCAGATGCTCAAGCATTAAAAACGATGCACAAAACCATCAAGAAAGCGCAAGACGATATGGACAGATATGTGTTCAATACGACGGTTTCTGCAATGATGATTTGTGTGAATGAATTGACAGAGCAAAAATGCAATAACAAAACTATTTTACAAGATTTAGTCGTACTATTAGCACCTTATGCACCGCATATTTCAGAAGAATTATGGGTTGTTTTAGGAAATGAAGCAGGAACAATTAGCGATGCAAATTATCCAGTTTGTAACGAAGAATATTTAGTTGAAGATTCATTTGAATATCCAGTAAGTTTCAATGGGAAAATGCGTTTCAAAGTGGAATTACCAAACAATTTATCTAAAGATGAAATAGAAAAAGAGGTACTTGGAATGGAAAAATCACAACATTATTTAAATGGAAAAACGCCTAAGAAAGTGATTGTGGTTCCTGGAAGAATTGTGAATATAGTAGTGTAATTACGAATTACGAATGTGGGAATTACGAATGTGAGAAAAATAGGATGAGAATAGAGTGGAAGGTTAAAGACAAATCTTCCCTCTAAACCCAAATCCGCTTTAATCTGATGTCTCGGGAGAGGACATAATATAGTTGTGAAATATTAATCTTTAGATAGACGTTTATTCTTCACTTTTTCTTTCCTTCTCACCAAAGGTTAACCTTCCTTTGCGCATCTCTGAGGTAAAAATTCATATTTTCAAAGTCCATAATCTAAATCATATCTTTCGATATCAAGAACTTCTTAATCAACCAACCTAAAAGTCCTCCCAAAACTATTTTAACAATCCCCCCTAAAACAAAAGGATTAAATCCATAAATTATCGCTTTTGATATTCCTAAATTTAACGTTAATCTCCCAACACCGAAGAATAAAATTACAAGAGTTCCAAAGAGCATTGCTATTAAGGAATTGAATAATGTATTCCTATATTTTTCTGATAGGTAACCACTCAAAAAACCACCAAAGAGAAAACCGATGAGGTATCCTCCGCTATTTCCAGTGAATGCAGTGATTCCATTTCCTCCGTCTGCGAAGACTGGAATCCCAACAAAGCCGATGATGAGATAAAGTAAAATAGTGATAACACCTTCCTTCAAACCCAAAACATAAGGAACCAGTAAAATCACTAAACTCTGCCCAGTAACTGGAATGTTCACCTTCAAAAGATGTAATTCTATTTGTAATTGAGTGAAGAGAATGAGTATAAATAATCCTACCAAGATGCGTAAGCTAATGATCATTTCACAAATGTAAAAAAGCAATAGAACAAGAATACTTTTTATACTTGTTAATTTTGTGGTGTTCAAGTTAAAAAAAGAACGAAAGTTATATCCCACAGTTAATTCTAATCCTTAACATTGTACCTTTTAAGTTCTAGAATAAAACGCTTGCTTAAAACTGAAAATAACTTGTTCTTATGAAAAAACTTTCAAATCAATGGATTCTATTTATCATTTTGGTGGTTTCTGTTGTTTTAAGAATATTCCATTTTTCTGAAATTCCCTTTACACATGACGAATTCAGCGCTTTATTTCGTTTGGATTTTGAGTCTTTCTCTGCGTTAATTGAATACGGAGTTAAAATTGATGGTCACCCTGCTGGAGTGCAAGTTTTCCTTTTCTATTGGGGAAAAATATTTGGTTTTACTGAGCAGACTATAAAGTTTCCATTTATTGTTTTTGGAGTGCTCTCCGTTTATTTCACTTACTTAATAGGAAAACAATGGTTCAATGAAACCGTTGGCTTATTATCTGCTGCAATAGTTTCTTCTCTTCAATTTACGGTAATGTTTAGTCAAATTGCGCGGCCATATATTAGCGGACTGTTCTTCTCTTTGATGCTTGTTTATTATCTTACAAAATTGATTCAAAAACCAGAAAAGAATTTTCTTTTGAATGGAGTTCTATTTGTTTTTTCAGGAGCATTGTGTGCCTATAATCATCATTTTAGTCTATTATTTGCTGCAATTGTTGCAATAAGTGGTGTTTTCTTTATTAAAAGAGCATTTCTGCTTAAATACTTTTTGCTCGGTCTGGGGATTTTTGTCTTGTATATTCCTCATCTCAATATTTTCTTTTATCAATTGAGTATAGGCGGCGTTGAAGGATGGCTTGCTCCACCAAAACCAGATTTCATACTTAATTTCATAAGTTTCATTTTTAATTATTCGTATGTACTAATGTTCACTATTTTAGGAATTGCCTTGGTATTCCTCATTGCGAGAATATCAAAGGAGAATTACCGCACCAAAGTAAAATGGAAAAATTATCTTTTATTCTTTATTTGGTTCTTCTTGCCTTTTTTAATCGGTTATTTTTATTCAGTGAATGTTAGTGCAGTATTGCGTTACCCTGTTTTGATTTTTAGCTTTACTTTCATCCTTTTTTTAGTTTTTGGTCATTTGCCCAATTGCAAGCCAAAAACGAACTTGATTTTGGTTTCCATTTTACTCATTGCAGGAGCTTATTCTCTAATTTTTGAGAGACAATATTACACTTATTTCTATCAATCCTGTTACATCAAAGTGCTTGAAGATTGTGAAGAAATCAACGAAAGAGAAGCAAGTGTTCTTTCAATTATTCAGTCTGTAGATCATATCAATAATTATTATAATAAGAAATTAAAAATCGACACAAGGTATACTTGGTTTGATGATTTCGAATCTATTAAGGAGTTTAAAACCTTCATGGCTAAAAATGCACCACAATTCGATAAACTCTATTTTGGATGTATGCACAACATCGATCCAAAAGCAATTCCAATTATCCTAGAGTTTTATCCTTTCATAGAGCTACAGAACAACTACTTTGGCGGAACGACTTATCTGTTTTCAAAAATAAAGACTAAAAAGAGCAGTCAAATTATTTCTATTTCCAATTTAGATTTCGAAAAAACTTCACTTCCAAACTGGAGTTTTAATCCTAAATTAATAAAAGATACAACCGCATTTTCAGGAAACTTTTCTTACCTGATGGATTCAGATGAAGAATGGGGTCCGCTTTATAAAGTGTCATTAAAAGAAATAATCAAAAATAAATCAGACTGTATTGATCTCTCAATTAAAGCAAAGTCAACCAATTCGTTTGATGGAGCAATACTAGTTGTTACGTTAGAAGTAGATGGCGAGTCAATTTACTGGACAAGTGTTGAATTAGAAACACCTGAAGTTCCAGACATTTTAAGTCCTGAATGGAATACTTATCATGTTTCCTTGAGGTTGTCAGATGTCTATTTGAATTATAGCGATGTGGAATTCAAAACATTGATTTGGAATAAAGGTAAAAGTCAGCTCTTGATTGACGATTTTAAGATTGAGCTGCGGGATGGGAATGAGCTTGTTTATGGCGTTTTTAAAAAGTTTTAGGGTTTGTTGTGTGTTTTGATGAATTTAAACGAATCAAAAAAAACAAAGCTTTACGATGAAGAAGCTCTTACCATCTATAAATCCTGAGTTTACTTCAAAATATTTTAAGGCACAAGAAGTTTTGAGTTGCTTCGTTTGACATTTAAGAACAAAGAAGTTTACAAAAATTATTAATTACACAAGTTTCGGTACTCAATGAATAAGTGTAAGTTTAAATGGTCAGAAGGCAGTAAGCTTTATGCTTGTTTTTGCCTTCGTTTTTAAATTGAAGACTTTAGGGCACCTCCAAAAACCCTACTTTGATTGCTAACTTGTTATTTCTTCCAACTACCTAGTGCTGTAATTCATAAATTCCATCGCTTATTTCACTCATCTTTTCCCTTTATACTTCGTTAAAATTTTAAACCGTAACTATGGCTATGCTTGAAAATTTCGCCTTGTCTAAAGAAAAAAATTGAAGCAAAATTTAAGCACCGTTATTTATGAGTTACAGCACTAGTGTCCGCAAGAAAACTAATTATTTTTAAGTCTTTGATAAGAATGCTTCCAAGACAAGGCTTTTGAAGTTTTTAATTGTCAGGAGTCCCGACTTTCAGCGTCGGGATGATTGCAATTTAAAACAAGCTTAACGCAGTATTTGAAGTTTTCTTGCAAAGACTACTTCGTTGCCGAAATACTCATTTGGCTCAGCTAAATTCCGTTTTCAGCGCCTTGTATTTTTTTTTAAAACTGACTTATCATTCCAAACAGAGTTATTAGAGATACTCTTATTTACTAAACTTTCTATCAAAAAAAACCAATTTGATGTATTAAATGCTAAAACTTGCCAATTGCATATAACCTAAGGCTTACTTCCTCCTAATTACAAACTCCATAGTCCATAAAATACCTTGTGAAATTAAACTACGAAACTTCAGTTAATTATATGAGTTGATAAAATTTCAATTCGATTTCGTTTAAAAGAATAGCCAATTCGAAGCGCGCTTATAGTATACAACCTAAAATCTATTCCGCTCCAGCCTTTTCAAGCGCTTCTTTAAAAACCTCCACACTCTGCGCTCCAGAAATTGCATACTTGTCTTCTAAAACAAAGAAAGGAACTCCTTTAACGCCAATTTCGCGGGCCATTTTAATGTCCTCGTTTACAGCATCAGAAAAAGCATCACTGTTTAATACATCTGTGCATTTGTCTTTTGAAATCCCAGCCATTTCAGCCAAAGCTTCCAAAGTTGGAGCGTCATCAATGTTTTTCCCCTCTTCGAAGTGCGTTTTCAACAATAATTCTTTTACCTCCTCTTGTTTTCCTTCCTGCTTTGCCAAATGTAAAATTCGGTGAGCGTTGAAAGAATTCGCAACAATAGATTTGTCAAAATCAAAGTTCAGACCTTCTCCTTTTGCCATTTCTGTAACTTGTTGGTACATTTTATTCACTTCCTCCAAAGATATTCCTTTGGCTTTGGCTAAATGTTCTTGAGCGCTGATGTTTGAATCTGTTTTTAGTGTAGCATCCAATAAAAAACTTTTGTATTCTATTGTTATATTGTCAAGGCTCAATGCTTTAACGGCCTTTTCAAATCGGCGTTTTCCGATATAACAAAACGGACACATTACATCACTCCAAATTTCTACTTTCATAACTATTGTTTTCCTTGTAAATCTAACAATTATGAATTGAATTTGTTTTTTGGATTGCTGTAAGAGATATGTAAGATGGCTGAACATTTTTAAAACAAGGCCTTAGAGCGAATCTAAAACCTCCATAAATCTTTCTCTACTTAATCGCGATAAAGGAATTTCAGTTCCATCTTTCATCACAATTGTTCCCCCATCTCCTCGATCATAACGTTCAAGGTAATTGATGTTGATAATATGTGAACGGTGACAACGAATAAAGTCAGGTAAACACAAAGTATCCTCGTAGTCTTTTAGAGTCCGAGATGTAAAAACTCTCCTGCCGTCGTTTAAGTAAAAATAGGTGTAATTTCTATCCGATTGACAATGCACAATGTCTTTTACATCGAATACATACATCGAACTCTTCGTGCGAATTACAATTCTTTTGTTGTTGTGATTCAAGTTATTTACCAAGGTCTCATAACGTACAGACAAGTTTGATTTTGTTTGAATTTCGTCAATGGCATTTTCAAGAGCGCTTTCAAGCTCATTTAATTCCACAGGTTTTAAGATATAATCTAATGCAGAAAATTTGATTGCACGTATTGCAAATTCCTGGTGAGCAGTTATAAAAATAATTTGAAAAATTCTATTCTTTACGCGATCGAGTAAATCAAATCCTGAACCATCTGGCATCTGAATATCTAACAAAATGATGTCCGGTTCATGCTCCTGAATAGCAAGTAATCCAGCTTCAACACAGTCTGCCTCCTCAACAACTTCCAGTGGAAAGTTACTTTGTGAAACCATTTTATTCAACATGGAACGTGTTCGTCTTTCATCATCAATAATGATTACTTTATACTTCATGAGCTAGTTTGTGTTTTAGTAGTTTTTATTATAAGGGGTTGCGATGGTTACAATTGTTCCAGTTTGGCTGTCTTTGTCTAAATCTTCAATACGTAAATAACCTTTGCCTTTATATTTTTCATTGAGTAAAGTAATTCTATCTTTTGTTAATTGTATTGCCATGCTGCGGTGATTTTCAGAAGCGCCAGATTTCTTCTTTTCAAGTGCAAATTTTCTGCCAATGCCATTGTCTTCTATTGTAAATATAAATAAATCCCTGACAATTTCGCAATGAATGCGAATGTGTCCATTTTCAACTTTATCTAAATCTCCATGTTCAATTGAATTCTCAATAAATGGCTGAACAAGCATTGGAGGAATTAAAATTCTTGAATGATCTTTAATTGACCCATGCTCCAACGTGAAATTAAATCGGTCTTCGAATCTCATTTTTTGAATAACTAAATACCGATTAATGATTTCTATTTCTTTATCCATAGGAATAAACTCTTTTGCATTATTTTCTAGTATTAATCGCATCAATTTCGAGAAATGGATTAAGAATTTTGAGGAGTTAGGAATATCTTCATCGTAGATATAGCTTTGTATAACTGACATTGCATTAAAAATAAAATGCGGATTCATCTGTGTGCGCAATAATGTTTGTTGCAGCTCTATTTCTTTCTGTTTTTTCTTTAATTGTTCTTGTTTGTTTCGCGTAGAAATAAGAATAAATAGGGCCACAAAAAGGACCAAAGAAATAATCAGAATAACCATGATTAAGTTATTTACTTGTTTGGTGTATTCTAATTTATTTTGAACTAAGATTCTTTCAGATTTCCCTTCGTCAAGTTTCTTTTCTTGCGCTATAATTTTACGTTCTTTTTGTTCCGACTTAAAAAGTTCACTAATTTCAGCTACTTTTCGTTCTGTCTCTAACTTATGAAAGCTGTCACTGAAGTTAATATATTTTTCAAGGAATTCATTTGCTTGAGTTAGGTCTCCTTGTTCCTTCTTTATTTTTGAATATAATAAATAGGCTTTATTGACGGGGATCAAATAATTTCTTTCTTTCCAATAGTTAATCGATTGAATGATGTAGTCCTCTGCATACTTCAGTTGGTTTTTCTGTAAATATAACTGAGCAAATAAATAAAATAATTCTCCTCTTTCTCCAGGGTTTTTAAGTTCCTTTTCAAAAGTTAAACTCATTTTGTAATTACTTTCTGCCAAACCAATATCTCCGCTCTTAAAATAAGTTTTTCCTATGTTTTTATGTACAATAGCGAGTCCATTGGAGTTTTCTATGCTATAAAACATAATCAATGACTCTTTATAAAATTTGATGCTTTCATTCAGTCTGTTTAGTGAGTTGTACAATTCACCCAAGCCATTGTACAGCTTACCATATATGAAATCTAAACTTTTGTTCATGCCAAGCTGCTTTGCTTCAAAAAATGCTTCTTCCGCTTTAGAAATATTACCTAATTTAAAATGGATATGACCAATATTAGTCAAGTGATTTAAAGTATTGGCTGTTAATTTGTGTTTTTTTGCCAATAACAAACCTTTTTGTTGATTTAGAATGGCGGTTTCAAAATCCTCTAAATCAGTGTAATACAAATACATTAAGTCGTAAACAGATGATGTTAAGGTTTCTACGGGGCTTGCTTTAGCATGTTGAATGGCCGCTTCAAAAAATTTTATTTTACTTTGTGAATCAATGCCTGAAAGACAAGTTGAAATCGAGTAAAAAATACTTTTTCGTGTAGCGTTTTCAAAATATTTCGAAATACGTTTTATTTCATTGTATTGTGCTTGGTAAATGGGCTCTTTTTTAAAGCACTTTACCAATCCTTCCATTAATAATTGATCATTTTGATTTAAATCGTAAGTATTGATATCGGGAATTGACGCTGATCCTCTTAAACGCGAATTATTGAACTGGATTACCAATAGTGCAATTTTTCCGTCATCAGAAAACTTTGAAATATATTCGTTTTTATTTTCAATAATCGAGTCGCAATGAAAATTATCCTCTTGACTTAATCTCATCACCCATTCCAAAAAAATATCTTCCTTTTCCTTAAGAGTTGAAGCATTTTTTATTTTTTGAGCATAGGTGATTCCGTTCGTTGCACAAAGTGAAAACGAAAATAATAACATCAGAAATGGAAGTAAAAGCTTCATAAGCTATAGTTTATATCCTATAGAATGTAATTTATTAAATTTATTCCATACACGTCGATAATTCGCATTAAAGTTTCATTGCGTATGCTTATTTTACATTTAATGCATTAACATGTTATGCGTTGTGTTCTCCACGAGCATTCAAGAAATGATTCTTATCATTAAAATCCATCAAAAAAGCTTTTTTTGGATTTATCTTTAATTTTTTAGGTTTATTTGCGTTGAAAATTATTTTTTGCGCTTAACTTAGTAAACTAAATTGACACTAAATTTTTAGTAAAATAAACTACGATGATTAAGATTATTTTTCCTACCGATTTTTCAAATGCCGCAGAAAATGCATTTTTTTATGCGCTGCAATTGACACGTAAACTTAAAGCTGAATTAGTTTTAGCACATGTTTATGAATTGCCTGATTTAGGCCGAGCCCTTCATAACACTTCAAAGGAAGTTTTCGAATTAATGGAAATTGAAACGCTTGAGAGTTTTAAAAAATCGATTGAAACATTAAGGAGAAAAGCAGACAATAACGGATATGGGGATATAGATTTTAAACATATCATGGAAGAAGGTCAAATTGTTTCGAAAATAATCAATATCGCAAGAAAAGAGAATGCCAATTTTATTGTGATGGGAACGACTGGAGCAACAGGATTAAAAGAAGTTTTTTTAGGATCTGTAGCAGCAGGTGTTATTGATAGTTCTCCTTGTAATGTTTTGAGTATACCTGAAGAGGTAAGTCCAACAAATGAGATGAGTAAAATTGCTTACCTCACCAATTATAAAGATGAGGAGGTTGTTTCTTTTAATGAGGTAAATCGTTTTGCAAATTATTTTAACGCTGTTGTAAGTAGTGTTCACTTCGAAAAAGAAGTGTCTGATATCTCAGCAGAAAACATGGCAAGTTGGAGGAAAAAACTAGGTGTTAGTCATGAAGAATTAAAATCATATGTGGTTACAGGAAATGATTTCGAAGAAGCGATTTGTAAACTTTATATCAAGGAAAATATTAATGTATTAGCAATTCAGCCTAGAAAACGAAATTTCTTTTCTAAGATTTTTAAAAGAAGCGTTTCTAAGCATATCGTTCAACGATTAAATATTCCATTGTTTACTTTGCCTGCAAAATAAGCGAGTTCTTTTTGATTTGAACAAAGTTTATCTAGGACACTCAATATGAAAATATTTTATGGTTATTTATTATGTTTTTTGTAACTTCTGCTTGCAATCAGTAAAAGGATATTTGTCAGTGCTTTGAAATCAGACTAAAAATTAAAGAAATTATAAAAGCATCTGAAACTTTATTTGGCTTCGTTGAGATGGAGGAATATAAAAAGTTAAGTGCAAAAAAGAAGGAATTTTCAACCACTGTTTAACCCACTTATTGGGAAAGAAATGGGCGAAATGACGAAGGGTTATTGCTCAGCGAACTTAACGACCGTAAGCTGTAAAAGAACCGCTAGGGGAGAAATAGTACAGCAATCTTTTTATTCTGTCATTTTTACCATTGATCGGATATCAGAGTATTTCCTTAACTCTTCCGACTTCTCCATTCGTCAATCGTACTTTAATTCCATGCGGATGCTTTGGTGAACTCGTCAATATCTTTTCAACGGTTCCTTCAGTTAATTTTCCAGATGCTTGGTCTTTTTTCAACACAATTTTAACCTCTGCACCGATGTGAATGTTGTTTCTATTATTTGAAGACATATTTATTGATTTTAAAAACTTAAACTAAAAGTTCTACTTCTTTAAATTTCTCAGCTACTTCATCCAAGGTATCATAAACTTCGTTCAAGTCAAAAGAGGTTACCAATTTTGAACGAAATGCCCTAAAATGAGGTATTCCCCTAAAGTAGTTAGAATAATGACGCTTCATTTCAACAATTGCTAATTTTTCACCTTTCCATTTCACACTCATCTCCAAGTGTCGTCGGGCAACATCTACACGTTGTTCTAATGTTGGTCCTGGCAAATGTTCTCCTGTTGTTCTAAAATGCTTTATTTCATTAAAAATCCAAGGATAACCAATCGATGCACGACCAATCATGAGTCCATCTACACCATATTTCTCTTTGTATAATAAAGCTTTTTCTGGAGTGTTAATATCACCATTTCCAAAAACCGGAATGTGCATACGCGGATTATTTTTCACCGCAGCAATTAATTCCCAATCTGCTTCTCCCTTATACATTTGTTTACGTGTGCGACCATGAATTGATATTCCTTCAATTCCTACGTCTTGTAAACGTTCAGCTACTTCAACAATATATTTTGTGTCTTCATCCCAACCCAATCTGGTTTTTACGGTAACAGGTAAAGAAGTACTTTTTACAATCTCTGCTGTCATTCTTACCATCTTAGGAATATCCTGAAGAATTCCTGCTCCTGATCCTTTACAAGCCACTTTTTTTACCGGACAACCATAATTGATGTCGATAATATCAGGATTCGTTTTGGCAGTAATTTCGGTAGCCAATTTCATACTCTCAATGTCATTCCCAAAAATCTGAATTCCTACAGGACGTTCATATTCGAAAATATCAAGCTTCTCAACACTTTTTACAGCATCGCGAATCAAACCTTCGGAAGAAATAAATTCCGTGTACATTAAATCAGCACCATTTTCCTTGCACAAGGCACGAAAAGGTGGGTCACTTACATCTTCCATTGGAGCAAGTAACAAAGGAAAGTCTCCAAGTTCTATATCACGAATTTTTACCATAGCATTGCAAAATTACACCTAAGTTTAACAACAGCAAAATTGTAGAGGTGTTTTAATAGTTGAAGTTTCGAAGTTTAATTTTACAACGTATTTTATGGACTATGGAGTTTGTAATTAGTAGGAAGTAAGCTTTAGGCAATATGCAATTGGCAAGTTTTAGCATTTAACACATCAAATTGATTTTTTTAGTTAGAAAGTGCAGTAAATAAGGGCATCTCTAATAACTCTGTTTGGAATGATAAGGCAGTTTTTAAAAAAAATACAAGGCGCTGAAAAAGGAATTTAGCTGGGCTAAATGAGTGTTTCGGCAACGAAGTAGTTGGAAGAAAGAACAAGTTAGCAACCAAAGTAGGGTTTTTAGAGGTGCCATAAAGTATTCAATTTAAAAACGAAGGCAAAAACAAGCATAAAGCTTACTGCCTTCTGCCCATCTAAACTTACACTTATTCATTGAGTACCGAAACTTGAGTAAATAGTTGAGCTGATTTTTTTAACGGGAATCTTGAATTAATTGTCAAAACAAAAACAACAGAATTTTCCATTTTAAAAAGATATTCTTTCAACAAAATTTGTTTTTAATTTAATTTAACTTTATTTCATAAACACGAAATATTATGAAAAAGTGGGGTGAAATAAGCGATGGAATTTATGAATTACAGCACTAACAATAGTAGTAATTTAATTGAAGCATTTGGACCAGATAACGTTGAGGCTAACTTTCAAGTTACTGGGGCAGGAGACGTTTATGCAAGAAAGTATATCACAACATTATTTCCTTTCCCAGATTACGTTTTTCAACCAGATTATAAGCTAAAAACCTTTGCAGAGTTAAGAAGCTTTATCAACACCAACAAACACCTACCAAATATGCCAACGGCAACAGAGGTAGAAGAAAATGGTGCTGATATTGGTGAGATCAACAGACTTTTGGTTGAGAAGGTCGAGGAGTTGACATTGTATGTGCTGCAACTCGAAGAGAGGTTAGCAGAAATAGAATCTGATAGTGCTTTAACTACAAATCCTTCAGCAAATCAAGAACAAGTTGAGTTACTAGAAAGAATAAAAAAACTAGAGAAGATTCTCACCAAACTAATCGAAGAATAAATAAAGCTTTAAAAGCATTTATTTTGAGCATTGATTATAAAACTAAAGGTTATGAAAAAAATTCAGAAAACAATCGGGATAATTGTTGTTTTTGTGGTTGTACTTTTTGCCTGTAGAAAAGAGCAAATGGAAATCGGAAATGCAGAAGATCCTTGTGATTGTGCAAGTGAGGTGAGTGCAGATTTTGATATTTTGGAGCGACATATTCAATTAGCACAATCTGAATTTATTGTAACAGATCACGTTTTGGGAGGTGGTAGTAAACAAGTACGTTTCCGTGCCATCGAAAAAGATGCTGAGTATAAATGGTTTATAGGTTTAGATGTTGAGGTTGAAAAAGAAACATTTAAAAATTTTGGTAGTCAGTGGATAGGAAGTACAATTCCAATTACTTTAGTAGTGAAAAAAGAACCAAATTTAATTTGTTTTCCAGATGATGACGGCTATGACTCCATAACCAAAACTTTTAATATTTATGACGAATGTCATGAGCCCTATCTTTTAGAAGGGACTTTCCGAATGGCTGAAAAAAACAGGACCGACTCCATTGATATTACAATAGATTTTAAAGAATATGCACCATGGTATGACTGTCTCACCGCAGATATTACAAATTTTGACGGAGAAGGCTCTACATGTCCAGGGAATTATTTTAGTGGATCTAAAAGCTACCGGTTTTTTCAGGTTGGTGGAACTCCTTCTGGTGCATGTGAAAGTATTGGAGCTTTTAAGGCTTGGAATCATCTGAACGGAGTTTGTGAAATGAAGTATTTCTATCGAATAGACGGTGATCCTAATAAAGAGGTCAATAAACACCTTTTTGGAAGAAAAATAAACTAAGAACTATGAAAAAACTAGCATTACTATTCCTCGCAACAGCATTTCTGTTCAAAGCCTGCGATAAAAACAAACGCGCATCCAAACGACTCATGAAACCAGGCAATTGGGAAGTCGTTGAACTTTCGGTAGAAGGTCAAAATGTAACTCCATTGCCTTTTTGGGAAATAAATGATTGCGAAATCTATGAAACCTTATGCACAGCAGTATGGAACCTCGGAGAAAAAGACAGTCAGTTTTACTGGCAATTCAATGACAAAGCCGAACGATTTACGATTTCAAGAGTTGTTGACCCAGAAGACTGCGAAGATTTTTATACTGAAGAAGTCGAGCAACAAACCTTTAAATTCAGTGGAGATTATAAAGTGTTGGAAAGCAAACGAAAAAGTAAAACTTTTGAGAGTTACAGCACGTTGGGTTATGATGGAGAGAAGGTGGTTATTAGGTTGGAAAGAAATTAAAAATGAAAAACTAAAAATGAAAAATTGAGTCCACCTTAATTTTTCACTTTTCATTTTTCTCTTATCATTTCTCACTTTTTTTTCTTGTCGGCTGATGCTAAAGTATCTCCTATAGAAAGAAAAGTAAACCGCAGCAAAGCAAGCTCATAGCCCGCCCCGAGAAATCGGGAAAAACCTTAAAAAATTATTATGATTGAATAAATATTTCTCAAAATTCATATAATTTTTAAAAGTCGTCTGTTTCCGACCAGACACTATTTAATAATAATACGTTCTCAATTGGTTTATAATAAACAGCTCTTTTGGATTTAGGAATTATAAATTTGTATTTTTGAGCAGGTATTGGGGTGAATAATTATACACGCGTTTTAAGTGAATTCTATATTGTTTCTTGTTAAGTTCTTTAAAGAAGTAAGTGGAATATAAAATTGTTTATCAGATCAATACACACTTTCAATACTGAATTAATGTGCGGAATAACCGGAATTTTAAATAGAAGAGCAAAAGTTGACATTGACCAACTTTCGAAAATGACACATGATATTGGCCACCGCGGTCCAGATGCAGAGGGTGTTTTCGTGAATGACAACAAAACTTGTGGTTTGGGACACAGAAGATTGAGTATTCTTGATCTCTCTGATGCGGCCAATCAACCGATGCATTCAAAATGTGGGAATTACACACTTGTTTACAATGGAGAGTTGTACAATTTTAAAGAAATAAAAGAAACGCTTCTAAAGCAAGGTGTTGAATTTACAACCTCTTCTGACACGGAAGTTATTTTAGAAGCTTTTATTGCTTGGGGAGAAAAGTGCGTAGATCATTTTAACGGGATGTTTGCTTTCGCTGTTTGGAATGAAAAAAATGAAGAACTATTTATTTTTCGTGATCGTCTTGGGATTAAGCCACTTTATTATGCTTGGGATGAAGAAACACTTTATTTTTCGTCAGAATTAAAAGCAATCGCTCCGTTTATTAATCAAAGTAATTGGGACGAATTAGCTATCCAGCATTATTTTCGATTGGGCTATATTCCTGCACCGTATACAATTTATAAATCGGTAAGAAAGTTAGAAGAAGGAGCATATATTCAACTCAATACTGCTGACTTTTTGATCAAAAAGTACTGGGAATTGGAAGAAAAAGTCGAAAATGAGACGATTTCAAACGAAAATGAAGCAAAAACCCAATATCATGAGCTGTTGAAGTCAAGTGTTGAATTGCGTTTGCAAAGTGATGTTCCATTTGGTGTTTTTCTAAGTGGAGGAATAGATTCTTCAACTGTTGCTGCTGTGGCACAATCTATTGCTGAAAAGCCAATTTCTACTTTCTCAATTGGGTTTGAAGAAGCTACTTTCAACGAAAGCGAATATGCTAAAAAAGTAGCTGATCAACTCGGAACAGATCACCATGAATTTGTATTGTCGCATAAAGAGATTCAAGATTTAATTTCAGAAATTCCAAAGTGGTATGATGAACCATTTGCGGATGCTTCCGCTTTGCCAACCTATTTAGTTTCTAAAATGGCAAGCGAGAAAGTTAAAATGGTGCTCACAGGAGATGGTGGTGATGAGCAATTCATGGGATACGGAATGTATACTTGGGCAGATCGCTTGACTACTTTAAAGTCTGCACGTTGGTTATTGAAGAAAGGTTTGTCTTTTTCCTCTAAATTAAATAGTCAAAGAGCAAGTCAATATTTCGACTTTAAAGAGGACGAACATTTGCCTTCTCACATATTTTCAGTGGACCAAGGTCTATATTCTGCTAAAAACTTAAAAAAACACTTTGTTTTTGCCGATGAATATAGTCCCTTACTTTTAGGAAAAACAAGCCGCTTTCTTTTGGTCAGTGAAAAACAATCGTTTTATGATTTAAAATACTATTTGCCTGGCGATTTACTGACAAAAGTTGATAGAGCAACAATGCAAAATGGAGTAGAAGCGCGGGTTCCATTATTAGACCACCGACTGGTCGAGTTTAGCCTCAATTTAGATGAAAAATTAAAACGTAAAAATGGAGAGAGCAAATATTTATTGAAGCAAGTGCTTTATGAATATTTACCAAAAGAATTATTCGATCGACCAAAATGGGGTTTTGGAATTCCATTGAATCTTTGGTTGAGTAATGAGCTCAAACCACTCTTGGATCAATATGTAAATCAATCAGTTTTAGAAAAGTTTGCTTTTTACAAAGTAGATGAAATTTTAGAATTAAAGAAGCAATATTTAGAAGGAAAAACTTTCCTCTTCAATCAACTCTGGCTGATCATAATGTTCAATATGTGGGAAGAACAATTGATGATTAGTGAGGTTGTTGATTGATAACCGATTGGGTTTTAGTCCAGAAATTACAACGATTTTTCATTTTTCATTTTCTCTGTAACCCCCATTCACCAAAGGTGAATTAACGCTGTGCTCTCTGTGAAAACCCACTGTGATTCTCTGTGTTAAAAACAATTCACCGCAGGTGAACTAAAGGGCACCTCTAAAAACCCTACTTTGGTTGCTAACTTGTTCTTACTACCTTATTAATTTAGTAATCCTTATAAATCGAAGCTAAAAAAAATGTAGAAACATCCATTAACAATTAACCATTTACAATTAACCATTAATAATTACCTTAGGTATATTCTTGATACTCTTTTATTAATACTCGTCATCACCTCATACGGAATCGTATTTAATCGATTTGAAAACGTTTTAATCGTTATATTTTCACCTATAATTTCGACTTCATCTCCTGCTTGACAATTTACATTACTAATATCCACCATCGTCATATCCATGCATACATTCCCCACCACAGGACAACTTTTCCCATTGATAAAAACAGCACCAATGCCATTGCTTAAACTGCGTCGGAATCCGTCTGCATAACCAATACGCAGCGTTGCAATTTGCATCGATTTATCGGCTTTAAATGTACGACTGTACCCAACTGTTTGTCCAGCTTCAATAGTTTTGATTTGAGAAATTGTAGTTTTCCAACGGATAGAAGGTAAAAGTTCATCTTCCTCCGCAGTGGAGGTATAACCAAAAACACCAATTCCTAATCTCACCATGTCAAAAGCAGCAATTTTACCAAACTTACTTGTTCCCTCGCTGTTTAAAATATGATATAGAACACGAGCGTCATTGAGTCCTTTATCAAATTCACTTTTTATGGCCTTAAAACGTTCAATTTGCTGCAAACTAAATGCATTATCAGTATTATCAGCGTCTGCTAAATGAGAATAAATCGTTTTTACTTTAACTTCTGGAAGTGAATTCAATTTCTCAATCAATTCAGAAAGGTCTTCTGGATAAAAGCCCAATCGATTCATCCCCGTTTCCACAGTAATGTGAATTGGAAAATCCGTAATATTATCTTTCCTCAATCGATTACAAAAGGCTTCTAGTTGTGCAAAGGAAAAAATTGAAGGTTCTAAACCAAATTTTATGACATCTTCAAAAGCGTCTATTTCCGTATTCATAATCAAAATCGGTAATGTAATTCCGTTTTCCCTTAACGTTGTTCCTTCATCAGTATAAGCAACGCCTAAATAATCAATTCCCAATTGTTGAAGAAAGTGAGGTATGTTTAAATCCCCCGATCCATAAGAAGAAGCTTTCACCATCACCAAAATCTTCGTCTTTTCAGGAAGTTTGTTTTGAAATACTGAAATATTATGTTCTACCGCTTTCAAATCAAACTCTACCCAAGTCTCGTGCTTGCGGTTCTTAAATAACAGAACGGTATCCTTAAGGCGCGAACGATAAGCTCCTTTAAATAAAATACTGGAGTTTTTCACTTCCAATAATTCTTGGGGAACCTTGTTGTTTTCCAGTATAAATAGCTGATTTGGCGAATAACTATTGACTACATCGAGAATGGCTTTTTTTCTATTTTCTTCTACAAAAGAAAGATCCAAAACTACAATTTTGTCCTTGCGCTCATCCGAAGAAAATTGATAAGAAAGTGCTTGCTCTAATGCATCTACATCAATATTATAGGAATCATTAATGATGAGGTTGTTGTCTTGTCCTTCAAAAACCTCCATTCTATTAGAAAGGACTGGAAGTTGAGATGCTTTTTTGGTAAGTACATCTTTGTTTATTCCCAAAAACTCTGCAACATGCAATGCAATAATTCTATTGTTAGGGTAGGACAATTGCGAAAAGTCAACTTTTTTCCAATTATCGAAATCTATAATGTCTGCATTGATTTTATTGCGGCGCAATTCACTTTTATGTTCGCTTAACGCAAAGGTTATATTGGTGTGTTTAAATAGTTTTAAATGTTCTGCAGCATGTACTTTTTGTGATTCAAAATTATCTGCATAGAAATGTCCAACTCCAGTGTAAATACCAAGCGTAGGGGAAACCATGTCTTCGATAAATTCCATTTCATCGGGATGAGAAATATCTGCTTCAATTATAGCAAAATCATGTTCGTTCGTCATTTCTAATAACGAGATAGCAACTCCAATTTGAGAATTAAAACTTTTTGGACTGCGAATAATATTAAATTCATCTGCAAGCAAAAAGTAAAGCCATTCTTTGATTGTTGTTTTCCCTAAGCTTCCTGTAATTGCTAAAACAGGATAAGAAAATTGATTTCTATAGTGTTTTGCAATGTCCTGTAAAGCACGTAAAGTGTCGTCAACTGTAATAATTAGAGCATCATCTGGTAAATCAACTTGCTGACTCACCACAAAACTACGAATTCCTTTATCGTAAGCTTTTTGAAGGAAGTCGTGTCCGTTTCTTCGTCCGTTTAAAGCGAAAAATACACCATTTCGACTGGTATTGATTAATCGGGAATCGTAATATATGATATCAATTTTATGATCAGGCAGCGTTTCTGCATTTCCTGAAACAATAGCAACTAGTTTTTTATGCGTAAGATTTAAATTCAATGTTTAATTTTATTATAACACGATCTACACAGCGGTTCATATTCATCAATTGCGCCAACAAGTACTTGTTCTTTCTCTTGTGTTTTACGGTGAGAAAACTGTGCTAAGTTACCACAAGACATACAAATTGCATGAACTTTTGTAACATATTCAGCAGAAGCCATCAATAAGGGCATTGGTCCGAAAGGTTTTGCCTGAAAATCCATGTCTAATCCTGCACAAATTACACGAACTCCATGGGAAGCCAAATGATTTGCTACTTGTACAATATCTTCGTCAAAAAACTGCGCTTCGTCAATAGCAACGATGCGTTCTTTTTTCCAATGTTCTAAAATTTCCTTGGATGATTCAACTTGAATAGCTTCAAAACTAGCTCCATTGTGACTCACCACGCTTTCGTCACTGTAGCGTTTATCAATTTTTGGTTTAAACAAAAGCAATTCTTGTCCCGCAAATTTTATAC